>Ga0136587_1000257_pt1 | contig 14668 bp, 9 predicted proteins | sample AntRauMFilla1563_FD_101386 | JGI IMG/M metagenome (GOLD analysis project Ga0136587, IMG submission 101386) | Saline lake microbial communities from Rauer Islands, Antarctica - Metagenome Filla 1 #563 | ecosystem: Environmental > Aquatic > Non-marine Saline and Alkaline > Saline | place... | reverse complement strand
TGTCTTTTCTTCTCTTTTGTGTTTGTGTTGTTTTGGGTGTGTGTGTGTTTGTTGTTGTTTTTTTGGGTTTTTTTTTTTTTTGTTTTTTTTTTTTTTTTTTTTTTTTTTTTTGTTTTGTGATTTCCTCATAGTACATGGGAGACTATACTCACACATAGTATATACTTTTCGGCGCCTACTGGCATACAAAGACATGCGTACCCTCGCTGACCAGCACGTTGGCATTTTGTACCGGACACGCTGGCCACGGGTGGATGACCCTATCCCTTTAGACCGTCAGTTGGCAATGGTAATTGCTTGGAAACTCCGCTCTTCTTCAGACAACTACGACCCGGAGTGGACCCGTTTTTTGTCCCGTTTACGCGCGCTTGACTACTATACCTATCTGGCCTTTCTTATTCACTTGTCCTGGACCTACGACCAACAAGCGACTTCAAAGTCTACGACCACCGAGTCACCTCGGTCCGACACGACCGACCGTTCGCCTAGGACCCCGGACACCCCATCGCTTCCCCTCCACCCAGCATTCTACGTGGTTCCAGATAGTCCCACCACGCGAAAAGAAACTGTACATAAACGGTTTGAACGGCGACAGCGCCCGATATTGAGGCGGACGCATAATATTAACATGTAATAAACAAACTGTTCTCTATCCTAGTTTACACTCCTACATCTATGTATGAGTGTTCAAGTGGAGCGAACGCCTGGCGGGTGTAACCGACAGCCAGGATAGCATGCAGAGGGTGTCTCCGTTTCTGAAGATGCCGTAGGCGTATCCAATCCAGATCGTATCATGGTTTGAGATACGCGTACGCGTATACACTCTGGGTGCGACGTCACTACGCTGAGCGATTCGCACAAATGCGGCCTTGACAATAAATCGGCGTTATATACACATCCGGGAAGGTACGCTTCGTGAACACGAGCCATCTCAAGCGCCGCAACAAGACGAAGGGGCATATATTTGACAGTTGCATTGATGTAAGCGGCTGTCAGCCTACTTGATAGTTCAGCAGGCCTTCTTGTATACATCTCACACACGTCGTCTTCCCAAAACACACGGTCACACTCGCGCTTAAACTCAGATGCTTCATGGTGACGTTGACAAAGGTCTTCCGCAAGCACGGCTGTGTCCCATAACACCATAACGGGAACATTGACCCTAAAAGGCACAAAGATAACAGTACCTAGACGGCCGTAGGCTGTCTGTCCGCGACGACCTACGTACTGTACGCGTGCACCAGGCCAGATCGTTACCGACATATCCACATCTAAAGACTGTGCCACGGAACGAGTCCATATATATTTTTCGCGTGGTTCCAGGGATCGTGTGAGATGTAACACCTGTCCATCAGGCGCTATTGTATGGAGGTCGATAACCGCGGCCAGGCCATAGGTCGCTTCATTTCCTTTGCAGATAGAATATTCTCGGAACATCCGTTCATAGTCGATCCGTTCGCGTGTATTCTTCACAATGCGAGGGTAGTAGTAACACTCTGTGGTAGATGCCGTGTGATTCCGCGCCCAATCCTGAAACGTATTCTCCCGTTTTATCACTGTTTGAGAGGAAATCGATATATCGAACATCTTAAGCCAATCCGAGCGGCGCTGTGTATCTTGACGGTGATCGTCCACTGTATGTGGAATAGACCACGTCGTTGCGGGGGACAGGGGCATGTTCGTCGTCACAGAATTGACAGTAGTTGTCTTTGATTTCAAGACAACGCGCGATGGACCTGAATAAAAGATCTCCTTGCTTTTGGGAATCGAACGCGGAGAAGAATGTTCAGGAAGGCTGAACGTATCGAATACGTGAGTGCCTTCTTTACGGTTAAACCAAAACTGGGCAAGTTGTTCTACAGAAGCAAGACGTGAACGACTCGCGCGTATATGAGGATCCGATGTCCGCATAACCGTTCCTAATTGCAACCTGTTGTTGAGCTTGCTATACTGCCTCATATACTCAGATTGCACTGATTCTGACACTAGCCACCGAGTCTGTGGCTGAACAGCGTTCACCAAAAGCGTAAGCATCGCAAACATAGTACGGCGACTCCAGAGATCAACATCATCCACGACAATCAATCCGACTGTTTTCAAGAACTCCGTTATACGTTCGTCGTAAATGATCTCGTCCTTCCGTTCATACATGTCCACGTATTGATGTTCTGGTACTCCCAACAGCTCCCAAACAGTGCATCCTCCTACCGTGCGCGCATGTTGTGCAGTCAAGCTAATACACACTATAGTAGAGCTGGGGTGCATCTCAGCCCACATTTTACAGGTGCGAATAATGCACCGTGTCCGTCCGCCACGACGACCACTGCGTATACACATATGTCGAATAGTGTGTCCAGGAGGTGTTTGCATCCAGTTGATAATACGCTTCCATGTATTGAATTTATATATCGGCTGCAAGTCACGCAAGGGCCATTCTTGCACAATGGATCCGTACAACCAGGGCAAAGTAGTTGCTGTCGGCTGGCTAGTACACACACCTTGCTCTGCATGTGGACCTGTCGCTGCGTCCTGGTCATGTACACATCGCCATACGCATGGACCGGTATCCCACTTCTCAAGTTTCTTAGTCGGCGTTGCAAACGGTTTTTTGGTGTGCGCGTCACAACAGTACACATTGGAGGGGGTATATTTTAACCGTTCAGCCTGCGATAACTTACGCACAGACACACACGGTACCGTGGATCCTGCACGGCTACTGCTTCCTGATTGTATATCGATATATACGGTTGACGACGACGACGATGTTGCCTTGATAGAGACGATTCCTGATGTGGATCCGGCATACTGAGTAGCCATATCCTGCAGGATGTCTTCTGACGGCGGAATACGGGCGTACGGTATCCCGCCAGCGACGTCAGGTATCGTCTCTATCAAGGCAACATCGTCGCTTATGTTGTCTGTTTTACCCTCCCAGGTCCACAGTGCTGAGTCTTCAGCTGCGTCGGCATCTTCATCCTCTTCATCATTGTCGTCCCGTGTATGTTTGCGCGGTACACGCAAACTCTTGGAATACGATGTGTCATTATACGCACTTTGAATCGCTGTCTCCAGGGTATTTATATGCTCTTCATCCGACCACTTCGACCATGCAGATAACCGAGTAGCAGTCGTAAGAGGAGTTGTAGAAGCACCCGCTGTAGAAGAGAGAGTGTCTTTGCCTAGACATGTTGTCATTCCGTATTCCAACTCGTCGTTGACATATTCAGTATGGTACTTTTGTACGTAAGCACTTTTCTTCAAGTCTTGTGACGAACTGCGCCGGCGCAGTTCACTTGGCTTATCCATAGGCGGTCTCAAGGGGTTCTTCAGCGACGTGCCAAGGCGACCATTGTCCACACTATTACGTGCAGCTGGCTTTACGCAAGGCATTGACGTAGAGCGCCTAGCAAACAGGCGGGGTTATTACGGCTTGTTTGACACATACACATACACAACTGGCATCGTTTATCTATATATTTATTTTAGTTATCGTAGTTGTGTTTGTTAGTGTTCTCACCACGACTCGTCTGTTTATATAAATACGTCTAATGATAGCTCACCTTGTTCAACTGTACTTAGGGTAGCCCGGGAAAAAAAAAATACCATTTCTTAATTTTCATATATCGTAGTATCTGTACGGGTTGGTCGTGTTGGATGAAGTGAGCGTAACCGCTGGTGAGCGTGTATATGTATGTAGAACTCTAGATACTCATAAACGACTTATCCTAAGGCGAGACCCTAAAGCTTGCATAAAAAAAATAATAGAAAGAGGATACATTTGACCACACGACAACAGGAAAGGGAAAGGGAAAAGGGAAAAGGGAAAAGGAAAAAGGAAAAAGGAAAAAAGTAGCACTCTAAAAGAAATACACAAGGTAACCAAGGACGAGCTAGTGGAACAACTAGCACTTGGAAACACACTTGGACCCAAAGCTTGGAAGGGTAACGTCGAGTTTATATTGATAGTGGTTATCGTTTTCACGATGAAATGTAAAAAATAACAGACGCAGGGTATTTATACACATCTGTCTCCTGATCTTTTTTTTTTTTTTTCTTGGAGGTTCGTTTTCGTTAAACATGGCAACCTAAGGAGGGTCACTCTTTACACGAGTGTAGATACACAACTCTGTCATGTTTCATTACATACCGTCACGCTGTCACGTGGCAACTCTGAAGGCAGTTCACACTCTTCGTACCATTGAGACAGCCGGCCAGCTAGACCAGGACGAGAAGGACGTTCAACGCACCGTGAAAAAGTACACCGTAGCAGTGTCATGGTCGACTCAGGCGCGTACGTCTTCATGCTAGCAAGCGCTCTTTCCCAATGACTGAGGTCCACGCGGCACTCCTCCAATATAAGTTTAAACTGCGCCGTCTTTGGACGAAAAGCGCAAAGGTCCAACTGAACCGGTCGTGTAGTGGAGTCCTTTATCCCAATCATGTGTAGCGTATGTACACTAGGGGGGAGAGTCTTCATCAACTGTTCGATAGACACTGTGCCTCCAGTCATTCGCAGTGTTCGTAACGACTGGCAGAGGGTCAAACACTCGGGTATATAATGTGCCTCTCCACCCTTATAATCACCCTCATCGCCATCGCCGTCACTCACCCTCTGCCTTAAAGTAGGCTGTGCGATGTGTACATCAGTAATACCTACAAGCGCCGCGCATATGTAGTCCTGCACACTGTTAAACAACGGTGCACCGGGAGGAGATGTAGCAGACATATACGTGGTACGTAGTTGAAGAGCCGGAGGGTAGTTTCTCACTACTTTCTCGATAAATTTCTTATCGCCGCCTTTTCCAGCTCCTTGTACTGCTCGCCAAAGACTCAATAGCTCAGTATATTGCGTTTCAGGTGAGACGCGCTGTAGCAGATCCGGACACCCCATCCAAACAGAGTTGACTAGACCCGTTACTTGGAACAGATAGAGATGCTGCGCTGCCAGGTTGATAAACTCCGTCACACCCCAAAAGAGTGCACGGTGAAGTACTTTCACAGCATAATCAGGTCGTTGTTGTTGTCGTTCAAGCAGACCCGGCAGCATGTCAAGGGGACTGTAGTGTCTCGCGATAAGAAGACCCGTCCACATAAAGGCTGGAACATACTTAAACGCCTTGAGCGTAGAAAAGTCCGACGGGTCGTTCAACACTGGCACGCCTAGGGTATCCAATATCTGCGCACCCCATACCGTCGCTTCTAGATCGGCTCGCTCCACACTGTGCATACGTATGCAGTGGTGATATCCGCTGTACCCCCATGCATCTGCATAGATTGCAAGCTCGACCAGCAGCGACTTGGGCCAGTCCGTGTACAAATGAGGCGCTGCAACAAACTTATATAACAATTCTAGGTGTGTCCAGGCTTTCCGATTGTATAATGTCGTATTGCCTTTATGTTGAAGCCCCTTGCACGCCTCGTCATAGGCCTTTGCAAGAGTCCACGTGTCTGAGATAGGGGTGCCCTTAAAGCCGGTAGGGAGAGGGAAGAGTTGCTGCTGGTAGGAAGGACAGACGGATGCTGTATACTTGGCCTTTGTCTTCACGAGCCAGTTGGGTGTTAGCGACCATGACACTATGTGCCCTAGCGCATCCACTGCAGCATCCAGTCTCTCGGCAACTTCGTCTACTTCGGAAGATAGTACACTGAAACGGCGAAGCGGAGACGCAGCGGCATTTAGGGTCGCTCGTGTTACTAGTCCATTTACAGGCGTACCAGCATCGGATACGTCTGTAGACGACCCAGACGACCTACGACGGTCGTACGGCTGGAACCGACTCTCTTTAAGAGACTTAAACATAGTGTTTAAAGGTCTGGGTAGGTGTAGTTCACTGTCTTGTTTAATAGACAAGACTGCGTAGGATATCAACAGGTCACAGCTATTCCACCCAAAAAAAAACTGGATGTTTCGTAAAGACGTCCGTCTGTCAAGTCTTTTATATAGCAGATGGGCGTGTGTGTGTACGCGCGCAAGAGAGAGAGAGAGAGAGAGAGAGGTGGCAAGATTAGGTCGGGATATTAAAAAAAAACAACAAGTGTTTACATGGCAACGCGTAGGACCCTCTCTGGTATTTAAACTAACAAGTGTTTACATAGCAACCAACCTAAACTGCCCAGGTTCACGTGTGTATGACCCTCTAGGGTAGTGTTCTATCGTTTTAGCGATGTAAAAAAATCGGTTATACGCGTCGCGCTTGGAGTTGTTCCTGATGTCGCTGTATGCCGGGGGAGTTCAGGATGAATTTTGATGGAACTGTTTGTAGGCGGAGTGATAGGAACATAAAACGTTCCAATAGACGGCTGATGGTATCTATTACACCAATCGCACAGGTACTGAGGAAGGCGCGATGTTACCCAGTGTGATGCCGACTGGTGTGAGATCGGTTGGGGAAACGACGTTTCCACAGGGTGTGTTCGAGTCGACTGTGCGTGAGAAAGTACACGTTCAAAGGGTGTCTGACATTGAAGACATATGATCTGCTCACTTGGTCGAGCGCCCACAAGATGGTCCAGTGTTTTTTTGCTCTTGGTGGTTCTTCGTTGTAGTGCGGGGACTGTTGACATTCCTTCCATTGAATCATCCTCTTTGATGTTTGATATACCCACAGGTAAGGTTGCTCGGTCTTCACGCTCTGCCAGCTCTCGCGACGACCACTGGGAGCTTCCTAAGCTCCAGTACATTTGCCGTGCCTTCCGCTTCATCGGGCTACCGTCGCCCGTAGGTGACGGTAGTAACTTGCATTTAGAAGATGTAAATACACACACGCAGATATCGAAGGGCGCGGCGTGTAACTGCTTGACTTCTTGGTAGCCTGGGCCAAACTGGACACGACCACGCGACAACCAGATCTCCGACCCGTAACGGATAACGCACGATTCATACCACGTACTGCCTAGGGTCGCGGGAATCAAAAAAACAGCGACACCGGGGGTATCTTCCGGGAGAGTCTGAAGTGTTGTAATAGCTTTGTGCATGAACTGTTCTGTGTTCGGCGACGAATAAGGCGGATTACAGAAGACCGAAAACTGTCCACGTTGGTTAACTTTATGTTGAGCATGCTCCCACCAATCGGTATGTAATGCATCCTGCTCTGGACTGATGAACACTGGAAGGCAACTGATGTACTGGTTTTGTGCACACGCATCCAGTACAAAGTCAAACCTTTCATTTAAGAATGCAAACAGATGCCGGGGGGTGGTCCATTGGTCAGACGCGCGTAGCATATAACGACGCCCGCCATTTGACATGACTTCCACGGCATCTTTCTTGGTCATCAACGGAGCAACTGCCACACCCGTCTCAGCAACCTCCTCCAACTCTACAGTCGGTTTGTTTCTCATCCATGTACGGCTCACACTTATTTTTCCGCCACCTTTCCTTGATCCAGAAGGAGGTTTCATAGTTTGTGACTTTGCCAAGACGCGTGCTTCTGCCGCGGAAAGGTGGGAGGGCCCAGCTACGTCAGCATCCTCGTCTTCCACCTCCGCCTCCACCTCCGCTACTTTTGCTTCATCTTTTTTTGCAGTCATGTCATGGATCACATCGGTTTGAGGTGCGTCCGACACCGTTTTCTTGGCACGTCGTCGCATCCGCGCCCGTTCATTGGTTCGCTGGCGTGCCAGTTCCTTCTTGTCTACTTCCATAGGCGAGTCATCGCTAGCTCCGTCTACATAAGTGTATTACCGGAAAAGCTGGTTAGCGTCGAAACCCTTAGGGTGTGGAGTAGCCTCATCGCGTAGTATTAGATAAGACCTACCCTGTAGGCTTTTGTTTCCACGCCCGTTTTTTCGACGTTTCTTCGGCTGATCGAGCGGTCTTTCTGGTGGTGACGACGGTTCTGGACTCGGCTCAGGAGACCGCATTCCATCGACGATGCAGCTTTCAACATCGTACTCCATTGAAACACTCTCTACATCTTTCAGAGACGATGACTGAAGTCCAGACGTCAAGGCCATCGTCTCTCCGTCCGTCATAGTCGGTATGCTCTCCCCTTCGTCACTTGTGGTAGAATTTGACATAGAAGGAAACGGTAGTGTAGTTACCGGTGTCGGTGACGGTGCGCGTACCGGCCCTTTGCGAAGGCGCCGGCGTTTGGAACAGGGCGCATCGACTTGCATTGTGTATACTTTGCTTAACACTACGATTAAAAGTAACCGACCACCGGTACGAAAAGAGGCCTTAAAAAAAACATGTGTGTTTATATATTACTCTTGAAAGAACGATGTTTACATGTCTTCTGCTGCTACAAGCCGCCTCTAGAACAGTCTAGATTTTCTAGAGGAGTGAGCGTACGACCTACGCCTTTTTTTTTTTCCCTCACGATAGGGTGTCTAAGCGTTTCGCGTCATGAAACTACATGACCACACGTAACTATATATATATACATATATAGCAGGGGGTCTGAAATAAAATGGTTTACACATGTGTACTTGACTCGCTACTTACTATCAAGTGTATACTTTGCATCCTAGTGTTTACTTTGTTCGATTAGAATGGCGCCTCTCTGTATTCAAGTCCCACTGGAAACGTCTATCAATTCGACTCAACACTCGCACCTGAAAGTCGAATATACGCAGATACCTAAGGTAGCATCGTCCAAACAGTCGGCTGGTTTTATCAACGCGACGGTTGATAAATGGATTGAATGGATGCGCCGGCAAAAACCTGACTTGTTGAACCAGTACGTGATCAACATGGCTACTCTAATACCGCCTATTCTCCCACCCACACCGCCTCCTACACCGATGAGTATCAGTCCTGTCAGCTCTGCGCCATCGTCTCCTACTTTAGGACTCAAACTTCTGACGCTTTTCCCCGACGCCGTCATTACTGTAACTAACAATAAGCGGCCTACACAGACGTCGCCGTTAGCGTCACGGACATTAAAACGACTACATACCGCTGAACTACCTGTGACAAAAGATACCCTTTATTCCGATTTGCAGTGTGTGTGTGTATGTGCCTGCTCGATGGCTTTTCTCGTCCGGTCGACCAGGCAGACGGTTCCCGGAAGAAGCAAAAATGCAACAGGCAATTGTAAGTGACCTGATGCGGCGCTGTCTCCCTACCTGGCGTACCTGGTTGAGCAAGCAAAGTGCAAACGACGACCGAATGTCCGGTCACATGGATGTTTTTGAGTGCTTGACAGACAACCATTTGTGGTACACTGGGATGAAGTCTCCAACAGACATGAACCGCGCCTATACAGACGAGGATACAGAACCCGGAGACCCGTGCTTGAACTTACTGGCTCTGTTTCTGTTTCTATTTCCATCTGAGACACCCCCTCCGCGCCTAATCGACCATTGGTATGCGTTGGTTGAGCAAACTCTGACACACTCTATGTGGGCGCCGGTGACACTCGCAACGGCACGCTCGTCGCACGCTATTGCCCGCTGGGCCGCCTTACTTCGACGCGTGGACGGAAATACACGTCCATGTCATCACTCAGTGTGGAGCCCTCTTGGACTTTATCCCGAACATCTTACCTCGATCCCCGAGGAAGACTAGTAGACTAGATTTTGTTTCGTTTTTTTTTTATTGTATCGTAGGCTGGGTGAGCGTACGTTGTCGTGATGGACCATCGCCACTTTAAAGTGTAGTGTGTACTAAATATGATAATAGTGTATCACACATCACTCGTGTAGCAAAGTCATCATGTTACATTCAGCGGGATTGGGTACAACTCAACTACGCCTTCCGTATAATCAGACTTTTAAACTCTACTGGGACCAGACATGTACGTTGCCCGAAAAGACGAAACACTTAGTGTCACCATCGCATGCACGTACTTTTAGTAGTTATGAATGGCCATGTCTACCCGGAACAGACACGTACTGTCCTCCTTCGAGTCCGCTCCGACGACCTCTTGAGGCATCGCGTGTTCGACATCTAGCCCAGTGTACAAAACCCGTGGAGGAACTCAACGACTATGGGATTATTCTACCAGAGACAAGCAAGTCGGCATGGTTCCAGGGATGGGCTGTATGGTATACACGCACTCACCGTCGCCAGCGAACTCAGTCATGTCCGGAGCGTAGTGTTACCCAACTTCTTGAACGTCGGACGTGCGATCCTATCCATCCTTTTTCCCGTTTTTCGATAGAATCGGACGGTCCGGCTAGTCATGCTTTGACTTTGTTAGCGCGTGAACCGTCTCGAAACTATGCAGTGGGGCATACTTACAATACAGTTGCATGCTGGGCTCATTCACTGGGAACTACCTCGGTGTTTATACGCGATACTTACTATCTATTTGGGACAATGTGGCATCATATTTGGCAAACTCTACTTATCCATCATCCGAGTGTGGTTGTACATGCCTTCATGTGTGAAACGCTTTTTCGTCGTGATATTCTCGCTTGTGTAAAAACATTGGACTCGGGTCATTGGCATACTCTATGTAGTACGGCATTGCAGAACAATGCCACCTTGTTGATTCACTGTCTATTTTGGCAAGCCGCCGCGTTATTACATAGTCCATATGCAACAATCCTACGTGAACGCGCCAGTAGAGTGTTTCGAGATCTGGTCCTAGTCAATCTTGTACACCAGTATCACGACGCGTCTGTAGCTGAGTTGTATCACTGTATTCACGATTCCCTGACTTTTTACGACCTTCCAGAGGCGAAGAGGGTACCGATAACAACTGTACAGCTTCCTTTCTTTTCCGATTCGCATTTGACACTTACTCTAGCTTCGTGCCAGTATGCTTCCGCCTTTTGGATATGGGGACACAGTGACCACATGGTATGGGAAGGTGACCTGCTGTATGCCGCACACCGTTGCTGTTGGTCCGGCGATCTGTGGGCGATACGTACGATCCTCCAACTGCCGAACGGTGCTATGTCACCATGTACGCTCTATGAGGTAGCTCTTAGTGCGGAACAATGGACCGTGGCTTGGTGGCTCGTCTTTTCGGGCGTAAGGTACGGCCCCTACGGTTTACACCAGCTCACGTATACTTATAATCACCTCTTTCCGGGTCCGCACATGACTTCACCTCCGACTCAGACATTGCCTCGGTTGCGCGGCGTTCGCGGAACATCAAAACGGCTCTTGCACCGCCTCGCGCCTTTTCTGGGCAGTACTGAAAGGCCGACGATGACGACGACGTGTACCGATCTACGGTGTGGTCGTGACTCTTTGAAAGAGGCACAGCAGTACACGTTACTCCTACTCCTAGTGCAACTAGCTTTCTTGCCGCTGGACCTCTTTTATAACTCGCGGGCTCCAGCACCTGAACATCCAACGGGTGCTTTATGGGGATATGCGACGCCCACCCGTCTAAACTTTTCGCATTGGATGTATAAAATGAGTGCTAGGGAACACCGACTTACTCAGTTCCATCGACGACAACCGGATGGAACTGAAACACTGCCTTATGTAGGCATACGACTATCGCTTAATCCTTGGGTACTTCGTAGTTCCGGCTCTTCCTTTTCCCGGCATCACCTTACAGAGCAGGACATATACAGAACACACACTGTTTGGATGTTACATCGTCCTATGTTTACGCAGTATACAAACACTCCGCCCTCGATCCACACGGGAATATGGACATGGTTGGCCATCCCCTTAAAAAAATTCTACAGCGGTTGATTTTTTTATTTTTTTTTTGGGGGGCACCCGATCAGCCATACACTATTTATAAATGATGTACCTTATCACTTGCTAGTTGACAAGAGTAGGCATGTACTCCTTTCTTTTTCTTTTACTGGGGTCGCTTTGGAGTACCATCCATGCCCAGAGCATCCATGTCATAAACTTCTATGATACCTTTTCTGATGTTTTAGTAGGCAACGTTAGTTCCACTACAGGATTCGACCGGGTAGAACATATAGCTCTTGATGCACGTACGATGCGTGAATTTCGCGCCGAAGTTCACTTTAACCGTGACGTTGATGAGTCGTTTATACTGCTTACGGAGATCTATATGGAAAGAGAGCTGGGTGTGACCCTAGAAGAACCTCTTCTATTATTTGCACGCTGGTATAGCCATCATACCGGAGACCCTCATCAAGTGCACGTCCCTTGGGTGCCTGAAATGCACCGCATGCGAAACTATTATCGTATTTTTGCGGACAAGCCGAGCTATCCATGGTTAAACGAATGTGCCTTGGACCGTTCCCAAAATGTGCCTTATGGATACTGTTGGAACGGTAGTTGGTATGTCTTGCCGGGTGTGTACCGTTTTAATCTGACCCTTCGTCGTGCATATACTCGGACTATTGTTCAAACAGCGGTCTTGCGTGTAGCGTTCTTTGACGCCGTTACAGTCTTTCCGACACTATCGGACATTTGTATACCGCCGTGTAACGCTATCAGTGGGAGATGTACACTGTTTGGGTTTTGCGAATGCAATACTGGATATACCGGTACGACGTGCGACCTGGCCGTATGTCTTCCGGGATGTGATCCCAACGGTGTGTGTGTCGGTTTTAATAATACGACCCGATGCGAATGTTTCCAAGGATTCGCCGGTGCCGCGTGCCAGATTTGTGCTTCGGGATGGACGGGTGACGACTGTACCGTCCCGCAGTGCAGTGAACCGTGTGCTAATGGCGGGCGTTGTAACGCTCCTAATGAATGCGACTGTTCGCCGCCGTTTACTGGTATAACCTGTACTGAATGTGAGCGTGGAAAGACGGGAGACCAGTGTGACATCGTAGTCTGCTTGCCGGAATGCAGTTCCAATGGAAAATGTACGCCTCACCAAGACACTGCCCGATGTGAATGTGACGACAATTTCACCGGAACTACGTGCAGCGTCTGCACGCAAGGCTGGGCGGGTGTCAATTGCACAACCCCTTTATGTACCACTCCCTGCGCCAACGGCGGCCGATGTGTCTCTCCTAATACCTGCGACTGTCCGTCACCGTTTGCTGGTACGACCTGTACAGAATGTGAGCGCGGAAGGACGGGAGACGACTGCGATGTCCCCGTGTGTTTGCCGCCCTGTAGCCAAAACGGGCACTGTGTTCCTTTTAATCGTAGCGCGCGATGCGAGTGCGACGACCGTTTTACTGGCACCACCTGTAGTATATGCACCCAAGGATGGAACGGACCGCGGTGTATGACACCTGTATGCGTACCCGACTGTGCGAACAACGGGACGTGTAGTGCGCCGAATCAATGTGACTGTATACCGCCCTTTACTGGAGCGACTATCGCGTGTACTGCCTGTCTACCGGGATACGCAGGTGCTGCGTGTGACCGAGAAGTCTGTGACCCCGCGTGTGTCGATGGCCAGGGTGTATGCACAGGACCTAATCGCTGTACATGTGCGGCCGAGTACTATGGAGACACCTGTGCACTCGCAGTACCGTCTGCCCAAGCATTAGCCGTGCGTCCTCTTGGCTGGACCACATCAACGTCTATTATCCTTTATGTAAACAGCGGAGTGGGGGTCATGGCTACGTTAGCGGCTACCGGTGCGGCCTATTCAATGCAGTACCATGAGGTGATCAAGCACACCGGTATCAAGTATATTCTTCACTATACCGCGTTTGTTCTGGTCCTCTTCCTTACACCGCTGTGGCTGCTTGGGACCGCTGGGATTGCAGGATGCTCTGGCTTTCTACTCACAGTCGAACTTGCGTTTGCAGGTCTGGTCGGTTGTGTAGTCAGCCGAAGTTTCTATATCCATCTTGTCCATAAAGGTCTGGTAGAAGCGCGCAATTTAATGTACCTCTCTTCATCGAAACGGTATATGAAGCAGTTTTTTTATATGTACGTTTTGGCGTTATGCGGAGGTGTGTTAACCCTTGCATGGTTGATCACTGCACCGCAATCGGGACAAGTTGTCGAAGGGTATGGGGCTAATCGCGGTTGGCAATGCGCTCCTCTTACTGGGCAAGTAGCACTGTGGTCAGACATGCCGATCTCAGTGTCTCGGACACTTTATTTTGTAGGCCTCAGCCTCGTTATGCTGTTCAATGTCGTATTTGTCGTCGGCCTGGGCCTTGTGTCCATTTATATGATCACACGTATTCCATCCACCTACCGCGAAAAGGAGACTATATTACTCTGGCTCGGATCTGCATGCTTTCTGGCTTTATTACTCCCGCTACTGTTACTTTTAGGGATCCTCCGATATAAACACGTGTCTATTTTAGTTCTGGCCTTGTTTGTCTACGTCGAGGCATGGCTTTCGCTGTTATGTCTCGTTGCTGGGAAGGTCGCATTCGTTCTTCTGGAACCCTGGTTCCCTATGGTCCAGGAAACATCACACCTCAGCAACTCGTACGCAACATCGAGTGTCAGCCTGCCCCCTGGAGCATATAACGTCAAGGATGAGATTGCCAAACAAAGATATCCGACACCCACGGCAGATCTACCCATGTACCAACGTACCCCCATCGTTGATGCTAAGACCCAACGTCCGTACAATCACCCGCTGCTACCAGAAGAGTGGTCGCCTCGAGTATCAGAATCGAGCGATGACGCGCGGACCGACCCTGCATTATACATCCACCGCGCCGCTGCGACTGTACCGGTGCCAAGAACATTGTGTAAGTGTTTTGTACTAGCATCCGTTGCTATAGTGTAGTCATCGATTCAGCCATACTAATTACACTCTTATATACATATATAGCTCAACGCGCAACTCATACATTTGAAGGACTTCTGGCAGTCTTGGCCGCGCCGACCTACCCACTTGATGCT
>Ga0136587_1000251_pt1 | contig 14800 bp, 6 predicted proteins | sample AntRauMFilla1563_FD_101386 | JGI IMG/M metagenome (GOLD analysis project Ga0136587, IMG submission 101386) | Saline lake microbial communities from Rauer Islands, Antarctica - Metagenome Filla 1 #563 | ecosystem: Environmental > Aquatic > Non-marine Saline and Alkaline > Saline | place... | reverse complement strand
TTGATTTTATTCCTTTTAACCGCTCAAATTACAACTGCCCAAGACGTTCATTGCTGGGATTTTAATACTCCAACAGGAACTAGCGGCGATGAATATCCTTCTCCAGTCAATCTTGCCAACAGAGTTTCTGGTGCGGGTACGATTACTCATAATCTAGTATCAACCACTTCATTTGATGGTTCAACTATAAATACATGTTCTGGAAGTGCTGCTGGAGATGCTTTCGTTGTTCAAAGAAGAAATCCATCAGGGCCGCCTTTGGGGAATACAGGAGGGCACCTAGACTTTAATTTTTCTTCAGAGGGTTATGAAAATCTAACGTTTTCGTTTTGGTCAAGACGATCAGGATCAGGCTTTGATAATAATAAAATTCAATATTCTATAAATGGGGTAGGAGGTCCTTTTACTGATCTTACTGGAGGAAACTATAGTCCAACCACAACAGGAGAGCTTAAGAGTTTTAATATTTCGAATTCTTTACCTCAAGTTAATAATGAGGCTGAACTAGTCATTAGGATTGTATTTGATTACGTAGACCCAGAAACAGGCTCAACAACTGGTAATAACCGTATTGACAACGTTAAACTCGAGGGTGAATTTCTTAATAATCAAACTTCAGAAGTCGTTGCGCCATCAACTCAAGTGGGAGCAAGTACTGTTGTTGCTGCGGATACAAGTATACTTCCTGTCTTTAGTTTTGATATTATAGATCAAGGTGGTAGTGGTGATGGATTACCCACGACTGTAACTCAGATGCGTTTTGAATCAGGTGGTAATAATACAGCAAATTGGCCATTGACTTTTCAAGATGTCGTTGTCCGAGAAGGTTCCTCCTTAGTCGAAGGAACAGCAGTTATAAACGACAATGAAGTTATTTTTACGCCAGATAGTTCTGTGGTTGTGGCCGATGGTGATTCAGATAATTTTACGGTTGAAGTCACTTTGGATCAAGCTAACATTATAGATGAGAGTGTAATTCAGTTTCAAGTCGCTGGTACTAATTCTGGTTTTGAGGCGGAATTTTCTGGGTCTATATTTAGCTCTTCTTTTACAGACGTGGTTGGAAATGATATCACTCTTGATGTGGTGGCGACAGAAATGGCCTTTTTACAACAGCCTAGTGATGTTGAAGTAAATGGGTTTATGACTCCAGCTGTAGAACTAGGTTTTTTTGATGTTAATGGTAATTTAGATACAGCGACTTCTTCAGTAGTGGAATTAACCTCCACTGGCGATTTAGACACTTCGCCTTTAACGCTTAGCCCAACAAATGGTATCGTTATATTTTCTAACATCATACACAATACAGAAGGTCTAGACTTGACCTTAACCGCCTCGACTACAGATCCTTTCTCAGCGACTAGTACTCTTTTTGATGTTTTTAATAATGACAATACTTCAGAAGTAGTTGCTCCTGCAAATCAAGTTCCAGTAGGGACTGTAATTGCAGCCAATGCAACAGCATCCGGAACTCCAGAGCCTGTGTTCAGTTTCGATATTATAGATCGAAGTAGTGGTGATAATGAGCCGACCAATGTGACCCAGATGCGTTTTGTCGCTGGATCTACTAATACAGTAGATTGGTCAACATTCTCGAATGTTGCTATACAAGATGCTTCATTAACTGAAATTCCAGGAACAGCAGTCGTTACAGCCAATGAAGTTATTTTTACGCCAAGTACTCCTGTGGCTGTGGCTGATGGTGCTTCAGTTAATTTTACGGTTGAAGTCACTTTGGATCAATTTAACATTGTAGATGGTAGTGTAATTCAGTTTCAAGTCGATGGTACTAATTCTGGTTTTGAAGCGGAATTTTCTGGATCTTTATTTAGCTCTTCTTTTACAAACGTGGTTGGAAATGATATCACTCTTGATGTGGTAGCGACAGAAATAGCCTTTTTACAACAACCTAGTGACGTGGAGGTAAATGGGTTTATAACGCCAGCTGTGCAGGTAGGTTATGTGGATGAAAATAGGAATGTAGACACGTCTATCACTACAGACATAAGCTTAACTTCTTCAGGAGGTACTTTAGTCAACCTTCTTAATCCAGTTTCTGCAGTAGATGGAGTCGCTACTTTTCCAAATATTGGTTATAGTGCCGAAGCTTTAGCCTTAACCTTAAACGCAGAAACAAATCAACCTGATATTATTCCAAGTGATTTGGAGAGTAGCGGTTTCAACGTAGGTATACCCGTCATAGCTATTCAAGATTTTGATGGGACGCAACCAGAATGGGTATATACCACCAGTATTCCAACATTTGATAATGGTTGGCTTTTGGATGGATATTTTGGTGTAATCAATATAACAGATGCTACTCCACTTGAAAACTCAAGCTTTATAAACAATATTTTTGGAGAAAATGATTTGGATGATGAAGGAGATAATGGAACTTCTGGATTTGCCTCCTTAGATTTTGTGACTGTTGATATCTCTGGGTATACTGGGGTTAATCTTAGCTTTGACTGGGAGGTTGTAGGATATAATGCTCAAAGAGATCGAATAGACTATCAAGCAACTTTTGACGGAACGCCTCAAACTAGAGTTACTTTATTTACAGGAAGTAGCGGATCGCCAAATGGTTCAGGAACAGAAACCATATCTGTGCCTCCAGGTACAAATGAAGTTTCTTTCCAATATTTTATTCAAAACAATGGTGTGGGTGGTTTTTCAGGTTTGGATAACGTAAAACTGACTGGTGATTCCAATGCTAGAGATACTGATATTTTAGCTCCATCAACAAAAATTGCAGAAGCAACTTTAACCGCAGATGTCAATGACGAGTTAGCTCAAGCAATTGAAGTATTTCGTTTTGATGTAGTGGATTCAGGGAATTTCGACAACTTACCAACCAATATTACACGATTGAGATTTGTACCTGGTCCAGATAACACAGCCAATTTTTCTGCAGTGATTGGAGGTATTTCGATTTCTGATGGGACAACTACGCTCGACGAAGCAGACCGGAGTTTAACTATTACAGCCGATGAAATTTTAGTGGATATAATTAATAGTCCTTCTTTAATGAGCGTCGGTGATAACTCAACCAAAACCTATACGCTAAGTGTATTTTTAAATGGTTTAGGTTTTACTGTTACCGATCAAGAAATTATACAGTTTGCTATTGCAGAGGGTAATGAGAATCAATTAGCTAGTAGCGATGGGTCTATTTTTTCTAGTGATATCACAGCTTTTGAAGGTGGCTTATTTACTATTGATGTTGTAGGTAGTGTGTTAGAATTTTTAGTTCAGCCAACAACAACCGTCATTAATATAAGCATGGAACCTTCTGTAAGAGTTGTAAATTTAGATAGCAATGGAAATAGAGATCTAGATGATACTGTAAGCATTACAATTTCATCTGAAGGAAGTCTTGTTGGTGAGGACATATCAAGAAACATAAGCTCTTCGCTTGGTTATGCCAACTTTAATACTATTCAACATTCGGCCTTGGGATTTGGCCTTAGGTTAACCGCAACCGCAACAGACTTCACCGATATAGATAGTAGTGAATTTAATATTGTCTTTGAAGATATTTTACTCATTTCTGAAGTCGCGGCTCCTAGTAACACAAACGAAAGATTTGTTGAATTATTTAATATGGGGGTTGAGGATATTGATTTCTCAGAAAAAACATATTATTTGCATAATGCTACAGGTACTGATATCGTTAGTATTGAACTAACAGGAACTTTACCTGCAAAATCTTACTATGTCATTGGTTTCGATAACACACTAGCTCCAGACCTTGAAGCGAGTTCAGTAATCACAGGAGATGGTAATGATGCATATTATCTATCAATTTTAAATACACCAGAATCTTTAGTAGATATTCATGGAGTTCTATCAGAATCTGATAATGTAAATCCAACATGGGCTTATACTGACGGGCGTGTTTATAGAAATATTCCTACCGTTAGAAACTCTAATGCAACTTATACGTCATCAGAATGGATATCTGGAACCGCTGCGACTACTTCTCCTGGAGTTGGGGATAATGACTTTATCTATTCTGGAGATTGGAGTACTGGAATTGAAACTTCGCCTGATGAGACAAATAGTGGTTTGAACACTGATAAAAGTATTTTCGTAGAATCTGGAACCACAACTTTGACTTCTCTAAATACTATTTCAGATGTGGTTGTAAGACCAGAAGCTATCTTAATTATTGAAGATGCTGTGACTTTAAATGGAGATTTTGCCAATTTTGGAAAAGTAATTTTCCGAAGTACAGCCTCCAAAACAGCTACTTTGGGAGAGTTTGATTATAAAAATAGGCAATTAGTAGGAGATAACTATGAGATAGAGCGGTTTATTTCTGAGAGTAATAGAGCCTTTAGGTACTTATCCTCTCCTGTTAATACATCCCTATCACCAAAACCGACTATAAGAGACAATTGGCAAGAAGGCCAAAATAATACCGAAACTGGAGATGGCAATAACAGCAATACTAACTCAGGTTTTGGAACTCATATTACGGGGTCAACCAATGGAGAAAACGGCTTTGATGCAACCTTAACTGGAAATCCCTCTATGTTTGAGTGGGATGCCTCAAGCGCACAATGGAACTCAATTCCAAATACCAATAGTAAACCTTTTAATGCAGGAGAAGCTTATGCCATACTCATTAGAGGAGATAGATCGACAACGCTAAACTCCAACACTGCTGTTGGTCCAGCAACCACTCTAAGAACGACGGGAAAATTAAGCGTTGGCTCCAAATCTGCTCCTAACTTATCCTCAACAGAAGGAGGATTTTCTCTGATAGGAAATCCCTACCAAGCTAAAGTTAATATAGCAAGTTTGCTATCGCCTGGCAATGCGAACGGGGTTAGCTCTGCATTTGCATACATTTATGATCCTACTATTGGGAGTATTGGAGGATATGCCACTGTAGACTTAAGCGATGGGACATCTACTCCTGCCTCTGGTGCTAACGAGTTCTTAGAACCAAATCAAGCTTTTTTCGTTGAGACAGTGTCTGCTGGTGGAAGTCCAGAAGTTATATTCAGAGAAAACTATAAAACAACTGTAACGGACAATAATACCACCTTTAGTGAGCCAGAAGAGTTCACCAATATGAACATTAATCTTAATGAAGATATTTTAACTAACGCTAATACAGTTATCGATGCAGTGAGGGTAAAATTCAGAAATGGAGGAAATAATGCTAAAGACACATTAGATGCCACAAAAGTTTGGAATTACGAAGAGTCTTTTGCTATCGATAGAAACCCAAGCTATATGTCTATAGAATCTCGAGCGATGCCAACTGCTCAAGATAGTGTTCCGTTATATTTTGGAAACTCTAAGCTTCTGGCCTATCGCTTGGTCGTTGAACCAGAAAATTTAGTGAACACCAAGGCGTATTTATACGATAGATATTTAGAGTCTAGTACAGAACTACCAACCGATATAGCAACTTCTGTGTCCTTTACACTTGACCCCTCTATACCAGAATCTAAAGCAACAGATAGATTTGTGATCAAATTTGAAAAAGTTAGCTTAGGCACAGAGGATGTCGTTTTCAACTCTTCTATGGTGGTGTATCCAAACCCAGTAAGAGGAAATAGCTTTAGTATTTCTCATCAACAAGCCTTTGATGGACAAGTCTTAAGTCTTCAGTTATTTGACCTTCAAGGACGAATGGTGCTAGATCAAGAGTTGGCCAATTCTTCTAGAATGAGGGTGAATCTGAGTAATAGCCTTTCTTCTGGAGTCTACGTCTTGAAATTATCTGATGTTAAAAACAGTCAAACCACTAAGCTTATTATAGAATAAATTTGAATACATACTATACCCAAAAAACTCCTGAAGGTTCAGGAGTTTTTTGATTTTATGAAGTCAACTATTACCTTAAAGCCTATCTCGATGTTTTTTTCTTTCCTACCATTACAATAAAACTTACCTCAACTAAAAAACAAGCCTAAACCCAACCAACATAAAAACTATACTAATTTTTAGTTTTTATAGGATAAGGAGGGCGTTCTACATTTTTTGGTGGATTTTCTTTGAGTTGCTTCATTGCAATTTCAATGGCTTTTTCTAGTTGTGGGTCTCGGCCTTGTATTACAAATTCTGGCCATTGTTCTACTTCCACATCTGGCGCTACGCCTTCGTTTTCAACGTTGAATCCTTCCTCAGAATAAAAGGCAAGGTTTGGTGCGGTTACACTACCCCCATCAATAAACTCTGGATAACCTAATATGCCAACTAGACCGCCCCATGTGCGTTTTCCTACAATGGTTCCCATTTTAAATCTTCTAAACATCCAAGGCAAATAATCGCCTCCAGAACCTGCAGTTTCATCTATAATCATCACTCTTGGCCCTTGTATAGAGGCGCTAGGGGATTTTAAATCTTTACCGTACCTGAAATTCCAATTTGCTTGCATTGGGCGTTTTAATATATCTATGTAATAATCTGCTAAAGACCCACCTCCGTTAAAGCGTTCATCAACAATGATGGCTTTTTTATTGGCTTGCGGATAAAAATAGCGTTTAAAAAAATCAAAGCCTTCTACGCTTGTATTGGGAACGTACACATAAGCAACATCTCCATTTGTGGCTTCGTGAACTTTTTCCATATTGCCTTCTACCCAATCTCTATTTCTAATTGCCCATTCGGTTGCTAACGGTGTTACTTTATAGGTTCTAGGCTCTGAACCATCGGCTTTTTTACTCACCTCCAGTGACATGATTTTATTCGCTGTATTTTCAAAAAAGCTATACAGGTTGTCGCTTCCTTTTACATTTTTACCATTAACGGAAATAATGTAATCGCCTTTATTTACACCAACACCCGGTTCTGTAAGTGGTGAACGCAAACTGGGTGTCCAATTAAGACCACCGAATATTTTAGCGATTTGATAACGCTCATTTTTAACCACGTAGTTGGCCCCTAGCAAACCTCCTCCTACGCTTTTTGGTTCATTTAATTTATCACCACGACTAGAAAAACGATGGTGTCCAACAGAAAGCTCGCTAAACATCCATTGCATCACTCTGTATACATCTCCTCTAGAAGAAACGTCTTTCAGAAAAGGTTCGTATTTTGCTTTCATGGCTTTCCAATCTACACCGTGCATTCCTGGATCGTAAAAGAAATCTCTATTCACCCGCCATGCTTCATTAAAAATATTTGCCCATTCTTCCTTCGGATTTATCTTTACACTTATGGCATTAAAGTTCAAAGGGGCTTCTTCAGATTTCTGACCTAGGTCTGAGATGAAGTAAGACCCATCAACTGAATACAACATTTTTTTGCCATCAGCAGAAATTGAAAAAGACCTTGCTGGCATTAATTCTTCACTTTTTCTGGTCTTAAAATCGAATTTTTGCAGGCTTGACTTAGGAGAATGAAATGAGGAAGAGATATAATACAATTCCCCTTCTACTGCTAAACTCAAATTACTATATACACCTGGTTCAATAGGTAAACTGATTATCCGCTCCTGAAATCCGTCCCAGTCTATTTTTAAATCTGACTTTTCTGCTACTTCCTCTTTCTCTTCTTTCTTTTTATCCTCTTTCGATTCTTCTTCTTTTGGCTGCTCTACATCGTTTTGTTTTGCCAAAGGCGAAATCACCTCCTTTTGAAGTGTGACTAAGTAGATAGATTGAGTAAGCTCTTTATCTATATTAGATTGATCGAACCAGTTTACAAGTGGTCCAGCATCTGTTGAAGCAGTCATGTACAAATACTTCCCGCTTGGATCAAAAACGGGTTCAGAAACATTAGACAACCCATCTGAAAGTGGATAGGATTTATTTTCTGAAATAGAATAAGCATAAGCACGTTCAAAATTGGTTTCTGTAATGACGGTGTAGGCTATCCAATTGGAATCGTGCGACCAAGAACCAAAAAGCTCTCTAAATATTCCGGGGACAAATAAAATGTCTTCATCAATTTTAGTCGTTTTCTTTGTCGAAATGTCAGTAATATACAACGAACGACCATTGTCTACATAACTTACTTTTTTGCTGTCTGGCGACCAATGTATATCAGCATAAAATCCAGAACCAGTTAACGGAATGGCACGTACATCTCCCAAAACATTATTTTTAATATGCAACGCATATTCGCCAGTTGCATCAGAAAAATAAGCAATGCTTTTACCATCTGGAGACCATTCTGGATATTTTTCGTGAGTCCCAGTTGTAGCAGTTACATTTTTGGGATCTCCTTTCTGAGCAGGAACCGTAACAATATCTCCTCTAAAATCTACAACTGCTCTGGAGCCAGAAGGTGAAACACCAACTGAACGCACATAATCTTCACCAGAAACAAAACGTTCCCGCAATTCTAGTAAATCTGTAGTGATGCTAATGTTTAATGCTTTGTCTGTATTCGTTTGGGTGTTGTAAATATGAAGCGTTCCAGCTTGTTCGTAAATTACAGCACCATTGTGCGCTTTGAGATTGATAACTGGAAAATCCTTATAATCTGTCAGTTTTTTAATTGCTTTTGAATTGGTTTCATAACTGTACAAATTAAATTCGCCATCTCTATCACTTTTAAAATATACGAATTCCCCCATCCATTGTGGTTGAGAATCATTACTGCCACCCTCTGGTTTCTGAATTTCCAATACTTTGTGTGATTGGGTATTGTAAAGCCAAATACGAGCTACGGTTCCACCACGGTAATGTTTCCATTGATTAAACCGATCAGCAATAGGCGTATAGGCAATGCTTTGATCGTTATCTGAATAGGAAGCCCAAAATGCATTTGGAATATCCAGTTGCGTTATAGCTCCTCCATCAGTTGAAACAGAAAATACTTGCATATAGCGGTTGGTAAAAGAATTGCGTTGGGAGACAAATAAAACGGTCTTTCCATCTGAAGAAAAATCCCTAACATAATCGTTATAAGGATGCCAAGTAAGGCGTTTTGGAATCCCTCCATTTGCTGAAACTACAAAAACATCTGCATTGCCATCATATTCTGCTTCAAAGGCAATTTTGCTACCGTCTGGAGAAAATACGGGGTTAGCTTCAATGCCTTTATCTATTGTAAGTCTTTTCGGGTTTGAACCATCTCTGTTGGCAACCCATAAATCTTCAGCATATATAAAAGCGATATGTGTATCGCTTAATGCAGGTTGATGCATGAGTTTAGTGGTTTGGCTAAAGGAGAACAACGGCAGTATAAAAATACAAAACGAGGATAATACTAATTTGTACTTGATTTTCATAAGATTTGTTTCAGGGTGTATTTTTATTTTTTTAGGTATAGTTTAAATGCTTATCCGTTGTATTATTTCTTTAAATAAAACTTGCCTTATTTCCTTTAAAAAACATAATCAGTGTAATTTAGGGTATTTAAAGTAATTCTGCTAGGAGCAAAACTAAGCTTCTCCCTTTTTTGGAGCTTATGTTTAAAATTGTTGAGCTGGGAAGACTTGAATTTAGTTTCGTTATTAACATAGAATATTCATTTATAAGTCATCTGGCTTTAGGATTGATCCTATTGTTGCTAGCCAAAATAGTAGAACGTGGAAGAGAACTCGAAGTCGATCAAGAACTTACTATTTAATCTACACACTTATGCTTATAAAATCTAGTTTCAAACTCATTTTCGATATCCTATTTTATACAGTAGTCATTAATGCGATAGCTACACTTATTATGATGCCCATAGAAGGTTTTGATATATCATTTTCAAATTCAGTTTATGAGCCTAAAAGAGAATTTTCATCGTCGATATATATTGCGGCCATCAACGAAATTATTTTTTCTGTAGCCTTTGTTTTTGTAGCGTATCATCTGCGTCGAGCAGCTAGACTATTTATGATTAACGGAGAATTCAAATCCTTCAATTTGGTGAAAAATCTTAAACGCAGCGGCCAATTCGATGATCTATCTATTGTTGATTGTCATTGGACTTAGTTTTATACGTTTAAGCAAAATGCTCAAATTATCTATTTTGGCGAAGCAGGAACAAGACTTAACAATTTAAGCCATGTCTATTAAAATTAATCTGGATCAGGTCCTCGAAGATCGTCACATGCAATCGGTAGATTTAGCCAAAGCTATAGGTATTACCAAAGCTAATTTATCCATTTTAAAAACAGGAAAAGCCAAAGCCATAAGGTTCTCGACCTTAGAACGCATTTGCGAGGTGTTGAATTGCCAGCCTGGCGATTTGTTGAGCTTCGAGCCTAAAGATTAGGTTTCACCTGTTTGCGATTTTAGCTTTTAGGAGTAGACTGGTCGACGTGAAAACCATTAGCTATTATAGCTGTTGGTGCTTAATTCAAGTTAGTAAAACAAAGGTTTTTCAGTTTCTAATGCAGTTATATATAACTCTTGATATGACATTCATTTATTCTGAATTGGATCCGGTTACGAAAATGCTTCAGGTAAAACTTTCAACCCCAGACGAAACTTATAAATCAACTTTAAGTCTTATGCTGGATATCTAAAAACTAATACCAAATTATATTTATAATGCCGTATGAATAAATTGAATTATACTACGACGTAGCTCAGCACAAGTTTTTTGATTGATTGATTGAAATCAAAAATAAGTAGCATAGCCTTAGCTACGGTAATTATTTTTGATGAAAAGCAGGCGAAAAGGAAACGATTTATTGCGTCATTATAGGTCTAATTTGGTATAAGAGGCTTTCTCTGCATAAATTCAGAAGGAAAAAAATATAGTGCATAAAAAAAAGCAAGACCCTAGAGTCTTGCTTTAATGTTTGAACAATCTCAAAATTGGATGAAATTTGGGATATTCAAGTTAAATGGGTAGTTATTCAAATATCTGTAGTTTTCATCACTTTGAGTTACGGTTAAACCGTAAATTTTACTTAGAGTCTTTATTTTCATCCTCCAATACGTCTAGGATATAAGCATAATGGGCATTTAAGGTCTCATTATCCGATTCTCTTTTAGTCTTAGCAAAGGATTTAAGCTCATTTTGAAGCGCCAGACTCTTACCTTTAAGTTCGAGCGCTAAGTCATCATCACTCATTAATTCCTTAAGTTGATGTGCAAAATACTTTTGTAACTCGCGTTCAACTTGGTCTGGAGCGGTTTTCCCATAGACGAGGTCCTGCGCTAAACGGTCCAAAAGCTCTTGAGGGGAAAGCCCATTTCCAAGTAAAGAGGAGTTGGTATCCCACATTAAGTTGAGTCGGTCTGCATCCATAAGTCGATTTAGGACACCTTTATTTAAGCTGATGACACTCTCGAGTTTTCCCGATTTTGAAAATTTGGAAACCAGCGCGTTATCCATCAACCAATATTGAGGTGTCCAGACATTCTCATTCAGAAATTCAAGAGCCTTTATCTGCTCAGCTTTATCCACAACTTGATAAGGCTCTCCAGGCTGACCTTTGGTGAGCAAGGTTTCATGAACTCCACCCACGACTGAAACCACATGATACACATAGCGGCGGTATACCCCTAGCATTTCACCATAGAGCTCTTCTAGATCTTCATAAGACTGTCCTGAAGTGGTGGTCCACTGCTCTAGATTTTCAGCAACGATTTTAAGATTACTCAAACCATAGGTACTTGCTTGTACAGAATTATCTCCAATATCTTCGGTCTGTGCATTGGGGTCATTGCCTCTCCCACCAAACATATACATAGGGTCGGTGCTGCGTTCATCTACAAAACCCTTCAAAATCTTTTGATCTTCTTCCGCAGAACTGTTCGGGAAATAGCGGTAACCCCATTCTATCGCATAGTCATCGTAAGGGCCTAGCTGTCTTACAAAACGAATGTTTTCGTCGCCAGGTTGTGCGATATAATTATACCTCGCATAGTCCATGATCGTAGTTGCAATTCCGTTTTCTTGGGTAAAGCTTCCAGACCTCAGAGAGTCTACAGGATAGGCAGAACTTGCTTTCATGTTATGAGGTAAGCCTAAGGCGTGACCGATTTCGTGAGAAATCACACGACGCATCATCTCTCCAATTTCTTCCTCTGGGGTGTCTAAAGTTCTGGCTTTAGGATTGGCTGCCCCAGTCTCCAATAAATAGCGATTGCGATAAGACTTTAAGTGATTATGATACCAAATGATATCACTTTCTATAATTTCACCGGTCCTTGGGTCGGATACACTTGGTCCAACCGCATTTCGGGTCGTCGACGCCACGTATCTTACTGTAGAAAACCGAACATCTTCGGGACTAAAGTCAGGGTTTTCCTCTGCGGTTGGCGCTATTTTAGCCTGAATAGCATTCTTAAAACCCGCTTTTTCAAAAGCTGAATTCCAGTCTTCAATTCCTTTTATAAAATAAGGTCTCCATTTCTCTGGAGTCGCCGGGTCTAGATAGTAGACAATAGGTTTAACCGGTTCTGAAAGTTTGCCTCTAGCATAAGCTTTCTTGTTTTTGGGTTCCAGCCTCCAACGTCTAATGAGTCGATCTTCATCAGATTTTAAAGCATCGGAGCTATAGTTGTATTTTTTCAATCCAAACCAGCCCACACGAGGGTCTTCATAGCGAACTTGCATAAGATCTTCGGGTAAAGCGATAATGGAATGGTTCACTTGAAAGGTAAACGTATTGGTAGAATTTCCCCGAGGTGGGTTTTCGGTGGGAAAGGTAAGCGTATGGGTAATTTCTGTATTCTGAGGAAAACTTTTGGCAGAATTGATACGGCTACGCTTATCGTCAGCCTTGCCAATTTTATACTCTTTCTTTAATCCGTCGGGGATAATATTAAAGGACGGAGAATCAGAATTGAAGAACGAAGAGGCCTCAATAACAATATCCTCGCCTTCTTCAGACTTGATTGGGAAGGTCGCTAAAATGGGATTTAAGTTATTTTGAGCAACACTCAGCCTTATGGGATCGTCTTCATCGGCTACATTGGTGGTAGAGACTTGGATGAGATCAATCGATTTTCCCACTTTCACCAAATGAATCAGTTGCTCAGACGTTTTGGATCCTGCATTTCTGTAGGCCGAATAGTTGGAGGGTAACTGCTTAAGGCGAGTGACCATGAGCAAGTCTTTTTCCAGAGCTTCTTTTGGAAACTTCAGGTAAAGTTCATCTCCATCAAAATAAGTAGTGAGGAGACCTTCACTTTTAGGCATGGTATTGAGAATAGAGTCTAGGTTTTTTGTTGGCTTATCTTGGGCAACACCCAATTGCAAGCTCAATCCAAAAACGATGAGTAATAGATATTTCATAGGCTTTGTTTCAATTTAAGACTGAAAATAAGCAAAAAAGTTTAATGTAGTGATTAGCCGTGAGTAGGTAGTCGTGAGAGGGGAGTTAGTAGAGGTGAGTAGGTAGCCGTGAGTTGAAATAATTTTGAATTATTAATTAAGAATTTTAATTGAAAAAATGTCAGTTCGAGTGAATTTGACTTTTGAAAAAAGTGAAATTTGTATCGAGAACCCGATTAAGCCTAAGGGAGCTATTAGTGGTGAGCCAGTAACCGTGAGAGGTGAGTGGTAAGCTTTGTCATGCTGAATTCATTTCAGCATCTTCATTAACTCCAAACTACTTCTCGATACAATTTTCTATCGAAGATCACCTGCCTACCAAGGAACGCAGGCAGGCTCGAAGTGACAGGTGAGTGGTGAGTGGTGAGAGGTGAGTGGTAGATTAGTATAGTGGTGTAGTGGATTTTTGGTGACTGGTGAGAGGTGAGTGGTAAGCTTTGTCATGCTGAATTCATTTCAGCATCTTCATTAACTCCAAACTACTTCTCGATACAATTTTCTATCGAAAATCACCTGCCTACCAAGGAACGCAGGCAGGCTCGAAGTGAAAGGTGAGTGGTTAGTATTGAGAGGTGAGTTCAATGGATAAGCCTAAAGCATTGGCAAGTAAAGCGAAATTCGATAATCGAATATCTTCTCCGTTTTCAATCCTAGAAATATAAGGTCTCTTCTTTCCAACCTTTTCTGCTAGATTCTCCTGACTCATATGCAATTCCTTTCTTCGGTTCCTAATGATTTCTCCAAAATAATAGGAAAAAGCATCTTCTCTAAATTCTTCCCGCTCTTTTGAGCCTTCTTTTCCATATCGTTTTGAAATCAGTTCTTTTGCGTTTATTGATTTTCCCATAATTACTTTTTTTTTTAGATAGTCCTCTACTATTTTTTCACTGTGTTGGATGGCCTTTTTATAATCTTTAGTTCCCTTTTTCTGAAATCCATATAGGCAAACTGCTTTTGTACATTCGGCAAAATTCATATGGTCAATCGCAAAAATTATAATTCGATATTCATTTCCTGCTTTAATTCTTAACTCATAAAACGGTGTCGATTGCAGCTTTTTGAGAAAGTTAGCATTCACTACTTTAATTTCAGTCATAACTTCAATAAGTTGGAAGAATTTAAGTCCAACTCTTTCGTTTTGGTTGTCGATAAATTCCAAACATTTCTCTGTAATATCGATTTCTCTCACACTACAAATGTAACGAATAAGTTACAAAGGTGTCTTGTTCTAAACGATTTTTTCTTTGTAGATAGATTTTGAAGTATGCAGTTTTATATGAAATAAAGAAGTCAAACTAATTTTGAAATTTATAATGCTGACAGTTCGAGCCTGAAGTTAGCCAGTAGTGGAGAGAGGTGAACTATATTTTATATTTAAAATTTCAAAATTGACAATTCAAATTTTAATAAAAACAACAAAAAGATAGTTAGAGCTTAAATAAGAAATTACACCACTTAAAAAGATTCCGCATCTCGCTATCGCTTTGCACGGAATGACAAGTTTGTCGATACAAAGAAAACGGCCTACTAAATTCAGCCGTAAAAATTAAAGTGAAGATGACGTAAAATTTTAGACTGTCTGAGGCTGTTTTCCAGCCGAGTTTCT
>Ga0136587_1000250_pt1 | contig 14852 bp, 12 predicted proteins | sample AntRauMFilla1563_FD_101386 | JGI IMG/M metagenome (GOLD analysis project Ga0136587, IMG submission 101386) | Saline lake microbial communities from Rauer Islands, Antarctica - Metagenome Filla 1 #563 | ecosystem: Environmental > Aquatic > Non-marine Saline and Alkaline > Saline | place... | reverse complement strand
TGCTCCTGAACCGTTGTTCACTGAGAGTACATTCGCTCGTGGAGTGATCCAGTTAAGATTTAGACTACCACCTGGTGCTACTTCTGTTTGAGTGATTGTGAATGATGAACAGGTTGCAGGGATTGGCACTGGGATCGGAGGTGGAGTTGGAATAGGCGTTGCATAACGACAAGGTGCAGTTCTATTGAAGTTAATGGCAGCCGGGTCGTAGCAGACAGGGTCAGCTCCACCACTTGGCCCATCGCCAGGTCCACTATCTCCCCCGTTTCCAGGACTACCACCTTCGCCACAGCCTCCGCAGCCACCAGTACCCAATGCATAAGCAATTTCCGGAGTGAAAGGTGCAGTTGAATCATTGATTGCAAACTGAAGTACACCAAATACAAAGACTAGTGTTGTAGAAAGAATAAATAATTTTGTAATTTTTTTCATATGTTAATTGTGTTACCTCTAAATATTCCTACCTACACCAGTACATAAGAATATTGAAGGTGGCAAGGTCTAGTATTTCTAGACCTTGCCAAATCTTAAAGTTTAAAGAGCAGTGGTTTCCCGTCGCCACCTTTCACAATTTGCCATTCTTGTTGCGAATCAAGCACTGATCCACTTGCGCCTGGATTTGCAATACGAAGGACGTTATAACCCTCCACGACACATGGATCAAAAACTGCAAACTGCCAGTTTTCACCACGATACCGTTCGTGACAACGTTTGCCCTCAGGAAGTTCAACTTCCTGATTCCAGGATCCACGTTTTTGCAGAGCATTCACCAGCTGGTTAAGCTGACCTTTGGTGAAAATGGCATACGAGTACCATTTCCGATTCAGCCTGTCCCAGTTTGGATGACAGATAGTGACTGTTTTGTCGAGCTTCTGATTCAGCGATCCATGATATTTGTGACCCGTTGGAGCAATTGCTGCACATGGATCAGCAGCTTTGGTGACCGTGCAAGCCTGCGCTTCCGAGCCGAAGCTCAAAAGTGTCAGGCCGAGTGCAGCCGATGCGAGAAGTGTTGAGATTTTCATTTGTAAGCCCTCCAGGCTTTAGTTGTGAAATTGTGAGGAACTGGCCACATGGCCTTATTTTTAGTTGAAGAACTCCTCGATTCCCAACTATCATAGCAAACTTAATCGCACTTGTCAAGCGTTTTTACCGAGGGGTGCTCGACACTAGGGTTGCTTCCACCATGTGGCGGTCATCGGTACTGCCAAAACTGTTGCAGGTAGCCAGCGTTAGCATCTTGCCTGTGCCGTTGATTGGCACTACTACCTCTGATGCCTTGGCCTGATACACCTTCTCTACCCGGTAGGTATAGACCGTATTGGCTGAGGTTAGCGTGATGGTATCACCCCATCGCAGGTTTTCGATCCCATTAAAAGCCTGGAAATTGCGGTTGAATACATTTGGCAAGTAGCTAGAGTGCCCGAGGATGAATACATTGCCGTCTTGGTTGGGCATGGCTGAGTCTGGGTGGCGCACTACCCCACCAAGCAGCGCGGTATCAAGCGCGGCGATTGATCGCCCTTGTGGGTTGAGCACCGTGACTGTACGGTCGAGCGCTTCGATATACATCGACACTGGCTGATTGGCAGCTATATCTACTTGCGGTGCAGTTGTTACTTCTTCCACTAGTTCTTCTTCCTCGATCTCCTGTGCCACTGTTTCAATATTAAGTGGCGAGCTGGTGACGGTGTCCAGGACCTGTGATTCGACCAGCTCGGTAGCAGCTGCTGGTTGCGCTACATCGATAGGTGCCTCGGGCAAAAAGTCGATAATGAATAAAAATGTATAAAGCACGATAAATACGATAAAGAAAGTCGCCGTGAAGCGGACTTTGTTTACTAGGATGGTATCTGTAATGTGTTGCCAATTCATAAGTACCGAATACTTTAGCACTAAACACAGAATTGTCAAGCACTTGCGGTGCTTTACCTGCTTCTTGAATCGATTTGGAAGGCTGCCACTAGAAGACTACCTTACAAATTTAGTTGACAAATATCACATGTATGCTATTATAGATTCATTATGGAAACAAACAATACATCACCAGCCAAAAAAGATTCAATTTTGAAGTCACTTGCTATCGCTGGGTTTCTAGCCATTCTACTAATCGTCGCGTGGCTAGCGATCCAACTAGTACAATATACTCCGAGCGCATTTAGCTCACTAGCGTCACTTGCTGAAGGAGTCAATCAATCACAAGAAAGTACTATTGATCCCAGCAACGATGTAAGCGAGCTGGTCGTCACCAGTAACACTTCCCTACTTAACAACGGTGAAGACATGACAATCCAGTGGAGTAAGGTAAATGCCGCTGGAAATTACATCTTTTCATATGAGTGTGTAGACGGTGTAGCAATTGAGCACCAATCAGCCAGCGGCGCACGAGCTATTGCCTGCGATACCGACTACGCTGTGGGAGATATCAGTACTCTTACCTTAGCGATCGACTCAGAAAAGAACCGCTATGCCGATGTACCTTACACAATTGCCTTTGTCCGCAATTCTGAAAGTACACCGCGTGCAGTCGGCGAATCTACCGTCACGATTGTAAATACTTCAATCAACAGTGAGTTTGCCCTCGGCCCAGTCGATGAAAGTCCAGTTGTAACCGAAGAAGTAACTGAAGAAATTATCAATCCGGTTGTAGAGCCAGAGGTTGCGCCAGTAGTACCAACTACTCCAGCAAGACCTACTACACCCCGACCGGCTGCTCCTGTAGTGACCCAGCAATTTGTCTACGCTATTCCAGTATCGGACCCACAAGGTACTACCGACCTCGATGCCAGCTTTGTCGCTGTCGGTGAGGTGATCAACCGAGCGTTTGTACCAGGCCCAGTCAGCGTAAACAACGACGGAGCGATTCAGTTTGTTGTCAAAAATATCGGCACCAAAACTTCTACGGCGTGGAGCTTCTCAGTCGACCTACCATCTGGTGATGTATACCAGTCTCCCACCCAAGTCGCCCTCAAGCCCAATGAGCGAGCAATCCTAACTATTGGCTTCCCTGCTGGAGGATCAGCCTTGCACAAGTTTGAGGTCAAGGTACTAGAAGCCACCGACCGTAACACGCGAAATAACTCATTTACCCAATCAGTTGGTTTTAGTCGATAGACAAATTAAGTAAACAATAAAACGCCGCGGTACATTGCCGCGGCGTTTTATTATGTTGAGCTAGTTTTAGATATCTAGGTTGGCAGTTCGAGCGTTGTTTTGGATAAATGACTTGCGGCTTGGTACATCAGTCCCCATGAGGATATCGAACACCTTATCGGCCGCCAGGCCGTCCTCGATCGTCACTTGCTTAAGGATTCGGTTGTTGATGTTCATGGTGGTCTCACCCAGCTCGTCGGCGTTCATTTCACCCAATCCCTTGTAACGCTGGATGCGAACCTTTCCGCCTTTCTTGGTTACAGTCTCACTTTCATCTTCATCTTCATCACCGTCTTCATTACTTTCATCGATCTCATCTGAGACTTCCTCTCCCATATCTTTCAAGATGACAAACTTTTCATCTTCAGTATAAGCATAGCGCGTGTCTTTACCCTTCTGGATTTTGTACAGCGGCGGCATCGCAATATACACGTACCCCTCGTCGATCAGCGGTCGGAAATAGCGGTAAAAGAGTGTGAGTAGCAAGGTGCGGATATGCGATCCGTCTACGTCGGCGTCGGTCGCGATGATGATCTTGTGATAGCGCAGCTTCGATACATCAAACACATCACCAATCGCGGTACCAAGTGCGATGACGAGGTTTTTGATCTGCTCTGAAGCGAGCATTTTGTCGATCCGTGCTCGCTCGACATTCAGGATCTTGCCGCGCAGCGGCAGAATCGCTTGGGTCTTGCGATCACGCCCCATCTTGGCTGACCCTCCGGCCGAGTCTCCCTCTACAATAAATAGCTCAGAATCCTCCGCCCGCTTACTTTGGCAGTCAGCCAGCTTACCCGGTAGCGACATGCCTTCGAGAGCACCCTTACGAAGTACTGAATCCTTGGCGGCCTTGGCGGCCTTACGAGCTTTTACTGCCAAGATCACCTTGTTGATCATCGCTTTGGCGTCGTCGGGGTTTTCCTCCAGGAACGTCGCAAAGGCTTCGGCAAACACACTCTCAACCGCGCCGCGCGCCTCGACTGATCCCAGCTTGGCCTTGGTCTGGCCTTCAAACTGAATCTCAGGCATCTTGACCGATACTACGGCCGTGATCCCTTCTAGTACGTCGTCGCCAGTAAACCCAGCGTCTTTTTCTTTGGCGGCGAAAAAGTTACCTTTTTTGGCGTAGTTGTTCATCGTGCGGGTCAGCGCTGTTTTGAACCCAGTGATGTGCGTACCGTGCTCGGGGTTGTAGATGTTGTTGGCAAAGGCGGTGATCCGCGGCGAAATATCATCGACGTATTGCAGTGCCACTTCAACCGACAACACCTCTGGTGTGACGTCGTTTTTCTCCACGTAGAAAATATTTTTGTGGACAGGCTTTTGGTACGAGTTGTTAAATGCAACCAGTGAGCGCAACCCGCCCTCAAAGTAAAAAGTTTCCTGCGGTACGGGCAGGTGATCCTCCGATAGAAATCGCTTACCTTGCCACACGTATTGCTTGCCGCTGATCTCCTCAATCTCTCGAGCGTCAATAACAGTAACTCGCATCGCTTTTACCAAGTACGCCTGTTGACGCAAGTGGTTCACGGTTTTTTTGTAGTCGTATTTGATTTCGGGGAAAATACTTGGGTCAGCTTGAAACGTGATGGCCGTTCCCGTTTCCTTACTAGCTCCAACTTTCTTTACCTTATATTTAGGTACCCCAACATTGTACTCTTGGATAAACGACCCACCATCACGGTGAATCTCTGCTACCACGTGGGTCGACAAAGCATTTACCACCGACACTCCCACCCCGTGCAAGCCGCCAGATACCTTGTAGCCAGAATCTTCCCCACCGAACTTTCCCCCAGCGTGCAAAATAGTCAAAATTGTTTCAAGGGCTGATAGCCCTGATTGCTTGTGCTTATCAACTGGGATCCCGCGGCCGTTGTCGACCACCCTGATGTAGTTGTCGGGTAGCAAAGTGATCTCCACTCGGTCAGCAAATCCCCCCATGGCCTCATCGCGCGAGTTGTCGAAGACTTCTGTAATCAAGTGGTGCAATCCATCAAGGCCAGTAGTCCCGATGTACATACCAGGGCGCTTTCGTACTGGGTCGAGTCCCTCTAGGACCGAAATAGAAGAAGCGTCGTAGCCATTGTCTTTTTTGAGTGGTTTTTTGTCAGCCATGCAGAATAGTAAATAGGTTAAATAATGCAGCTATTATAACACTATTTCAGACTTGTGTTCTGTTGAAAACTATAGTATTTTGCAGGTTGAATGCAACTTGAGGAGAAAGTTATGATACCTGCAACACCTGTCGGCAGCCATATGGCGGTCTGGGAAATCTCTGAACCAAAAAATAAACAAATTGGCTGGTTAACGACAGAGGGTACGGTTACCCTTGAAATCACAAATGCTATTCCTTATGACGATGAGAATATTCTCGCTGCTCAGACAGTCTACTATTCACAAAATCAAGGATCTCAAACTTTTTTGTGGCCAGCTAAAGCTTAACGCACCTCCCAGCCATGTTCCTCAACTGACGCATTAACAGCGTCCATTACCCTCCCGACTTCTTCGTCGGTGAGGGTTTTATTTTGTGATTGGAATACCAACCGAAACGCGGAAATATCGAAGGGTTACCCTTCGATATTGAGCGTTATCCAGTCTAGTAATTCGCTCTTCATAGCTGCACTGTTGGAAAAATATTCTGGGAAGTCCATCGGCGACAGGATGTCAGCTTCTGGTCGACTGGCGCCCAGGTAATCTGGCAAACTCGAATACTGATAGGTTGCGGCGGTATGATACTTGGCAGCGAACTGCGCTTGGACGAAAGATTCTGTATCATCAGCTGAACCGATAGGATTAAGATGGATATATGAATAGAGATACTTTAAATATTCGTCGCTAGTTGCATGCTTGGCTTTATATGTTCCTTGGAATAGTGAACCACTTCGCTCATGTTTTCGATTGAAATACATTGTGTAACTGGTACTCAATTTGTTCATAAAAGTAGCTACTCCGGTTTCGGTTTTTGGTGTAAGTAGCAGATGGAAGTGATTAGGCATCAGACAGTAAGCACCGATCGAAACCAGCGTATCGCTACGATCAAACTCAAAAACATTGTCATGTGTATTTTGTATCAGACGATAATCAACTGGCTGAGAAGCATTGCATAGATACAACAAGTTCACGAACCGTGTATAATCCGCTGGTTCAGTAAAAATAATCCGTTTATCTACCCCGCGATTATAGACGTGATAAAACTCGTTTTGCACTAAATCAATTGTTCGAGTAGCCATACACAATCATGTTAGCACACCTATCGAAGGGTAACCCTTCGATAGGTTGCTTGTGCTAGGTTGAAAACTATAGTATTTTGCGGGTTGAACAACGTTGTGCAACAAAGAGGAAGTTCCATGCAACCCAAAAATAAAAGGCGATTCGTCATTATGAGAATCGGGTCACAGCCACCACAATACTTTCAAACAAAAGGACAAAAGAAAGTCAGAACAAAGAGACAGGTCGAGGATGTGACAATCCATCTAGTGTGTGGTTTTTGGGGCGGAAGCCAAGCCAAAGCAAAAATCTATACGGACAACACCAGATCTTTACCACCAGACTGTGAATTTGTTGAGAGGATCAAGAGACAACCCTCCGTAAGCCTTGGGTACATCAGGTAGTAAGACGCAATCATGGGTATTGGTAAAAGCTACCGCACTTCCCATCCTTGATCTTCTGCAGTCGCGTTCACACGATCCATTATGGCGCTCACCTCGGTATCGGTGAGCGTCTTTTCTTTACTTTGGAATACCAGCCGAAACGCGTAGCTGGTTTTGCCGTCTTTGGTGAATTCATCGAATAGATCGATTCGCACGCATAGGTCGCTGGCGGCAGCTCGCAATAGATGTGACACATCATGTTTCAAATCCTCCCCCGGAGAATTTGAAACCCACAGTGCAATATCACGAGCGACACTTGGGTAAGCTGACACCTGAGCGTAGGTCGCGGCTGTTCTGGTGACCATGTTGTCGTAGGCTTCTGGAACTGGTAGCGCTGCAATTACTTGTGACAGATCAATCTCGGCGACTCCTTTGTCGATCGTGAATAATACATCAACACCCAGCGCTGCTTGCACAGCGTCGATCGCGACCTGTAGTGGTGCGTCGTCTTTGGGTGTGTAGCCGTTACCTTTTTGGCGAACTCCTATGGCTAGCGCAAGGTGTTCTCCTACCCCACCCTCAATCTTCTGGAACACCGTGCCGATTTCAAACGCTTGCACACTGCGGATTCCAAGCAAATCAGTATGAGTAAAGTTGAGGTCAAGTACGTTGTGCATGTTTTTAGCCAAGGTACTGCGCACGTAGCTCTTGTCGCTCGCGAGCGCATTGTGCAGCTGGATCTGATCTTTCTTTTGGAATGATGAGGTGATTACTTCGCTAAAGCCAAGTGCCAGTAGCGTGTGGCGGATCTGCTCGCTGTAATATTGGCGCACATTGACCGCTGGCTGAGCACCTTTCTCTGGCACCACCGATACAATATTAGATAAACCATGCAAACGACCGACCTCCTCGATAAAGTCCACCTCGATCAAAAGATCAGTGCGCTCCCATGGGCCAGTGCAGATAAGTAACCCTGGCTCTCGCTCGACTACCGTTGACCCAGTGCGTGCGATCATCTGCGTGATTTCTGCCTGCGACAAGTTCAGCCCTAATAGTGCGTTGGTTGTTCTCACTCGTACCTCAACCTCAGGATTAGCTTTTCGCTCAACGTACTCGTCGATAGTGCCGACATACTCACCACCCGCGATATCCTTTATCAACTTGATGATTTCAAATTGCCCATACGGAGGCAGCTCGCGCGAGCATTCGTTTTCAAATCGCTTGCTAGCGTCGATGACGATCCCTAGTCTGCGTGCAGTTTTGCGAGTGATAGTTGGGTGAAAGTGCGCCGCTTCGATGATGATATTAGTGGTGCCAGCGTGCACAGCAGCAAACTGCCCGCCTTTTACGCCAGCCAATCCAATTGGAGTATTACTTGATTGATCGACGATCAGTAGCTCGGTGCCTTCACATGTGATCTGCCTTGGCTCGGTACCGCCGCCTTCGGGTAGGATTTCGACTATTTCACCAGCCGTTCCGTAGCGCACGCCAAACTGCCATTGACCGTCGACCTGCGGAAACAAGTCGGCATCATAAGCGTGCAAAGGCTGCCCAATCGCGAACATCACGTAGTTGGTAGCGTCGACAACGTTGTTGATCGATCGCTGCCCGAGCGCCGCTAGGCGATCTTGTAGCCAGCCTGGTGATTCCTTGACCTCGATCCCAGTCACAAGTGACGCAGTAAACCGTGGGCACGCAGCGGGGTCAGAAATTGTGACTTTGATCTGGTCGGTAGGTGTAAGTGAGGGTGTGTGAGCAAGTGGATCGTATTGTAAATTTGTCCCCAGAATAGTCGCCAGCTCGCGTGCGATTCCGCGGTGACACAGACAGTCACTAGATCGGTTGGGTAGTACATCGACATCGATCACGGCGTGGTCGCCCACCATCGCGACACCATCGATCTCAAACGCGTGCTCAGTTAATAGCCGCTCGACCTCGCCAGTGTCAGGCAGGTCTGCGTGTAAATAATCTTTCAACCAGTCGTAACAAATATTCATAATTAGAATTGATTAACAAAACGTAAGTCACCCGAATAATTATCGCGCACATCTTCAACCCCGTATTTCATCACTCCCAGTCGATCGATCCCCATGCCAAAGGCGTAGCCCGAGTACTTCTCGGCATCGACTCCAGCGGCTGCAAGAACATTAGGATGCACCATTCCCGCCCCCATAACCTCGATCCACTTCCCTGCCAGCTTGCTGTCGCCTTCGAGCAGTCGCATATCGACCTCGACCCCAGGCTCGACAAACGGAAAGAAGCTCGGCCTGAATCGTACTTCGGTTTTGCCGCTAAAAAACTGTGAAAAGAAATATTCAAGCGTGCCCTTGAGGTGCCCCAGGTGAATCCCTTGATCAATATGCAAACCTTCTAGTTGATAAAACTGCGCTTCGTGCGTGGCGTCGGTGGTTTCGTTGCGGAATACTTTGCCAGGTACGATGATTTTGCACGGTGCACCGTACTCCTCTAGCCACCTTGCTTGGACTGGACTGGTGTGAGTCCGCAGCACAGTTGGCTCGGACACGTCAGTATCCTTAAACCAAAACGTATCCTGCATGTCGCGCGACGGATGGTCTTTGGGGACGTTGAGCTGATCGAAGTTGTAGTGCTCGGTCTCGGCCTCTGGACCTTCAGCAAAGGTAAATCCGATATCAGCAAAAATATGATTGATCTCGTCAATCATCTGGGTCAGTGGGTGTTGGTGTCCGATTGGTTCTGGCATAGTGGCTAGTGTAGCACTGGTGTTAAGTTGATTCAATTTCAGGGATGACTTCAAAATACTGATCACCTTGCTTGACGTAAATCACGTCGTTTTCGATGATTACTCGCAGGTCGCGACCGGGATACAGCAGCTGAGTGTTTTGCCAGGCTCGGTCGTCGATCTCGGTGACGTATAATCCATCTTCTAGCTGTAGAAGTACCAGGTCTGATGATCCTGGGAAGAAATCAAACAAGAATACATCTTGACGCAAGCGATCTAGCTTGATCTGCGTGCGGCACAGTCTGTCGTTAACCTGTACCAGTGTAGAAGTGGCAGTGGTTGTGCCTACTTGGGCAAATACCGCGTCAGCCACGTGCGCGCCGTAGCGCTCTGATGTACTAGCGGCACTCGAGCTACTGACGCAGAAATAATACGGCACATCTTGGTCTTGCCCTTGCCACAAGGCGTAGAGCTCCATGCCACGAGTGACCAGTTGCATGTTGTTTGATTCGATAATTGCGGGCGATGTAGTAGAGGTAGTCGCAGCTCGCTCATCTGGCCCCATAAACCTGAAGCGATCCAAATCGCGCACGTGGTCTGCAAACACTGAGACTGAGCTGGTGCTGGTGGTACCAAACAAACTCACTACAAATTCATACTCGGGATTCATCGTGAGAGTAGAGGTTGCGCTAGTGGTAGCAACTATGAATTGCTCACTAGTAGTTGCGTTAGCAAATAGTTCTATCGGTGTAGAGCTGGCTGTAAATACTGCTGCACCCGTGCTGGTTTGAAATTCTGTCACCGGGCGTAATTGTGGAATCGCAGGCAAGTTGAAAGCCGAGGCTTCGGTCACGATGTGTGAGTCGACAGCTAGCTCCTTTACCCACGTTTGAATCCCTTCGCCTTGCACCACTACTCGGCGCATACCCGAGTCAATATTTTGAATATAGTAAGCCGACCTGAATAGTCGCGGTCGCTCGATCTGTTCTTCGTCGAGATACACCTCGACATCGGTACTTTGGGTGGAGATATACACTCCACCCGTGGTAACTACTGAGGTCACGTCGTCTTCAAAGCTGATGCGATATCCAGCCGTATAAAAAATCATCGACGGCAGTACCAACAGAAATACCAATACCAATCCCCAAAAAAACACCGCACGACGGCGAGACGACATTCCTGTAATTTGTGGTTCTGTTGGCATATGATTGTGTTGTATTACTCGTACTATTGTACACGCTTGGGTGTGACCCAGAATCCCATGTAGCGACCAAGCATCAGTCGTGTCTGGGCGTCGAGCCCAGGGATCGCACTAAAGACGATCATGGTTATTGGCACCATAATCCACTGCAGCGCCATCACGATGTACTTGAACCGACTCTGTCCCTCTGGGCGAGGTGGTGTGAGTGAAAGCGAGATGATAGATGAAAAGACCAGTCCGACCATTGCGACTGTCAGCAAGTTACGCACCATAATCGGCAACTCGTACGACAGCACCGTCTCGTGAAATTCCCGTGACCCCAGAAAGATCGGCGTCCACCCCAGGATAAAGAGCATGATGGGATTGGTCACCAGCGACCAGTAGCCCTCACCTTGCTGCAGCGCGATAGACCAGCGGCGGCGCAGTGGGATGCCTTTGTGCTTGGTAAAGTGGTAGACCAGGTAGCACCAGTTTTCTACCCCGTAGGTCCAGCGGCGGTGTTGCTTGTAGATATTTTTGATTGTGCCCCACGTGGTTGCAGCTGTAGTTGCGTCCATCGCGATTGGGTACGACAACGACACGACATCAAAGTATCCGTCGTTGGCCAGCAGCAAGTTCCAGTAGATCCGTGAATCCTCACTCACCACGTTGGCTTGGCCATAGCCGATTTCGTACAGTGCCTGATAGCTCACGGAGTGCGATGAAAACGTCGCCGCTTTGTCTGGGCGCTCTTGCATAATCATCTGCCAAAAGGTACTGGACATCGCCATCACGCGCGCGACGGCTGATGCTTCCCAGAGGTTGTTGGTAAATAGTGGCACTGGCTGGTATGCGCTTTTGTATGGATTCTCGGCTGTCATAAAGTGCCAGATCAAACAGTTGAAATAATCTGGGTACACCACCGTATCGACATCAAAGATCGATACGAGGATGTTTTTGTGGTCGATCTGGCGCGGTACGATCACATCATCGTGCACACTGCGTAGTGCAAAGTGCACATTTGATCCCTTCCCTGCAATCTCCCCCACAATGTCAGATGGGTGGACAGTGACCTGGAAGCTACCGAACTGTGACCCGTACAGCTCCTCGGCTTGCTTAGCTTTCTTGATCGCATTTGCGCCCGCGCGCCCTTCAGCTGCCAGTACCACCAGCAACTTCTTGGGATCATAATTAGCCTCGATCAAACCCTTGAGCGCGCCGTCGATGATCTCTTGCGGCTCTTCGTAAAATGGAAATATCACCAAGTGGTAGTGGTCTTGGTACTTGAATTTAGAAATCAGCTGGCTCCAATCAAGCGCCATGTGGTGTCGCAAGCGTTTCCAGTTGTACCGGACGTGGTAGGAAAGAAAGATAGTTTTCAGTACCCAATAAATCGCAAAGGCAATAATAAAGTACGCCGCAAAAAAAGACGCGTAGATAGATGCCCACACAATTCCCAGCAGCGTCCCCCACGCAGCCACTCCAGGCACGATCTCAAGAAAACGATACAGCCGCCGGTCGGCACCGGTGAGCTCGTTGGCACGCGCAACCTTAAAATCTACCCGGCGGGCATACGGCAACAGATGTGAATTATCAGACATATTGTACCGTCGAGTATAGCTTTATTCTGGGTGGAAATAAAGCACAATATACCTATTAAACTCATAAGGTTGCATTTTTGTGCGTTTTTAGTCATAATGGCGCGTACCAGAAATAAGCCACCTGAGCTTAGTTGGGAGAGGTGAGTAAGTCTGGGAGACTTGCGAACCACTTGTAATAATTACAAGTGCGAAGTAACAAAATAGTGACGAGAAATAGAAAACTAAATAAGCCACCTTAGCTCAGATGGTAGAGCAACTCACTTGTAATGAGTAGGTCGTCAGTTCGAATCTGACAGGTGGCTCCGATACGAGAGTGATGACGAGCGCAGCGAAGACTGAAAATAAAAAAGCGTGAAGACAAGTTTACTTGTAATCACGCTTTTTTATTTTCAGTTGATTCGACCAGAGGTCGAATCGTCATTACCGAGTGAGGCCACTATGTATCGCAGATACAGGTGCACAATAACTGTTGGACATCCGATGTCCAACAGTTTTGTTTATTCTTGCAAAAACCCACCTGCCTGATGCGTCCACAATTTCGCGTACAAGCCACCGGCTTGCGCGAGCTCGTCGTGCGTACCATCTTCGACAATCATTCCGGCTTCCACCACCAAGATGCGGTCCATTTTCCGTAGCGTCGACAGTCGGTGTGCGACCGCGATCACGGTCTTGCCTTCCATCAGTGATTCGAGAGCCTTTTGAATCGCCACCTCGCTTTCACTATCAAGCGCCGAGGTAGCCTCATCGAGTACTAAGATCGGTGATTCCTTAAGCATTGCGCGGGCAATCGCCACGCGCTGCTTTTGGCCACCTGAGAGCTTCACGCCGCGCTCGCCTACCAGCGTGTCGTAGCCCTCGGGTAGGGCTTCGATAAATTCTCGCGCTTGCGCCCGCTCGGCCGCTTGCACCATTTCGGCGTGCGTTGCCTCTGGCTTGCCATACATGATGTTCTCGCGAATTGAGCGATGGAACAGCATCGGCTCTTGCGGCACCAGCGCAATGTTGGCCCGCAGCGAGTCTTGCGTAACCTCCGCAATGTTTTGATCATCGATCAAAATCGCTCCGTCGTTGATGTCGTGTTGCCGCAGCAAGAGCGACACCAGGGTCGACTTACCAGCTCCAGAAGGACCAACGAGGCCGATGCGCTGACCTGGTGTGATATCGAGCTGAAGTTTATCAAAGATAATTTGCGATTCGTACGCAAAGGTCACTTCATCGAATTTGATCCCGCCTCGAGTAGCCCGCAAGTCAGCAGCATCCATTTCATCGACAATTTCGTGATCGACTAAAATACTATTCAAACCTTCTTCGGATTCACCATACAGTCTGATAAATCCATTAAGCATATTGCCGATGTGCGTAAAGGCATATCCAACCCGACTAAGTACCGTTAAGATCAGTACAACGGTACCAGTCGTCACAGCACCTTGACCAACCATTACATAGGTACCGTACAAAATTCCAGCAGTTACCAGCAGTCCGAATACCGTATTGATAACCATCAACCAATCTCCTAAGAACCATTGTTTTTTGTCTTTACGAGCACGGTCTTCAATTGCACTTCCAAGTCGATCAAGCTCATTGCTACGATGGGAATACTGACGGACTGCAGCAATATTTGACATTAAGTCAACTCCTTCACCACGCATTTTGGAAGACGATTTGGCGTAAGACACCACGTATGGTCGCCGCCAGAGTGTGAACTTGACGTTGAAAGCAAATACCATAATGAGAAATGTTAAGAATCCAGCTCCCATCAACCAATGTATGGTGAAAAACACATAGACTCCAACCAGCAGAGAAATCATCTGGGGAATTATTCCCCACAACAGCCGTTCTAAAAGACGAGTCGCACCGTCTACCGCATTAGATACTTTGTTGGATACAGCCCCGGCAAACCGACTACTGAAATAATTATGACTGTGCGAGACCGCATAACCAAACAGCGTGTTGTAACCGTATGCGTTCATCTCAACAATCCATTTAATACCTACAAAACCAGAGACTCGCCAAAGTACACGTTCAACTAACACTACAGCCAGAAAGATCAGCCCCCAGTAGTAAAACGCTTCTAGTTGAGCTTCCAGCCCCTCTGCTGCAGAGAACACATCTACAAATCTAGCAATCACATACAACGCCACTATCTCCAACAATTGCGCCAATACAGCGGTTGTAAACGCAAAAGCTGCCCACCATTTCTGTGGTTGCGAAGTATACGCAATAAACTTCATCGGCGTACGTGGAATATCTCCAGAATAGTTTTCTGTTTTTTGATTTATTTTCTCCATAAGGTATTGATGACGCGTGAGCGTTTAGAATCTTTCTTCTAGCTTTTTGTTGCGCAGCTTTTTCTTTTGGGCGGTACTCAGCGCTGTGTCTGACTTGTGATCATGCATTGAGCTGAGGTGGTTGTCGGTGCGCTCAAATTCTAGCTTGGGTTTTGGCTTGCGGGCGCGGGGGCGAGGTGCAATAGCTGCAGCAGCAGCGTGCCTGATCTGATGCACTAGGTACACACACGATATAGTGATGGTCGACCACGCGCGCTTGCAAAGTGCGATGACCGAATCAGCGCGGCGGTCGAGCCAGCCGCGCACACGACCAAGCACCTTGCGCTTACCTGCCTGCTG
>Ga0136587_1000249_pt1 | contig 14959 bp, 14 predicted proteins | sample AntRauMFilla1563_FD_101386 | JGI IMG/M metagenome (GOLD analysis project Ga0136587, IMG submission 101386) | Saline lake microbial communities from Rauer Islands, Antarctica - Metagenome Filla 1 #563 | ecosystem: Environmental > Aquatic > Non-marine Saline and Alkaline > Saline | place... | reverse complement strand
TGGGTGACCATGATCAGCGCAGCATTGGTCTGTGCCACCAATGCCAGCATCTGGGCCAGGACCTCCGCCGCCGTCGCCTCGTCCAGATTGCCGGTCGGTTCATCCGCGAGGATGATCCTGGGGCGGGCCGCCAGGGCGCGGGCAATGGCCACCCGCTGCTGCTGTCCGCCCGACAGCTGTTCGGGGTATTTGTCCAGATGCGCCTCCAGCCCCAGGACCTGCGCCAGATCGCGGGCGGTCTTCGCATCATGCCCCCCGGCCAGACGCGCCTGAAAGGCGATGTTCGCCGCCACATCCAGCGAGGGGATCAGGTTGAACTGTTGAAAGATGATCCCGATGTCGCGCCGCCGCACAGCCGCACGGGCCGCATCGCCCATCGCGCCGATGTCGCGGCCCTCCAGCAGGATCTGGCCTTTATCCGGCAGATCAAGGCCACCGATCAGGTGCAGCAGGGTGCTCTTGCCCGATCCGCTCTCGCCGGTCAGCGCCAAGGTTTCGCCCGCGGCCACATCCATGTCGATGCCGCGCAGGACCGGCACGGGGCCTTGCGCACCGTCATAGGATTTCATCAGGGCTCTGACGCTCAGCAGCATAGGAGGTCTCCGCTTCTGGTCCTGACCTATCGCAGATAACCGCGAAGGCCAGCAGCTTTTTTGCGGCGAGGACCATATCGGGCCATATGTCGCGTTCTACTGGTCAGCGGGTCGTCGCCTGCTACAATCGTACATATAATGGTGTAACGGCGCTTGCAGGAAAGAGCAGAATGGATCTGACGCCCGACTGGGAATATGTCGCTGATACGGTGATGGGCGGTGCCTCTGCCGGGCAGATCGCCCGGGAGGTCGTTGCCGGGCGGCAGGCGATGCGGCTGACGGGTCAGGTCTCGTTGGAGAACAATGGGGGTTTCATCCAGATGGCCTCAGATCTGTCCTCTGATATGGGGGCGGGCGGCCTGCTGGATGCCTCGGGCTGGGATGGGATCGAGATCGCGATTCTGGGCAACGGTGCCACCTATGAGGTGCGGCTGCGCACCGATGCCCTCACGCGGCCCTGGCAATCCTTCCGCGCGGAGGTGACTGCCGCGCCGGACTGGCAGACCCTGCGCCTGCCATGGAGCGCGTTCGAGCCGCACAGAACCGATGCCGCTTTTGATCCCGCGCGCCTGCGTCGCATCGGGGTGCTGGCCATCGGATCACGGATGCAGGCCGATATATCGGTTGCGTTTCTGGGGCTTTTCCGTTGAGTATCAAATTGAAAGAAAGCGTTCTTAATGCAACTGACATCAGCGCTATCATCCAGATGGCCCTGAGCGATCATGTGCCCTTCGCCACCATCAAGGCGGAATACGGTCTGGCGGAGAAAGAGGTGCAGGCCCTGATGCGCCGCAGCCTGAAGGCGGCCAGTTACCGCGCGTGGCGCAGGCGCATACAGGCATTCGGCACCCGGCGGGAGCATTACAAATGAGCGATGGGCGCGACAAGGGACTGGCCGTGCCCGCCAGCCGTCTGGGACGGCTCAGCCGCCTCGGTGGCATGACGGCGGGCATCGCGGGGAATATGGCGCTGGGTGGCATGGCACAGCTGGGGCGCGGGCAGCGGCCGGACTGGCGCACATTGTTGCTGACCCCGTCAAACGTCACGCGCGTGGCGGACCAGCTGGCGAAAATGCGCGGTGCGGCGATGAAAGTGGGGCAGCTCGTGTCGATGGACACGGGCGATGTCCTGCCGCCGGAACTGGCGCAGATCATGGCGCGGCTGCGCGATGACGCGCATTTCATGCCGCCCGCCCAGCTGAAAAAAGTGCTGGCGGCGCAGTGGCATGCGGGCTGGCTGCGGGATTTCGCGCGCTTTGACGTGCGCCCCATCGCTGCTGCCTCCATCGGGCAGGTCCACCGCGCACAGCTGCACGACGGCCGCGATCTGGCGATCAAGGTGCAATACCCCGGTGTCGCCCGCAGCATCGACAGCGATGTGTCGAATGTGGGCGCGCTGGTGCGCCTGTCGGGCCTGCTGCCGAAGGGCTTTGTGCTGGAGCCCTATCTGGCCGAAGCGGCCCTGCAGCTGCATGAGGAGACGGACTACCGGCGCGAGGCGGCCTGTCTGCAGCGGTTCCACGGGCTGTTGGCGGGGCATGACGGCTTCGTGCTGCCGCAGGTACATGAGGACTGGAGCACGGGCGCCATCCTCGCCATGCAATTCGTCGCTGGCCGCCCGATCGAGGAGGCCGCATCGGCCCCGCAAGCACAGCGCGATCTGATCATGCGGCGGCTGGTTGATCTGACTTTCAAGGAGCTGTTTGAATTCAAGGTGATGCAGAGCGATCCTAATTTCGCCAACTACCTCTTTGACCCCCAGAGCGGCGACATCATCCTGCTGGATTTCGGGGCCACCCGGGAGATCAGTGCGCAGATGTCAGAGCTGTACCGGCATCTGTTCAGATCGGGGCTGGAAGGCGATGCTTATTCACTTGAAGAACTGGCCGTAACCATCGGATTTATAGACGGTTCCATCAGCAAAGTGCACCGGGATCAGGTGATGGAGATGATGATGCTCGCCTTCAGCGGCCTGCGCGTGCCACTATTCGATTTCACCGAGACCACCCTGACCCGGCAGATCCAGCAAAAGGGCGAGGCGCTGGCGCGCAGCGGCTTCGTGCCGCCTGCGGTGCCGATGGAAGTGCTGTATCTGCAGCGTAAATTCGGCGGCATGTTCCTGCTGGGCGCGCGTCTGGGGGCAAAGCTGCCGGTGGCCGAAATGCTCGCCCCCTATCTGGAAGCGCGCGTCTAGTTTTTCTTGGTGTCGTCGATCACATTCATCCCCGCCAGCCCGGAATTGCCCAGTTCCACCCCCGCAAAGGGGCCGCCGTGGCACATGTGGTTGGGGTCCTGTGGATCCGGCGGCGGCTCTGCGGCCAATACGGCTTGCGCGAACTGCTCGGCATTGTCACGGGGCCGGTAGCCCAGAAAGCTGGCCTTGGCGTTATCCACAGGCGCGCGGTCATTGTTGCTGACGCCGTAGATCACCGCAAAACCTGTCACCGGCGTCTCGATGCAGCGGGTGACCAGCTGGATCAGGTCGTCATAACTGAGCCAGGATCCCAGCGCGCGGGCGTTGTTGACCTGCGCGCAGGAGAGGATGCGCATGTGCACGCTCTCAAGCCCGCGTTTTTCCCAATACATCCGGCCCAGATCCTCGGTAAAGCATTTGGCGAGTCCGTAGAACGTATCAGGCCGGTGCGCCACTTCGGTGTCGATGAACTGGTTTTTCGGATACATTCCAACGGCATGGATGGAAGATCCATAGACCACGCGGCGCACGCCATGGCGCGATGCGGCCTCCCAGACGTTGTAGGAGCCGATGAAATTCGGGCCAAGCAGCTGCTCGAACGGGCCTTCATCCACGAAGGCACCCATATGCACCACCATCTCCGCGCCCTCGATCACGGCACTCATGGCGTCCATGTCCGCCAGATCGGCCTGCGCATATTCCTCCCCCGGATAAAGCGTGCCGGGCTGGTCCTTGATGTCGGTCGAGACGAGGACATCGCAGAGCCCTGTCAGAGGTTCGCGCAGATAGGAGCCGAGGCGGCCTGCAGCACCGGTAAGGACGATCTTGCGGAGTTTCTGGGGCATGGGTCAGGGCCTTTCAGTCGAATTTGGGGGCGAAAATTGGGTTCAGGTCGTGTCGGATGTGTTTGTCTCTCCAGATGATGCTTACACTTTTGCAATGTGGAGAAGGCTTTATCCAGAGGTTTAGGCAGTGTTGCTTGTTTTTAAGCTACCATAGTCTGAATTTTGGTCTTAGCAGCAGGTGGAGGTGAAGCCCGCCCGCTTGTGAACGCCCGTCTTAGAGCGCCCGTCCTAGAGCTTGATGTCATAGGTGACCCACTGCGTCCGGGTTGCCACGCGGTCATAGACGCCGCGCGCGCGGTAATTGTCATCGGCGGTGATCCAGCGGATGACGCCCCAGCCGCGGGCGCGCCCTTCGGCTGCGACCGCGTCGATCAGCGCCTGTGCGGCCCCTGATCCGCGGGTGGCAGGGTCCACGAACAGATCATCCAGAAACCCGTTTGTGGCGGCGCGCAGCTGTGAGGCGAAGGGGCGGTAATGGGTGAAACCGATCACGGTGCCGTCCAGCTCTGCCACCAGACAGCTGGAGCTATGGGCGGGATCGTTCAGCCAGCCCCAGACCGTTTCGCGCATCTGCGGCGTCTGCTCCACGCGGTAGAAATCAGCGTAGCCTTTGAACAGAACTTCCCAGACGGCGCGATCGGCGGGGGCGAGGGGGCGGATGGTGAGGGTCATGGCGGGATCCTTTTTCAGATGATGGCGGTTTCGAGAAATGGCAGGCCTTGCGCCGCGCGGTTCACGTCAAAGGCGCTCAGGTCGAGGCTGCGGTACTCCCCGTAGGTGATCAGCTCCGCGATGCCGCGCCCCATGGCGGGCGATTGCTGCAGACCGTGGCCGGAAAACCCGTTCACGAAGATGAAATTCGGACACTCCGCCGCGCGGCCCAGCAGGGCGTTCTGGTCCAGCGTGTTATAGGCATAATGCCCGACCCATTGGTTGATCACCTTCACCGCCTCGAACTGGGGCACGCGGGTCGCTATGGCGGGCCAGACCTTCTCCTCCCAGAGACTGTGATCAAAGGTGAAATCATCATAGGCGGCGTCGTGGTCTTCGTCGGGCGGGCATCCTGCCATGTAGTATTTTCCCTCCGTGCGCATGTGCACGCCGGAGGGATCAATCGTCAGCGGCAGATCGACAGGCAGCGGATCGGCGGCGTCAAAGACGAAAGTATAGCGCTTGCGCGGCACCACCGGGATACTGAGGCCCGCCATCTGTGCCGTCGCCTGCGCGCGCGGACCGGAGGCATTCACCACCGTGCCGCAGGCGATCTGCGCGCCGCAGCCCAGCGTGACACTCTGTATTGCAGTGCCCTTCCGGGTCATCGCGCGGACCTCCGCATGGAGATATTCGACCCCCCCCGCACGGGCAGCGCGCCTGAACCCGTCGAACATGGTGCCGCCGTCGAAATACCCCTCATCCACCAGATTGTGGTTGCCCGCGAGGATGTCGTCCAGCTGGTAGAAAGGATAGGCCTGTGCGATCTGCGCGCGGCTCAGGTGCCGGGTGGCGGCGCCCAGTGACGCTTGGATTGCCTGGGCCTGTTGCAGAGCATGGGCGAATTCTGCCGTATCGGCCAGATAGAGGTAGCCGAAACTGTGCAGCGCCAGATGCGGGACATCCGGATCGCCGCCCATGAAGGCGCGGAAATTGCGAATGAACTCAGCGCCGAACTGGCTGACCCTGATGTTGGCGGCATTGCTGAACTGCTGGCGGATGCAACTGTTGGTATGGGAGGTGGAGGCGAAACTGTAGGACGGGTCCCGCTCCAACACCAGCACGCTGCCGTCAAAACCTGCCATCTGCGTCAGCCACCACGCCACCGCAGAGCCGTAGATCGCCCCGCCGACGATCACCACATCATAGCTGTCGCGGGCGGGGGTGTGCATTGTCTGGTTCCTGTGAGTGCTGCCTTGACCTCACGATAAACATGGGCATTGAGCAAAGCCCAGAGGAATCCCAGAGGAATCAAAACCAAAACCAAGCAAAGCCCAGAGAAATTGCGGTGGGGAGGATCCTGTGGCCGCGGCGCTCAGCCAAAGGGCCGCTGCGCATAGCCCACATGCGTCAGGTAGAGACCATGAGGCGGGCTGACGGGGCCGCAGGCGGCACGGTCGCGCGCCTTCAGGGCTGCCGCCACATCCGCAGGCGTCATGGAGCCCGCGCCCACCCGCTCCAGCGTGCCGACAAAGCTGCGGACCTGATTGTGCAGGAAGGACCGCGCGCGCACGTCGAACTGCACTTCGGTGCCGTAGGGTGTCTGCATTTGCGTGATCTTCAGCATTTCCAGCGTTTTCACCGGGCTCAGCGACTGGCAGATCGTGGAGCGGAAGGTGGTGAAATCATGCTCTCCCAGCAGCAGATCGGCGGCCTGCTGCATCCGCGCGATATCCAGCGGCTGTTTGACCTGCCAGACAAAGCCGCGCAGATGGGTGACCGGCGCGCGGCGGACCAGAATGCGAAACAGGTAGCGCCGCTCGGTCGCGGAAAAGCGCGCGTGGAAATCATCGCCCACCTTCACGCAACCCACCACCGCAACCGGGGCGGGCTTGAGGTGGTAGTTCAGCGCCTCGCTGAGGCGAAACGGCGTCCAGTCGCGGGTCATGTCGCAATGGGCCACCTGACCCATGGCATGCACGCCCTTGTCCGTGCGCCCGGCGGCTGCGATGGCATGGACGCCCGGCTCTATCCGGGCCAGCGCCTGCTCCAGCGCGCCCTGCACCGACGGCAGCTCCGTCTGGCGCTGCCACCCGTAGAAGGGCGCGCCGTCATATTCGATCTGGAGGGCATAGCGGTGCATGAACGCGGCTTTATCGCGGGCGTCTGGCGGTGGCAATCCCTGCGCGGGGCCCCTATGTTGCGCCCGTAAGGCAAAGCTGCATCAGAAACGGGGCGTGCGCGCGTGGTACTATCTCAAATCGCTGACGGCATCTGGCGGCAGGTGGAGGCCGTGCAGGGCACCGTGTCGGAGACATTCTTCGAGCCGGTGATCCGCTTGGGCGTCACGGGGCTGGCGCGCTCGGGCAAGACCGTGTTCATCACCTCGCTGGTGGCCAATCTGCTGGAGCGTGGGCGCATGCCGGGTCTTGTGGCGGCGGGCGAGGGGCGGATCGAGGCGGCCTTTCTGCAGCCGCAGCCCGATGACACCCTGCCGCGCTTTGACTTCGAGGCGCATCTGGCCGCACTGACCGCCAAAGCCCCCCATTGGCCCGACAGCACCCGCACCGTCTCCGAGCTGCGGCTGAGCCTGCGGGTGCGGCCCAAGGGGCTGCTGTCGGGCTTGCAGGGGCCGCGCACGGTGCATCTGGACATCGTCGATTACCCCGGCGAATGGCTGCTGGATCTGGGGCTGCTGGAGCTGGACTACGATACCTGGAGCGCGCAGGTGCTGGCGCGGATCGCGGCGCGCGCGCAGGCGCAGGACTATCTGGCGCTGGTGGCCGCAACCGACGGGCAGGCCCCGCTGGCGGAGCCCGTGGCCCGCGGCCTTGCCGACAGTTTTGCCGCCTATCTGGTGGCGGCGCGCAAGGCGGGGTTTTCGGACTGCACGCCGGGGCGGTTTCTGCTGCCCGGGGATCTGGCAGGATCGCCGGTGCTGACCTTTGCGCCGCTGCCCGCGACGGATGCGGACGCGCGCAAATCCTTGCGCCGGGAGATGGCCCGCCGATTTGAGGCCTACAAGCGCGAGGTGGTCCGGCCGTTCTTTCGCGATCATTTCGCCCGCATCGACCGGCAGGTGGTGCTGGTGGACGCGCTGGGCGCGATCAACGCAGGCCCCCCGGCGGTGGAGGATCTGCGTGCTGCGATGCGCGACACGCTGGCGGCCTTCCGGCCCGGGCGCAATAGCTTTCTGAGCGGGCTGCTGGGGACCCGGAGGGTGGAGCGGATCCTGTTTGCCGCGACCAAGGCGGACCATCTGCACCACAGCCAGCACCCGCAGCTGACCGCCATCATGGAGGCGCTGACCCGCGATGCCCGCGAGCGCGCCCGCTTCAGCGGGGCAAAAACGCAGGCACTGGCCATCGCGGCCCTGCGCGCCACCACCGAAGACACCATGCCCCATGAGGGCGTGCAACTGGGTGTGGTGCGCGGCACGCTGCTGGATACGGGACGGCAGGCGGCTTTTTATCCCGGTGCGCTGCCCACGGATCCTGCGCATCTGCTGGCCCCTGCGCGCAGCGGGGCGGAAAAATGGCTTGACGCGGATTATCAGATCATGCGCTTTGCCCCCGCACCGCTGAGCTTGCGGCCGGGTGACGGGCCACCGCACATCCGGCTGGACCGCGCGGCGGAATTCCTGATCGGAGACCGGCTATGAGCCCTGTGATGAGTCCCGTGATGATCCCAGTGACGAGTCCCGTGAGGATTTGGCCCGCACGCCCGCTGGACGCAGGAAAGCTGGCCGGGATTCTGGCCGATGCCAATGCCGCGCTGGGCTGGCTGCCGCGGGTTTTTACCGGCGCGGAGGAGATCATGCTGATCGGCGATATGATCGACGCAGGCTGGATCCGCATCGCCTGTCTGGAGGGCAGCGCCGCCGGGTTCATCGCGCGCAAAGGCACGGAAATCCACGGGCTGGCCGTGCGCCCGTCGCTGCAGGGAAGGGGCATCGGCCGCACACTGATGCACGACGCGCAGCGCAATGCGCAAAAGCTGGGCCTGTGGAGCTATGCCGCCAACAGCCGCGCGACTGGTTTTTATGAGACGGCAGGCTTCAGGGAGATCACCCGCAGCGACGGGTCCGGCAATGAGGCGCGTCTGCCCGACATCCGTTTCGAGTGGGTGAGGGAGCAGCGCTGATGGCCAGAGGACCCGTTCTGTTCGATCTGGAAAAAGACGCAGGCCCGCGCCCCTCGGTGGCCGAGGCCGCACCGGTGCTGGATTTCGACACGCCAGACGGGCTGGGACGGCAGGGGCAGGCGATGCAGATTGCCGCCCGGCTGGCCGCGCGCAAGCCCTCGCTGCTGTCGCGGCTGTTCTGGGGTCTGGGCGGCGTGCTGGTGGCCGCGATGATCTCGCTTGCCGCATGGCAGTTCATCACCGGGCTGATGACGCGCTATCCGCTGCTGGGCACGGCCATGTCCGTGCTGATGGTGTGTTTCATTGCGGTGCTGGCGCTGATCGCCCTGCGCGAGGCGGCGGCCTTCGGGCGGCTCGGGCGTCTGGACGGGCTGCGCCATGCTGCCACCCAGGCACTGGCGCAAGAGGATCTGGCGGCAGCGCGCGGGGTTACGCAGCGTCTGGGGCAGCTCTACAAAGGGCGCGAGGACACGCGCTGGGGCTTCGGGCGGCTGGCGGAATTGCAAGCCGATCAGATGGACGCAGGCGCGCTGCTGGGGCTGGCGGAGGCGCAGGTGCTGGCGCCGCTGGATCTGGCCGCACAGCGCGAGGTGGAGGCGGCGGCGCGGCAGGTGGCCACGGTCACGGCACTGGTGCCCATAGCACTTGCCGATGTGGCCGCAGCGCTGACGTCCAATCTGCGTATGATCCGCCGCATCGCGGAGATTTACGGCGGGCGGTCTGGCTTTTTCGGCAGTTGGCGGCTGACGCGCGCGGTGCTGTCGCATCTGGTGGCAACCGGTGCCGTGGCCGTCGGCGATGGTCTGCTGGAGCCGTTTCTGGGCGGCTCCGTGCTGGGCAAGATCAGCCGGCGCTTTGGCGAGGGGGTGGTGAACGCGGCGCTGACAGCGCGGGTGGGCGTGGCCGCCATGGAAGTCTGCCGCCCGCTGCCCTTCACCGGCACGCCCCGGCCCCGGGTACGCGCGATTCTGGGCAATGCGCTGAGCGGGCTTTTCGGCAGATCGGGCAAGGAAGGATAAGACCCGCCCTGCAATCGCGCCCTCTGCGCAGGGCTGCCATCGCTGCGTTTGCCCAAGACGCGCCTCCCCAAGACGGGCCTGCCCAAGATGTACTTGCCCAAGACGCGCTTGCCCCCTCGGGGGCGGGGGTTTATAAGCCAGCGTAATATGACAGTGCATCTGATCCCACAGCGAATTACCTCCCCGGCGCTCGGGCCGTTCTGAGCCGCCGGGCAAAGGTGTTCGAGCCTCTCGCACCGCACCCCATTCCCCCCTCTCCGATTGCGAAGGACGCCCGACATGTGCGCCGATACGACTGACAAGCCCGACTACAAAGACACCCTGCATCTGCCCCGCACCGATTTCCCGATGCGCGCAGGGCTCCCCAAGCGCGAGCCTGCATGGCTGGCGCGCTGGGAGGAAATGGGGATCTACGACCGGCTGCGCGAAAAGAAGGGGCGTACTCCTTTTACCCTCCATGACGGACCGCCCTACGCCAATGGCCATCTGCACATCGGCCATGCGCTGAACAAGACGATCAAGGACATGATCGTCCGCTCCCACCAGATGATGGGCTTTGACGCGCGCTATATCCCCGGCTGGGACTGCCACGGCCTGCCCATCGAGTGGAAGATCGAAGAGCAGTACCGCAAAAAAGGCCGCGACAAGGACGAGGTGCCGATCAACGAATTCCGCGCCGAATGCCGCAGCTTTGCAGCGGGTTGGGTGGACATCCAGCGCGAGGAATTCAAGCGGCTGGGCATCACCGGCAACTGGGCCGATCCCTACCTCACGATGGATTTCCACGCCGAGCGGGTGATCGCGGAGGAATTCATGAAGTTCCTGATGACGGGGACGCTCTATCAGGGGTCCAAGCCCGTGATGTGGTCGCCCGTCGAGCAGACGGCGCTGGCCGAGGCGGAGGTGGAGTACCACGACAAGGAGAGCTTTACGGTTTGGGTGAAGTTTCGGGTTGTTGGCGGCGGTGATCTGGAAGATGCGCAAGTCGTGATCTGGACGACAACGCCTTGGACGATGCCATCGAACAAGGCGGTCGTGTACGGCGCTGGAATTTCCTACGGGCTGTATGAGATCACTGAGACGCCCTCCGAGTGCTGGGCAAACGTCGGCGACAAATATCTGCTTGCTGACAATCTGGCAGCAGACGTGCTGGGTCGCGCGCGGCTCGAAGCAGGCAACTGGACCCGTGTTCGTGATGTGACCAATGATGAATTGGAAGGCATCAGCCTCAAGCACCCCCTCGCAGGTGCCGAAGGCTCGGGCGGCGAATGGGACGACCTGCGCGATTTCCGCGCCGCCGACTTCGTCACCGACACCGAAGGCACCGGCTTTGTGCATTGCGCACCGTCGCACGGTCTGGAGGAATACGACCTCTACCGCGAGCTTGGCATGCTGGAGCAGGTCATCACCTATAACGTCATGCCCGATGGCCGCTTCCGCGATGACCTCCCGTTTTTCGGCGGCAAGGCGATTCTCAAGCCGAACGGCAAGGAGGGCAATGCCAACACGGCGGTGATCGACAAGCTGGTGGAGGTCGGCGGCCTGCTGGCGCGCGGCAAGATCAAGCACAGCTATCCGCACTCGTGGCGCTCCAAAGCGCCGGTGATCTACCGCAACACGCCGCAATGGTTCGCCGCCATCGACCGCCCCGTGGGCGACGGGCAGGATACCTTCGGCACAACCATCCGGCAGCGCGCGCTGACCGAGATCGACAATGTGAAATGGACGCCCAAATCGGGCCGCAACCGCCTGCATGCGATGATGGAGGCGCGCCCCGACTGGGTGCTCTCGCGCCAGCGTGCCTGGGGGGTGCCGCTGACGTGTTTCACGCTGAAGGGCAAGCTGCCGACGGAGGAGGGGTTCCTCCTGCGCAACACGGAGGTGAACGCGCGGATCGTCGCGGCATTCGAGGCCGAGGGTGCGGATGCATGGTACGAGGAAGGCGCGAAGGAGCGGTTCCTCGGCGGCATCGTCAACCCCGACGACTACAACCAAGTCACCGACATTCTGGATGTCTGGTTCGATTCCGGCTCCACCCATGCCTTCACGCTGCGTGATCGGGAAGATGGGTCGGATGATGGCATCGCGGACGTCTATATGGAGGGCACGGACCAGCATCGCGGCTGGTTCCATTCGTCGCTGCTGCAATCCTGCGGCACCTACGGGCGCGCGCCTTACCGTCAGGTCGTCACGCACGGTTTCACGCTGGATCAAAAGGGCATGAAGATGTCCAAATCCATCGGCAACACCATCGAGCCGAAGACCATCATCGAGCAATACGGCGCAGATATCCTGCGCCTCTGGGTGGCGCAGGCCGATTATACCGCCGACCAGCGGATCGGGGACGAGATCCTGAAAGGCACCGCCGACAGCTACCGCCGCCTGCGCAACACCATGCGCTATATGCTGGGATCGCTGCCTGATTTCGATGCGTCCAAAGCTGTCGACCCTAAGGACATGCCAGAGCTGGAGCGGCTGATGCTGCACAAGCTGGCGGTGCTCGACGAGGTCGTGCGCGCGGGCTATGCGCGGTTCGATTTCCAGGGCGTCTTCCGCGCGATCTTTGATTTCGCGACGCTGGATCTGTCGTCGTTCTACTTCGATATCCGCAAGGACGCGCTCTATTGCGATGGCGACACGCTGCGCCGCCGCAGCGCCCTCACCGTGCTCGATCACCTCTATGCGCGGCTGACCACATGGCTGGCACCGATCCTGCCCTTCACGATGGAGGAAGTCTGGCTGGAGCGGCACGGGCCGGAGACCTCAGTGCATCTGGTGGACTTCCCTGCCACGCCCGAGGGGTGGCGCGACGCGGCGCTGGCTGCGCGCTTCGACACCCTGCGCAGCGTGCGCCGCGTGGTCACCGGTGCGCTGGAAGAGCAGCGCACGGCCAAGGTCATCGGGTCGTCGCTCGAAGCGGGTCCGACCGTATATGTGAGCGTGGAGCTCGCCCGCGTGATCCCCGGTGCCGACGTGTTCGCCGATCTGTGCATCACCAGCCAGATCAGCATCGTCACAGGCGAGGCGCCCGAAGCGGCGTTCCGGCTGGCCGATGTGGCGGGTGTGGGCGTGGTCTTTGCCAAGGCTCAGGGCGAGAAATGCGCGCGCTGCTGGAAGGTGCTGCCCGATGTGGGCACCCATGCCCATGCGGCGGTTTGCGGGCGCTGCGATGATGCGCTGTAAGTGACCCGATGCACTGTCCCCACGCAATTCGGTGATCTGGTCCTGACGGAGGTGGAGGGCCAGATCACCGCGCTGCACTGGGGGCGGGCAGAGGTGGAGGCGCGCTCGGAGCTGCTGGAGGAAGGCCGCCGCCAGCTCATGGCCTATGACAGCGGTGCGCTTGACGTGTTCGATCTGCCGCTGCATGTCCAAGGCTCCGATTTCCAGCGCGCGGTCTGTGCCGCAATGTCCGCCATCCCGTTCGGAGAAACCCGCACCTACGGCGATATCGCCAAGGCGCTGGGCGTTCCGGCCCAAGCGGTAGGGCAGGCCTGTGGCGCCAATCCCATCCCCGTCATCATTCCGTGCCACCGCGTGATGGGTGCCAAGGGGCTGACCGGATTTTCAGGGGCGGGCGGAGTGGAGACCAAAGTAGCCCTGCTGCGGCACGAGAAGGCAGGCGGCTTTCTGATCTAGAGGTCGCGGCCATCATAGAGGATCTGTTGTACAATCCCGGCCAGCAGCAGGTAGACGGAGGTGACGACCAGTCCCCATTGTGCCCAGCTCTCGGGGTGGAAATTCACCCATGCGGCCCAGCCTGCAAAGATCGTCCAGGCCAGCGCCATGGGCAGGGTCACCATGCGCCAGCGCTCCGTGCGGACGGGATGCACGAATTTCACCGGCACGAACATGGTGATGGCCAGAAACGTCACGAGGATCAGGCTGATGTACCACGGCACCCCCAGCGCAAAGATCACCAGCACCAGCATGTTCCAGCAGCCGGGAAAGCCCGAAAAGGAGTTGTCCTTGGTTTTCATGCGGTTATCGGCAAAGTAAAGCGCGCTGGCGAAGGTCACGATGATGATCATGAGCCAGCCGCTCCACCCGTCCATCAGGCCCGATTTGAACAGGGCGAAGGCGGGGATGAAGACGTAGGTGAGGTAGTCGATGATCAGATCCAGCAACACGCCGTCGAACTCGGGCGCGTTGGTCTCCACCTCATATTTGCGCGCCAGCGGCCCGTCGATGCCATCCACAAAGAACGCCACAACCAGCCACAGGAACATCATGTCATAGCGCGCTTCGACCGCCGCCAGCATGGCCAGCATGGCGAAAACGGCACCGGTGGCCGTGAACAGATGAACGGCGAGGGCTTTTTGGCGTAGGGTCATGGGGGTGTCTCGCAAATCGGGCAGCAGGTTGCAAAAGGAAACGGATCAGGCACGCGGATGTGACCGGTTGTAGACCTCCATCAGGCGCAGGGTGTCCACGGCCGTGTAGGCCTGCGTGGTCGAGAGCGAGGCATGGCCCAGCAGCTCCTGAATGGCGCGCAGATCGCCGCCCGCGTCCAGCAGATGGGTGGCAAAGCTGTGGCGCATGGCATGTGGCGTGGCGCTGGCGGGCAGGCCCAGCTGCATGCGGGCGCTGGCCATCACCTTCTGGATCGCCCCCGGCGAGAGGGCTCCACCGCGCATGCCGCGAAACAGCGGATCGGGTCCCGCCAGATCATAGGGGCAGGCGCGCTTGTAGGCATCGACAGCGGCGCGTGCTGCGGGCAGCACCGGCACCACCCGCTCCTTGCCGCCCTTGCCGATGATGCGCAGGCTGTCGGGGAGGGGGGCATCGGCACCCGTCAGCCCCAGCGCCTCCGAGATGCGCAGCCCGCAGCCCCACAGGACCGTGAGCACGGCGATATCGCGCGCCGCGACCCAGGGCGCGCGCGCCTGTGAGCCGACGCAGTCGATCAGTTCGCGCGCGGCCTCAATGGCCAGCGGGCGCGGCAGTTTCTTGGTGAATTTCGGCGCGCGGGTGGAAAGGACGGCGGTAGGCTCGAACCCTTCACGCTCGGCCAGCCAGCGGTAGAAGGCCTTGACCGCCGACAGCTTGCGCGCAAGGCTGCGGGGGCCGACATCTGCGCTGCGGCTGCGCGCCATCCATGCCCGCATGTCGCTGATCGAGATGCGGGCCAGCGCGCCAAGCCCCTGTGACTGGCCGTGGTGCACCGACATGAAGGCCAGAAAATCCGTCACATCGCCGCGGTACGCCGTCAGCGTGTTGTCAGCGGCGGCCTTCAGCGCGCTTTGCTGTTCCAGCCATGTTTGCAGGGCATCCCGCGCCGCGGGGGAGATGGCGAGCGTATGTGCAGCGCTGCTCAAGACAGCCAGCGGCGCATCATCCGCTCGAACACGCCGGTGAAAAACGCCAACAAATCCGTGCCTTGCTGCGGCCCGAACATATGCGGATCCTCCGCGCCCAGCACCAGCATGCCGGGCAGGCAGCCCGGGCCGAAGTCCAGCTTGAGACAGGCCTCCGAGCGGATGAATTCCGCACGCGCCCCGTAGACCCTGACAGA
>Ga0136587_1000248_pt1 | contig 15042 bp, 12 predicted proteins | sample AntRauMFilla1563_FD_101386 | JGI IMG/M metagenome (GOLD analysis project Ga0136587, IMG submission 101386) | Saline lake microbial communities from Rauer Islands, Antarctica - Metagenome Filla 1 #563 | ecosystem: Environmental > Aquatic > Non-marine Saline and Alkaline > Saline | place... | reverse complement strand
TACAACACCGTTCGAGACAAAGGTAGTGCACAGTCCAATGGATGGAGAAAACGTCGATGCACGAGTCACGAAAACCTCCGACGGTATGTGTATCAAAATGGAACAGCAGCAACCGCGATCCGGCTACATGCGAACATTGTTCATGCACATACCAACAAAGGACGTTGCGGTGAAACGATTCGAGGTAATCGAATGCAAATTAGACTGCAAGAATCCAAGTGCAGCCGAAAAACTACATGTACGATTTTCCGACATCCAAGATGCCATCGACTATGTTCGCAGCAAAGGTTCAGGGTTTTCGAATACTGCAATGGACAAGGTCTCTCACACAAACACAAACGTGCGTACAAGTGCGACATTCAATGGCAAGCGGAAACGAGGACAGTCTCAGATCGATCACGAAGATGTAAAAGATGCAGACACAACGGGTTCGGTGGGATTAAGAGGCAAAACACAAAAAGAACAGCGCATTGTGTCAGACAGGTGAAATTCGTAATTTGAACCTGTCGTGTTGCCACCCACAAAAGTGACACATTACTGTCTACTGTCTGCGTATGCGCCAGATGTCACACGTATGATAGACTCATGTGGAACTTCTATTTGTATACAATTGGCAGGAATGCTCGAAATGACCATATTCGTTTGTCGCCACTGAAAGAAGGATATATTGTGGAGTGGTTTGCCGACAAGGGATATGGATTTATCAAACCAGACAGCAGAAACAACAACAACGTTTTCGTACACGTCTCGCAGGTGATGCAACGAACCAAAATTGCTCGGGGTAGCCTTGTTTCCTTCCGTTCCAGTTTCGATAAGATCAAAAAGAGTGACACAGCATTTGACGTAGAGGTCTTGGATCTTGATTCTCGTGACACTAAACGACGATATGATAGCCCGAAAGAACAGCAATCACGTACAGAAAATATCCGACCACGCTATAATGATGATATGGCCGATTACCAGCACCACCATGCAAGTTCGTTTCACGCAACACAAACTACATGGCAACGAAATCCTACGATTTCAAATGGTAAGGACTAAGTGTGATACAATTTTTTGATAGAATGACAATTGGTGCAATGCCGTGCATGTAAAGAACGTCTTGGTGCCCCGGCTCTTCGGTTGACAACAATGAATTGTTTTAACCTTGCAGACAACCAGTACGATCCCCGACGAGACTCCGAATTCGACGAGTGGGGTGTTCCATTTCACAACGACTTTAATACGGCCGGAGAACGAGTAAATCAGCAGTTGCGACGCGAACAATCTTATGAAGACAATCGATTCTGCACGAGACCAACTACCGGATCCACCGATCAAGAGTCTTCCTGTGCTTATGGTGGGATAGTGATTTTTTTGTTTGTTTTCATCATGTGCCTTGATTTTGTACTGTCTGAGTAATATTCTCGTTGACGATCGTGTGCAAATATCAGATCGGCGTCGGCGATTTTAATCGTGAAGTGCAACGTGTCCACAGTGGTTCAGCGCTGCAATGCCGTTCTCTCCCGATTGAACTCCAACGTTCGTATGGCTTCTGCAATCTCATTTCCCATTCGGCTTGCATGACATGTAATACTTCTCTTTTGAATGTAGACTTCCAGGAATTTACCTGTGCTGCCATAAAGTCACTGCTTCGTTTGTTACAACTTGTATAATAAAAACGTTAACAAACGAGGATTGTGGTACTTTTTATGCACTTTCAACACAAAATGTGTAGTTCGAACATGCACGACAAAACATTCGTCGTAGACGTTTATATAAAAACATTGTTTGTTATCGTTGTGACAGTGACGGCTAATGCCGTCTTATGTAAAGCTCTCGATATGGCTTGTTCGCATTCGCAGTGCCGTACACGATGTTGTAGGTGAAGCGAAACTCAAAATGGATTGAAATCACTTTTAGCTGTTAGCAGATGTGAAGTCGTATTCGGTCTATAAAAGGAGAATTTGATGTATGGTCTCCCCATACCATCGTTGATATTCTGATACTGTTGGATGTCGCGTAATGATGCAACCGCGATGAAAATAACCTATATTGATAACCACGAGAACAATCGGGTAGGGGTGGAACTAGAACTTTCCGATTTGTATGCCTGTAAAATACCATTGCAGATAAAAATTCGAAATGGTGCCCAAAAGACCAAGAAAGTGGAATTCGCCAGCTTTGAGCATGCTTGGTGTGTGCGTCGGATGATCCGTCAACCACACGTGAATCAATCTCACACAATCATCACTGTGGCGAATATGGAGCAGATTTTTGTTACCACACTTGCCGATGCTCTATGCTTCCTGACTCAGTTTGAACGTGGTGGTGTGTTTGCGTCGTGGTCCTCTATCAATGTCTACTACCCTATGAATCTTATTTGCACCAATGCCAAGGGTGAGCACAACATTGGTCTTATCGCACGTTTTGTGTGTTCGAACAACCCGAAGGCGGACGGAATTCGGTCCAGAATCCGGGGTTATGCTGCCGATCGATGGAAAAACACGGGAGACTTGGTCGCACGCAGTATCGCCTGTTGTCTTTGGCGTGGATCGCCGAACTTGTCGGCGTACAAGAGCGGTCTAGCGGTGGTTGCGCGGGCCAAGTACCATAATAATGTGGAAATCAAGAATGTTTTGTGCATGACACGCGGTATTCCCTTACAAACCACGTTTGACGCTTGTAGCATGGTGACTATGACAAGAAAAAAAACGTGTGTTGCATATATGCACACGTTGTCACACTTGGCGAAATGGTTGGATTGGCAGTTGTCGCCCGCCATGTTAATGGCATTCATTATGGCGTTGCACCCTCGTTTGGGTCGGGACAGCATTTTATCGAGCATCAACTTGGACACCCTGTTATGCATCATTACACCTCTCATCGACACCACCCAGGCCCGGCGCATGCAAAAGTTCTTCAACAAAACCGTGTCGTCGTAGATGGTGCGAGACCGGCGATAAATGTCTTGCCGTCATTGAAAAGTTGTCACCATAATTCCCAAAGTCACGCGTTGCGAAATACATGTGATTATTATCATTACTCCTCCTTAAACTCATACGAGACACTTTTATTCGATTGTGAATAAACCCAACTGCTACATCGCGGTATTTTGACAAGATGAGATTGAAACGTTCGCGTGTATTAAGTGTAGTGGTCTCAAGAATCTCATACCTCATGAAGCGTGCGTGTGCCCGTAAGATCACCTCAGACAAAAAAGTAAAATACAAACACACAAGACAACGTACATGTTGCTTCGAATCGAGTGTATTTTCGAGCACATTGGTTTAATAAGATGAAAACTCATGTGAATTCTGGTAAAAGTTTTTTAAAGAGAAAGCTTGACAACAATGTCAGCATGTAATGCGTCCCTTACGCAACTTTTTTCTTCCGGGATCGCGGCGTCGGCACGGTAAAAGTAGCATCCGTATCGTCATCTTCGTCTGACGACTCTTTCTGGATATTATCTTGAAATATGTCATCGTCGTCACCGTCGTCACACATGTTAGCAACCTGACTGTACATATCGGTACAATCGTGTAGATCGGCACCATCCTCATGTACGTCGTCGACGGTGTCAAGCATCATAGTATCCCCAAGCTTGGCCAACTTGTCTTGGGCCACAGCAGCATTCGAGGCGGACATGGGTTTGAGACCAAACGAACTTTTCACTTTGTATCGAAGCGTAGGTAGTGCCATCTCATGAAGAACGTTCTCGCTGGTACGAGAATCCGCAGTGACCCCCAACGTCGAAGTCGGTAGTGATTTGTGAGTCTTGATGGTCTGTTTGGGGCGAACTTGATGTGGCGCGACCGGTGGAATTTTCTGTGTCAGCTTCGGACGAACATGTCGCACCTCGTCCGTCAGATGAGAAATAATTCTTTCTTTGCACACAGGGGAACCATTCGACTTGCTGCCACCGACGACGTCGAGCTTGATGGTTTTTTTCCACCTGATCTTGGGTTGATCGGCCATGACGCTTGCGGAAGTTGTCAAGTCCTCACACGCTACATTGTTGTTTTCAACATTTATCTCGTCAAGAACGACACGCATAGAGTCGAGTTCTTTTATAATTTCTCTGCATTTTTTTTCGATGTGTTCGGCGAGAGTCTCTGCTGTCACTTCATTCGGTGGCAGTGTGTGTGCGTCCTCGTCAGCGTTGACAGGTCGATTTGCTGTGATCAAATCCGGAGAAAAGTACGTGGAAACCACTGTATCCTCAGGAAGGACTGTGGAAGCCAGCGGAGTGAAAGTTGTCATCCGACGAAGTCGACGTGCTTCCTCGAATGCCGCTTGCTTAACGGCTTGTTTGGCAGCTTGTTTGGCGGCCTGCTTGGCGGCCAGTTTGTTCTGCCTCACATGCTCGTACGTCTCTATGTATTCTGCTTGGTACACGAGATGTCGAGCAGCATCGGCGGAGAGAGCAACGTTATCACTATTAATCGTTGTGACAACAGTGTCCTTGCTGCTACCAGAGTCGTTCTTTCGTTTCTTGCCAGCCAGATCCGCCTCACGTTGGGTCATATTGACCAGCAATAAATTGTTTGCAGATTGCTTCGCGACATTTTCGACATTGTGTCGCTCGACGTCTTTGGCATCTTGCTTGGCAGCACGCTTGGCAGCACGCTTGGCAGCGACGTAAGTCGACCATTCGTTTTCAATGCGCTCGAATGAAGAGTCGATGGCAATCGTCCACATGGACTTGCCACTTGCCAAGTGAAGAAGATATGTGCGATTTTTGGTTTTGGAGTATCGACGGATCCAGCCGTGGCGCTCGCATGCTTCGTCGGGATGATCTGACATCTGCCATATCCAATCGTAGGCAGGTCAGAAAAAATACAGCCACAACAGACGGATACAAACATTGCAAGTAGAACGTGAATGAATAAACAAGAGCAGCCGCAAAAACGATAAAATGTGCGTGCCAGTGTGGTGTCAAAATGAATGATTTGAAATCGTCTTATATAGCCTTTTTGAGAATGCCTCAATTTTGGCTATTTTGAGCAAAATATAGTCTCACCAGGCAATGTCATTGGCGTTTTTGACAGGTCGCCATGTCGCAGTTTGAGTCCGAATTGTTGTCGCACTCCTCGAGTCCTGCAACTATGCCATCTCCGCAGATGGTGCTGCATGGAGGATCAACATAATAACCTTCCAGTAGCATACAGGTAAAATCACTGCAGCACGAGGCTGTGGCAGTGTGAGTAGCACTTGCGTCGCACTGTTCACCGAAATCAACGAATTTGTTGTTACAGAACGAAATCGCCACTGTTTGTGTGGAAGTGGCACAATGGGCGTCGCGATCCGAAGTACATGGAACTAGCGTGCTTGCTGCGTCGCAAATCAGACGACTAACAGGCGTACATAATTGACATTGTCGTGTGTGCATGCTTCGGAATTCGACGCCCAACTTGCAATATCTACAGATCAACGAAGTGCTGGAAATTCTGTACGACAGGACCGACACAAGTCCTGGAAGTAATAAACTGTTCAAATGCGTGTAAAAGTCAGAAAGACGTACACAAACAAATCCATTATGGAATGGAATCGAAACACGTGAAACTCTGTTGTGGCATGTTCGACACAACAGTGAAAATTACCTGGCTGCTGGCTGACAATCGGAGAGCGACACGACGTTTGGTGATTCACGTCGATTGATGATGTCGAGGTTGCGTTGTACACTCACGACGCTGGGTTGTGTGAGCCGAGGCGACGTCCATAGGATAGCCACCCCGTTGGTCGAAGGAATGGGTGTCAAAATCACACCTGTTGCGAATTGAGCGTAGCGGTACCCCATCGCTTCGGCTACCAGATCGAAGAACATGCGAAGAGTAGTATCTTGTATGATTTTGGCGACGGTGGGTATCGATACCGGTGCAACGTTCGCAAACACGGGTAATATGAGCTGAGAAAACGTAGTACGCAAGCGCATAAACGTTGTGGAATTGCTGTTGTAAGTAGTGCTGATCCTGTCTATCGTGTGAGAAAACATGTGTTTGGTGTCCAAAACATTAAAAACAGAGTCAAATGATGCAAACCTCACAGATTCAAACACAGATGACAAAATAGCACATGGAAAATGTCTTACCAAACGTCGTGATGTGATCCATTGGTAGATGACAGACGGCAACATCAACCTTTCCGGGATGCAGGTCATCTGCGATCCTCGTCATAGTGTCGCAGAAAAAATACCGGACAGCTGATTTATAAAACGTTGGATTATCTCGCGTTTCCGCGCGGACGGTCGACCAGGGGTCATACATATTTGTTATGACTGCCAGAATGTCCGAGAAGAATGCTGCGGTCAGTGTCACGCTATACTGGATCCGATTGAAACCAGACACAACATCGACAGACTTGAGCGTGTGTTGAAAGATTCGTGCTATTGCCTGTTGTATTGCCGTTGTGCGAATATCGGTAGAAAATGCGACAAACACAAATGAGCACACCTCGAAGTCCAACTCTCGATTGTAATACATAGGGATGAATTCCACGAAACAGTCCACAACGCTCCCTTGAACGTTTTGGACACTTGAAAAAGCACCCTGATTCTTCATCATATTGGATGCATTGGTGTGCACAGTAACGTTATGAACGGAACTCATGCTCAAAAGCGGACATTCCAGACATCCTCTCTCGTCCCGTTGTCCCACGGACGGGCCAAAAGTTCCTTGTGCACATGGTGTTGGAAATAATGGGTTGCGTCCTGCTGGACAAAAGTGCCCGACCGGACAAATAATACACTCAGCACCGTCGAAATTATTCTCGGTGATGGCACGCTCTTGACGGTAAAATCCAGCAATACAGACACATGCCAGCACTCGGGGAACGATTGGTGCACTTGAAAACATAGTTTGAACAGGCACATACATATTCTTGGGACACATTTTACATACGCCGTCCATGGATTCATAGTGAGAACTGGCACATAAACATTGCATGATGAAAGGAGGTACAGGACTGGTCATAAGGTTCCTGCCTGCTTGTTTGCAAAAACAACCAGCGACGCTTGATGTACCTGGATGCGAAGTTGTTTTGTACGGACACGAAATCACTCTCGGCTGCGTCTTTGGATTACGTTCCTGTGGGCAATAATACCCCGTTGGACACGGAGAGCATCGCATCACACCTTGCCGCGCGGCCATCTCATCCACGAATCCGGCCTGACACACACACGCGTCGTTATTTTGATTCACCACTTGCTTGTAGAATCGTGTGCAACTCCCGACAATACCAGCAGATTCGGCCGTACACACTTCATCTCGAACACACGGCATGCATCGGCTACTATTGACAATATTTGACATAGTACTGAGTTTGAAGCCTCCTGCACATATGCACTGCAAGATCGAAGTGCTCTGGGTGCCAAGTGTGCTTTCTCCTGCTGGACATGGCGTCATATCAGACACGCCATCGGTGTAGAATCCCACTGGAGCTTCCTGGCAACCGCGCTCGGTCAACATTGCGCGCTGTTCATGCTCATTGTGTACATTGAAGGGAGGAAGAAATGCATGTGCACTCACGACAGAATATAGTGTCGCGTTGAAAAACCCTGGTAAACACCGACAACTTGCGATACTTTCAGCTTTGTCGCTCACGGTACTCATGTTCATTGGACATTGTTGTTGGCGCGAATCGGTGCAGAAGAAGGGTCGACTGCATTCATGACAGAAACCCAAATCAGCGACCTCCATGTAATGATATCCAGGTTTGCAGATACAAGCTGAGATTTCTACGGTGCCTCTCTGCTGCATGGTGCTCGAATGCAGCGGACAGGCGTGACCTCGACTATCATGGCAGTATTCGTCATTTGCACACAAGACGCAATGTGCACCCGCATTGTGTAACTTGTATCCTGGTGCACACTTGGATGCATTTGTACTTGAAAAAATGTCGGTATTGCAAATTTCGACATCAGAGCACAATACACAACCATCGACTCCTTTTGCCACATCCGACATTAGAATGTTGTCACCCAGTTTGTATCCAGACTGACATACGCACGAAAAAGACGAGGCATGACTGGCCCATGCTCCAGCGCCACATCGAACATATTTCAAATGCAAAATTCCGAAAGTCATGCCGTCGGTGTCTTCAAATACTACCTTTGTTTCTTCAAATATGTTGCGATATGCGATAAATTGTGTTGGTAATACCAAAATGTGATGGGAATCCAGTCGTATTGGCTGGTTCCATACATCTCGACACGCAGGAGTAGTATGTAACAAAGACACGCTTTGCCAGCTTGTTAAATCCAAGCGTGCAAGTTCCGTTCCCTCTGTTCCCTCGGTAATGTTTGCGGGTGGATCGCAGAAGGAAACATAAGACCTATCACTGCTCATTTGAAGCGTGCTGGGACGAATAAGTTGCTCCAAAAGTGTTTTATTGCTTACGATTCGCGAGACATGTGTCTGTCCAGTCAATAAATCCAATTTGACGAGATCGTGATATGTGTAATTTCGATTAATACTTCGGTTCAACAAGGCGAGTTCGACCTGCACGATGGCCATGTCACTTTGCTGATAAGCCAGCACCGAGTACTGCGACACTACGGGTAACGTTCTGTAATAGCTTCCTTCGTCAAAATTCCAGATGGGAGTCCACGTTTGGGACAGCAACGTGAGTACATGAGAGTCGTGATGTAGATTCATTTCCAGAATACCTCTGTATACCAATCCTTTTTGAATGTCCATCAACATAAGGTACAACACCAGGGGGCGATTTGCATACAATATCTCTTTGACGTTATTTGCAGGCGCCAGCATGCCGTCGAAATCAAGAAATGCAGCCATTATCACGATGTCAAGAGGTGACATGTTTACGGTAACAATCGTGTCTTGTAGAGAAAGCGACGAGACTGCAATGGTCACTGCATTGAGTTCATGGTTGTCTATGAAAAAGTGCACCATCACATTCATATTGCTGGAATTCAAAACTAGTACGGTGCCGCCGAGAATATTCCCAACCTTGGCGTGTTCCAACAACATATGGGATTGCTGTGAATCCACCTTGAGATGCACTGTATCGACGTTCTGATTGTGTTCCATAAAGGAAATGCCGCGGGTGCTGCTCGAATTTGTGATCGAGCGGGCTTCAGGTGTGGATTCACATACGAAGCCGGCTATCGTGCCCGTAAGAAGCAGTGGCATAAAAGGCGGCACACAAAAGCAATCTCGGCCGCTCATGGCTCGTATACTTCTTGTAGTTGCACCCAAAGGGCATGTTTGAGCAAGACCCGAACCAATGCAATAGCTTCCAACGGAACACGAAACACAAATGCGCTGTGTAGTGTCGAGATACTCTCCCGCTGCACACGAAATACTAATGTGACCCTGTGTACATTGTCGACCGCGCGGGCACATCAATAGTGTTCCACAAACTTGATCGTTGGCCGAACGACACGCGCGACTGTAAAAGTTGTCACTACTAATGTCAACACACTGACTCGCGTCGTCTTTGTAGGAACCCGCACTGCATCGACAAGCCGCCTCACTCGAATGTCCCCCGCCGTACGTACTCTGATTGCGTTTGCATTCGAATCGGGTGTCATGGATGCAATAAGAATCGGGTGGACATTCCTCACACATCCCTGTGACGGATTGTACTAGAAATGGAGACGTACGCACAATTTGACCCGGTGCACACTTACTTGTGAATTGTATCATCTGTCCCACGACATCACAGAGCGTGCGTTGAAAACAGGATGCAGACTCTGTGCACGGACGAGTGCTGTAAAATTCAATGGATGACGATGTCATTCTGGCGCTTTCATGCAACAAAGCATTGATGTCAACAAAAACGTGTTGAAGGATATATCCTGTATCGGCCACACAATATGAATCTGGACTCGTTAACGATATTAAACGTTGTACGCCATCAAAAGATGCGCCCGATTTCGTTGAAAGTTTGGTATTCGCAGGACATGAAAATTGTCTGTTTGTGTGCATTGGACAAAATTTATCACTTGGACACCTAACACAATCCGCATCTGCGTCGTTACTGCTTCTTTGGTGTCCTCGGAAAAACCCTTCCTTACATCGACATTCGAATTCTGTTCCTGTAGGAGCCTCTGTGATGAATAATGGTGTTTCGTTTTCATTTGGACACAGCAAGCTTTTGGCAGTCTGGGTGCATGCACTGTTTGTGTCAGACAAAGGTGTGATAATTGACATTTCGTCAATCTCTGCCCACACACTGTAACGTGCATTGGGTGGCAACATCGTGCGGGATTTGGTGTATTTTGCTGGTGCAGAAGCCGTATTGGATTTGCAGTAAATCTTTGTTCCCGTCGCACGCACGATTGCGAAAGTTTCGTTGTGATATGGGAATGCATAACACAGGTCGCGTGTGGGCCGATATTCTGTGTGCGACAAATAATTTGCCGAGCCTGGCGTCGACATAATCTGGAATAAAAATATTGCGACAGGAGGTCCACGATTGGACAAAATCTTCATCACGCACTTTTGCACCTCCGCTGTTATGTTACGATGAATGGAGGTGTTATATACCGGGTAAGCTCAATGCAGCGGGTTCGTCTACAACCCTTCAAAGTGACATAAAGGAGGTTATGACACCAAGATTCTAGCGTGGGGGACTTTTCGAATTCTCTCGCCACATCAACGTTTTTATTTATAAACCAAGCAATAATCTAAGAAGTACCAATCTGATAGACATCTACGTTATTGCAGTGCAAAAAGGTTTCCACAAAGTTTTGCACGTAAAAGGCGCAGTCGGTTTTCGGACATTTTAAACACCCCTGCGTATCGAATGCCAGACTCGAAGCGTCCACGACCGAGCACTCGCAGTCCAGTGTTTTCTTGCTGGCGTCGACTTTTCGTTTTTTCGACTGTCCCAGCTGATGTTCCGCCTGTATCAATTCCCGCAAGTATTCCTCGCTCATTTCACCCACTTACAACGAGGTGAAAGTTCATCCGCACCTTGCAGATCAATACTTTTCTTTCACTAGCATCCATCCATCATATTGCATCTCTTCACGCGGAATCATCAACGATGAGACTTGGACTTAGTCATCGAAGCGGCAGGGGCGAGATGGGCGTCCTTTGGACCGGTAGCGGAATCGGAAAATTTCTGCAACTCCGCGTCAATCTCCTTAATTGAGGTTTCCATTTGCACAAATACGCCCTCGTAATCCTTCCTCTTCAAAACCACATCCTTGACTGCCTTTACGAACATTCGGACCTCTTCCAGAAACGCTTGGTTTACTGTTACCATCTTTGAAATTTTCTGCGTGTGTTCGTCTTCGGCTTGATACAACGCATCTTTGACCATTTTCACGTCGGCCTTGTGTTTGGTCTCTATTTTCTTGTTATTTTCCTTGTGTTTTTCGTCCTTTTCCTTGTGTGACGCGTCGTGCAATGCCTTTGTAGCTTCGGTCGCCTCAGCGTGAGTCTTGTCCTTCAATGCAACTGCATCAGTGTGTTTCTGGCCCTGCTTTTCCATTGCTTTAGTATGTTTAGCCTGCTCGACACCTCGCTTCAGTTTTTCAGCGGTAAGTTGCTTGCTTGATGTGGCTTTGAGCTCTTTCAATTCACCAGTGAGAGACATTGCCAACGATACTGCATTGCTTGAAATCTGGTCTTGTGTTGTAAGCAGGCCCTTTAATTCAAGGTCCAGCTTCTTGATAGTTTGCTGTCGGGCAGGCTGTGATTTCCTCAGTTTATCACCAGCCGAACCAAACTCATGAGCATCCAGGCAAATTTTGATTAGAGAGTCTTCTTGTGTCATTTCTACTTCAAGTGTTGACAGCGTGACCTGAAATTCGGCAAATTGCTTTTTCTGGTCATCGGCTTTCTGACACAGCTCTTGCGCCTTGGCGATTTCTGGCGTGGGCGCAGCCACAGTTGCTGACATAATGCAGTTGCTTTCAGTATCCAACACCCACACTTATATAGCAATGGCAGCATAAACTTCATGCCGTCTCGGGATCATGTTTATTCACTAACAATGGTGCTTTTTGACACCCAAACGAACAATTCGCGCCATGTCGCGTAAGTCTGCGAAAACAGAGCAAGTGTATCAAAATCTATCATTCATTCTTGATTCATATTGTGTGTGTCGTGCTCGGTTTCTGTTGTACCCCTTTGCTTTAGGAGTTCTTCGACTTCGTGTCGTTCGAAAAGAACTATCTTTGCAAAGTTCACATAAATTACAGGAATCCATCCCATGCCGTCACATGTCCTTGTGCGACTTGAAAAGATAATATCGACGGGATCGATACGGAAACATGAATTAAAATGACACCCACTACGCTCCCGGAATTGCTCAACAACCTCGACCTTGTGGAAATCGTCGCGCGTCTTTTTGAAGTCAAAAGGTGGGTCATTTTCGATGCGCCACCACATTGGCATCTGTCCGCGCGGAAATTCGATTTGTACCTTCCCTCCCGCCGAGTCCACTTGTCGGAAAAAAACACGACAGGCTTGCATAATAAGCGGCACATCTTCGACACGACAGAATTTGATGTGCACCATAGTACTACTTTTGCTGCTTTGTGTGTTGCTACTCACACCTCTCCCACGCGCACTACCGAGTGCAGGTCCGGTTTTACTGACTCGTCCTGCACCTTTCCACGCGCTATTGACATCGTGTTTGGGTTCTGTTGATACACTCTCCCATGGCGACGAAGAAACCGTCATGGAACCCGCGTCACCCACAGCAATTTCAACACCCAGCACGTAAAGCGAGTCGCTTAGAGACGTAAGACCGGTGCCATTACCTGCACTCCCAGAATTGTCGCTCATATATTGTCGTCCCAAATATACGTTAATATGCTTATGCAATGCGATTGTGTGCCGTGACACAATTGCACAGTCTTTTTGGATGACACCAGTCAGCACCGGAGCCATGTTACAACACTTGATTAACATTTTGGCTGGAATCACGGATGGTGTCGGCGAGTCAATTTCTTCGATTGCACGTAATAGTTGCGTTTTACGCAACACCTGAATCGTCAACGTTCCAACTCGGTTCTCGCGCTTCTTGGGATGCTGCTCGGTTTCAAAACTTACAATTTTGCCTATGCCAGTGTCTTCTGTCAACTGCTGCGTGTAATACTGCATATGACAGAAGCAGATCTGGCGCCGATTGCGGTAGGCACGATGGATTTATCAACTATTCAAGGTAAAGAATCTTTTTTTGGATCTACTTTCCCCGTATCGTGCTGTCTCGATTTTGAGTAAAATAGGTCCAGAAATGGAGGAAATGCTACAAAATACTCGAAAAATTACTTCCATAAAATTAAGCATGTCGTGCTTGACAGACACCACACCTATCCTTGGCAATAAGATTTTCGTTCCGGGACGCTTCTCGCACAAGGAGGGTGATGATGCACAAGATGAATATTTCATGCTGCTTGACATTAGCGATGCGGGCGATGGCGTCTACTACTCCGTCGTTCGCCTGGTAGGTGGAAAATATGGTCGACTTTCCACGGACGACGATGATATCTTGCACTTGGATTTAGATGAATTTCGAACTTTCCGGGGATATTACATGCGCCACGAGTAAAATTTCCTCAACGTTGACTTGTTTGCCACAATAAACGAGAGTGATTCAAAGCTTTAATTTACCAGTCTTACTTTTCGTTTATATGGGCTCATTGGCATTCCATGCTGACGCACAGTGTCCTCATAAACTTCGTCCAGGGACCAATGCACCCCGTCCCTGAATTTGCATCGTGTGCAAATTTGCTTGTATACAAACGGGAGCACACCAAGTGAGACGGTCTCCATGCTGCTAAAGGTATATAAGAGTGCAATGCGACTCGTTTCAAGAACAATGCTCTACAAGAAGTATGCAGCGTTGCACGCACACGATGGCAGCGTTTGCAACTTGAAAAAACACGACGAGTGCGCAGTTGTGATGAGCATGCTGCCTTCGTCTGAAGTCTGCCAAGAGGATCATGCAAAAAACACGGAAAATGATGCCAACGTTTTCAATTTTGCCAAGGAGTTTCAGCGAGAATTTGACGCTGCCATACAACAGGACACGAGTGCTTACAGTTGTGTGTCAAGTACAGAGCTTGCCAGCGCATGTGCCCCCTGTTTGCAAAGCGACATGCGCGCCTATTTGAACACACGAGATTCATTTTTCTCGCACATGCTGAGTGTTTTGGTAGAACAAGAAACACTTGCGTCTCAAAAACGAGGATATGTTGAAAAATCACACCAGCACTTGCAACACACATGGACTTGTATTATTAACGACTGGTGGCAGAGATTCACGCTAAACGACGAAAACTGTTATCCACAATTTCCCCTTCTGCCCTAGATTTTACATTTTAGTGCAGACAATCCGCGTTCATTATCATCGTCCGCCCGAACGATGTGTCGTCTTCTGTCATATCCACTATAAAAACGTCTCCGTCGCGGGTGACAAGAAATGTCACAATTCGTACATGGATTGAATTTTTTGAATTTTATTACACTCAGTGTAGCACAGCTGTCACTGAATTTATGTCCGCAAACACAGTTCAGAAATTCCGATGGAATGTGCACATCATGTCCATTAAACAAATTTGTCGTAGACTACAACGGAAATACTCCCGCGAGCGCTTGTCGGTGTGAGAGGGGTTGGGAAACTATCAACAACGAATGTGTACAATGTCCCGCGGGGAAAGCAGGCCCTGAAGCGAATCGATGCACTGCATGTATTTCTGGTAGATTTACTATCGCGCCAGGCCAGATCTTCTGCCAAGAATGTCCACCTGGACTGCACTGCAGTGTCACAACGGGACCTACTATGTACAAGTCCTTAGCGCAACCCACCACTTGTCAAACCAACAGTACGCGACCATTGCAACTTTTCGAGTCGTTTTCGCTACACAAAAAATATGCGGTTACGAAAGAGAGTATCAACTAGCATTCTGCACAAGACAGCACGCGTCAGAGCGATTTCATTAGGTATTTACGGTGTCTACAGCTGTCTCCGATCAGTATATTTGTGACAATGTACGGTCTTATGTTGCCCGGACACCAACAGCTGGCTTATGATGACGTCGAGCACTTCGATTGAAACACGATTCATTGCAATCCGATCCAC
>Ga0136587_1000246_pt1 | contig 15094 bp, 14 predicted proteins | sample AntRauMFilla1563_FD_101386 | JGI IMG/M metagenome (GOLD analysis project Ga0136587, IMG submission 101386) | Saline lake microbial communities from Rauer Islands, Antarctica - Metagenome Filla 1 #563 | ecosystem: Environmental > Aquatic > Non-marine Saline and Alkaline > Saline | place... | reverse complement strand
CCCCAAAGGGCGGCTGGACGCGCAGCCCTATCAGTCCGGCGAGGACCCGATCGAGATTGCATCATGGTTTGACAGCGGCAATTACACCATGGCCCGCAACAAGGCGTTCTCCAACCTGTGGATTCAGGGCGGCCCGCGCGCGCGCGTTTTCTTCGCCGATGCCCCCGCCAAGGCGCCGGCGCTGAACAAGGTGCCTTTGGTCAAATGGGACCGCAAATACGTCTACGCCAGCTCCACCCACATGCTGCTGCCGCGTGGCCTAAATCAGGTCTATGACGAATGGGGCGGCGAGAAGGCGAGTGGCGTGCTGCTGCATGCCAAATTCATCGACACTTTCGGCGCCAAGGCGGCGGAGGAGCTGGAGCGCGGCCAGCACTATGCCGGGTCAGTCGAGTACAAAGCCTATGCCGAGCGGGTGAGGGACAACCCGCAGCTGTGGTGCAAGTGGTCCGAGAAATACATCAACTGGCGTCAGCTGGAGATTCTGGGCCTGATGTCCAAGGGGAACTGGGCATGACCGCGTCTCTGGGGGTGGTCATGCTGGTGCACAATGCGCTGGGCCGGGCGGAGCAGGTGGCGCGCCATTGGGCCGCTGCCGATGTGCCCGTGGTGATCCATGTGGATGGCAAAGTGCCTGCCAAAACCTTTGATGGGTTCAGGGCGGCGCTGGCGGATGTGCCCAATGTTCTGTTCAGCAACCGGTTTTCCTGCGAATGGGGGGCATGGGGCCTTGTCGCGGCGGCGCAGGCAGCGTCAGAGCTGATGCTGTCCCGTTTTGCCGAAGTGCGGCATGTCTATCTCGCGTCGGGATCGTGCCTGCCGTTGCGCCCTGTGCAGGAGTTGATCGAGTATCTTGCGGACCGCCCGCGCACCGATTTCATCGAAAGTGCAACGACCGCCGATGTGCCCTGGACTGTCGGCGGGCTGGACGAGGAGCGGTTCACCATGCGGTTTCCGTTCTCATGGAAGCGACAAAGGTATCTCTTCGATATGGCTGTGAAACTCCAGCGCGGCCTGCGCCTCACGCGGCGGATGCCCAAGGGCTTGGTGCCGCATATGGGGTCGCAGTGGTGGTGCCTGACCCGGCAAACGCTCTCCGCAATCTTGCAGGACCCTCGCAGACGTACCTATGACCGCTACTTCCGCCATGTCTGGATCCCGGATGAGAGCTATTTCCAGACGCTCGCGCGGCTCTACTCCACCAACATCGAGAGCCGGTCGCTGACGCTGTCCAAGTTCGACTTTCAGGGCAAGCCGCATATTTTCTACGATGATCACCTGCAGCTGCTGCGCCGCTCCGACTGCTTTGTCGCGCGCAAGATCTGGCCCCATGCCAACCGCCTCTATGAGGTGTTTCTGACCGGTGCCGCCGATGCCCTAAACAAGACGGAGCCCAATCCCGGCAAGATTGACCGCATTTTCGCCAAAGCCGTGGAGCGGCGGACGCGGGGGCGTGCGGGCCTCTATATGCAGAGCCGCTTTCCCAATGAGGATTGGGAGAATGGTGTGACAGCGGCAGAATACTCCATGTTTCAGGGGTTCGCTGAGCTTTTCGAGAATTTTGAACCGTGGGTGCACAGCATGACCGGGGCACGGGTCCATGGGCATCTTTTCGCCCCTGACCGCGTGCATTTTGCCGACGGGCAGACCGCGCTGAACGGCGCGCTCAGCGACAGCGCCCTTCAGCGCGACTATAATCCGAAGGCGTTCCTGACGAACCTGATCTGGAACACAAGAGGTGAGCGGCAGTGCTTTCAGTTCGGGCCGCTGGACAATCAGGACATCAACTGGCGGATCGCCAAGGATCCGAATGCCCAGATCTCTGTCATCACCGGGGCCTGGGCCGTGCCGCTGTTCCGCTCCAACATGGACTTTGCGGACATCCGGCGGATCGCGGCCACTCTGCAAAAGATCGAGAGCGAGCATATGGATATTCTGCGCTCGCCGTTTTCCAAGGCGCGGGTGCGGATCTGGAGCATGGCCGAGTTCATCGAAGCGCCGATGGAACCCTTGCAGGGGATTCTGGACGAGATTGGTCAGGCGCGGATCAGGCGGTTGTCCGAAGCGCCGAAAATGGTGGACCTGAATGGTTTCGGGCAGTTTCTGCAAAACCTCAAGAATCAGGGCATGCATCCCTATCTGATGGGAGATTTCCCGATCGAGCGCGGATCAACCTCCGGTGCTGACCTTCCGCGCAAACCTTATCTGGTGAAATGAAAATGACCGAACGCTTCAGCAGCTTTGTCGTATTTGCCGAAATGCGCACAGGCTCCAATTTTCTGGAGGCGAACCTGAATGCCTTTGCGGGGATCAAATGCCACGGTGAGGCGTTCAATCCGCATTTCATCGGCTATCCGAAAACCACCGAAATTCTGGGCGTTGATCAGACCGCGCGTGATGCAGATCCGGGTATTTTGCTGCGCGCGATCCGGGATGATCCGGCGGCAATGGGCGGATTTCGCTATTTCCACGACCATGATCCGCGCGTGCTGGACCCCGTCCTGGCCGATGTTGGCTGTGCCAAGATTATCCTGACCCGCAATCCGGTAGAGAGCTACATCAGCTGGAAAATCGCGCAGGCGACGGGCCAGTGGAAGCTGACGGACATCAAGGCGCACAAGACGGCGCAGGCAGTGTTTGACGCGGAGGAGTTCGAGGCGCATCTCGGAGCGCTTCAGGCGTTCCAGATCCAGCTGTTGCACCGTCTGCAGACCAGTGGGCAGACCGCCTTCCATGTGGCCTACGAGGACCTGCAAAGCGTTGAGGTGATGAACGGGCTTGCCGCTTATCTGGGCGTGCCCGAAATGCTGGATGAGTTGGACAAAAACCTCAAAAAGCAAAACCCCAGCCCGCTTGCGGAAAAGGTCAGCAATTATGCGCAGATGGTGGAGGCGCTGGGGCGGCTGGACCGTTTTGATCTGACGCGTACCCCGAACTTTGAGCCGCGGCGCGGACCGAATGTGCCGGGTTACGTGACTGGCGTGAAAGCGCCCCTGCTGTTCATGCCGATCGCGGGTGGCCCGCATCACGAAGTGCGGCGCTGGCTGGCCGCGCTGGATGGCGCGAAACAGAACGCGCTGGGCGGCAAGATGGACCAGCAGACGTTGCGCCAGTGGAAGCGGAGCAATGAGGGGCACCGCAGCTTTACCGTGCTGCGCCATCCGGTTCTGCGGGCCCATGAGGTGTTTTGCCACCGGATCATGAACGCAGACAAAGGCAGCTATCTGCAGCTGCGGCGCACGCTGGTCCGGCGCTACAAGTTGCCGCTGCCGGATGAGGGGCAGGAAGCCGGGATCAGCCGTGATGCGCATCGCACGGCCTTCATGGCATTTCTGCGCTTTCTCAAAGGCAATCTGGCCGGTCAGACCGCGATCCGCGTCGATGCGGCATGGGGCACGCAAGCGCAGGCCGTGCAGGGTTTTGGTGAATTTACGCTGCCCGATCTCATCGTGCGCGAGCAGACGATGGCCCGCGATCTGGATCGGCTCGCGGCGGCTGTCGGATATGACAGCGCACCCAGAACAGAGCCTGCGGGATTCCACGGACCACATGCGCTGGAAGACATCTACGACGATGAAATCGAGGCGCTGGTCGCTGACGTCTATCAGCGCGATTATATGATGTTTGGCTTTGGGCGCTGGCGTTAAGCGGCCTTTACGCCCTCAAACTCGGTCAGGATCGTATAGAGCGTGCTGGCCGACGGATTGGACCGCAGTTTTGTGCAGATCCCACTGTCGCGCAGCGTCCGTGACACGAGGGCCAGCGCCTTGAGGTGCTCGACACCGGCATTCTCGGGGGCAAACAGCGCAAAGGCGATATCCACAGGCTGGCGGTCCACCGATCCAAAATCGACAGGCTTTTCAAGTAGGACAAACAGACCGGCGACTTTGCTTACCTCATCCAGACGGGCATGCGGCAGGGCCACACCATGGCCCACGCCGGTCGGCCCCAAGGCCTCACGGGCAAGCAGCGCCTCGACAACACGGGGGGCATTCAGACCATAGGCAGTTTCAGCCAGCTCACCCAGCTCTGTCAGGAGCCGCTTTTTGCTGGTGGTCGATGACAGTACTTTCACCGCCTGAGGCGTCAGAAGTTTGGCAAAATTCATGTCTCTGCGTATCCCTGTAAGCGCGCGCCAGAGCCCAGCCCCGTAGCGCGCGCCATAGCTCAGTCTCTACGAAGGGTCAATCCAGCCGATGTTGCCGTCCTCGCGCCGGTACACGACGTTGACCCCCGTCTTGCCTTCTTTTTTGAACACCATGACCGGGGCACCCGAAAGCTCCATCTGCATCACTGCCTCGCCTACAGAAAGGGTGGCGATCTTGGTCTGCATCTCCGCGATGATCATCGGCTGGAGTGTCTCAGGCTCATCCTCTCCGGTGTCTTGTTCGGATGCAAGAATATACGATGAAGCGCCCAAAAGTTCAACTGGTTCCGGCCGCTCACGGTAGTGATCTTTCAGCCGGCGTTTGTAGCGGCGCAGCTGCTTCTCCATTTTGTCGTTGCAGCTGTCAAAGGCGGCGTAGATCTCATTGGCGTGGGCCTTGGCAGCGGCGGTCAGACCGGTGGAGAGGTGCACAGTCGCTTCACACACAAATTCGTGGCCGGACTTGGAAAATATCACCAGCGCATCAATCGGTCGCTGGGCATATTTTTGCAGGGCACCGTCCATCTCCGTCTTGACGTGGGTCTGCAACGCCTCGCCGATGTCGATCTGCTTTCCGCTGATTTGGTACCGCATGATGTCTCCTTCAAGTTGAAATCCGACCGGGCTCTGCGCGCCAGCACAAGGCTGTGCGCGGGCCACGTCAGATGCGGGAAATGGCGGCCTGCTGCGGCAAAAACCCGGACGCCTCACCCGCAGGTGGCAGTGTCTTGGGGTTTGTCTGCAACCGGTTCGCCATGACTTATTAGACGGCGGGACCCGTTTGAAAGTCAATTGCTTAAGCGAAGATTGGCGGGTTTGCGACAGGCAAATGACTCAGGAAATCTTAAAATTATCGCCAAGGTAGACCCGGCGCACATCGCCGTCTTTCACCACCTCGTCGGGCGTGCCCGACATCAGCACGCGGCCTTCATGCAGGATATAGGCGCGGTCCACGATCTCTAGGGTTTCGCGGACGTTGTGATCGGTGATCAGCACGCCGATCCCGCGCTTTTTCAGATCGGCAACAAGGTGCCGGATGTCCCCCACAGAGATCGGATCGACGCCGGCGAACGGCTCGTCCAGTAGCAGATATTTCGGGTTGGCGGCCAGACAGCGGGCAATCTCCACGCGCCGCCGCTCGCCACCGGACAGGGCAAGTGCGGGCGCGCGGCGCAGATGCTCGATGGAGAATTCGCCCAGCAATTCATCCAGCCGGAGCAGCTTGGTCCGGCGGTCACGCTCCACGATGTCGAGCACGGCGAGGATGTTCTGCTCAACAGTGAGGCCGCGAAAGATGCTCATTTCCTGCGGCAGATAGCCGATGCCCAGTTGCGCGCGGCGGTACATCGGCAGGGTGGTCACGTCCTTGCCGTCAATCGTGACAGTCCCGCCTTCGGGCGTCACAAGGCCCGCAACGGCATAAAACGTGGTGGTCTTGCCCGATCCGTTGGGGCCCAGCAGTGCCACGACCTCACCGCGCATCAGCTCCATGGAGAAATCGCGGATCACGATTTTCTTGCGGTAGGATTTGCGCAGATGCGAGATGCGCAGGCCCGCACTGCCTTGGGCCAGGGTCAGGTCCGGGGTTGCCATCAGTCGCTGCCGCCGGTGGCCAGCCGCGTGCGGACGTTACCCGACATGCGCGCGGTGCCATCGGTCAGGTTGATTGTCATCGTATCGGCGCTCAGCGCGCTGGCACCCTGTGCCAGCAGCACACTCCCGCTCATCACGATGGTGCCCTCGTCGATGCTGTAGTCCGCGCGCTGCGCCTCGGCGGCGTCAGAGCCCGATACCAAGGTTACACCGCCCGTCGCTTCCAGTCGCGCAATGCCCTCAGTGCTGTCACGATAGACGACTATGACGCGCTGGGCCGACAGGCGCATCTCTCCCTGACCGATCACGACATTGCCGGTAAAGATTGCGGTGCCGGTTTGCTGATCCACCGACAGCTCGTCCGAGGTGACTTCGACGGGCAGGCTGGTGTCCTGCGACAGGGTGCCAAAGGCAACGCTGGCACCTTGTGCGGTGGCCATGGCCGGGGCCAGCATCACCAGACCTGCGCAAAACACCGCGCTCAGCGACAAACGAAGGCCCATCATAATGAATTCTTTCCTGATCACTTGGGAGTATATACCAGCTTCACGCCGCCACTGAAAACCATTTGCGTGCCCGCACCTTCATTTGGCGAAAACACCCGCATCTGCCCGGCGGTCAGCTGGCCCAGCGGGCCTTTCGCCTCCACCTGACCTGAGGCGGTCACATCGAGTTGCGACAGCAGTGCGGTAATCTGGGCCGTATTGATCCGGTAGCCCGAGGAGGTCGCCATGGAGACATCACCGGTGAGCACGGCTGTATTGTCAGAGATGTCCAGCTCTGCCACATCTGCCTGCAGCTGGAACGTGGCACCCTGCGCGGTCTCCATCCGGGCCAGCACGTCCTCTGCGCGGTTCGCCCCGATGCGGCCGGGCAAGGTCACCAGCCGTTCTGCGGAGAACGACAGCTGGTCCCCGTCACGGGTGCTGCCGGAAAAGAAGGGGCCGGTGATCTGCTGGTCGCGCAGACGCTCCTGAATCTCCTTGTCGGCAAAGGGGATAACGGTCTCCGTATCGATGGCGCGGGACACAAGGAACAGCGTGGACAACAGCGCAAGGGCGGCCAGCGGAAGCGCTACCTTCAGCAGCGCGATGGTGCGCGAATATCCGTCCGCGCGCCGGTTCATACGTGCGCAAAGATGTCCGTATCGGCCCAGCCCGCCAGATCCAGCTGTGCGCGCATCGGCAGAAAGTCATAGCAGGCCTGTGCCATCGCCATACGATCCTCCCGCTCCAGCATCACATTCAGCGCCTCGCGCAGGCGGTGCAGGTACAGCACATCGGAGGCGGCATAGTCGATCTGCGCGCGCGTCAGCACCGGCGCACCCCAATCGCTGGATTGCTGCTGCTTGGAGATATCGACGCCCAGCATTTCCTGCAACAGCTTGGCCAGCCCATGGCGGTCCGTGAAGGTGCGGATCAGACGGCTGGCGATCTTGGTGCAATAGACCGGGGCCGTGACCACGCCAAAGGCGTTCATCAGCGCGGCAATGTCGAAGCGCCCGAAATGGAAGATCTTGAGCACCTCCGGGTCCGTCAGCAGGCGGCAGAGATTCGGTGCCTCGGTCTGGCCGCGCGTGATCTGCACCAGATGCGCATGCCCATCCCCCGATGACAGCTGCACAACACACAGCCGGTCGCGGTGCGGATGCAGGCCCATCGTCTCGCAATCAATCGCGACGGTAGGTCCAAGGTCAAGCCCGTCAGGCAGATCATTGAGGTAAACTGTGTTTGTCATGATCTGCATATAACCGCTGGGCCGCCCCTGCGAAAGATGCCGCATTCAGGGTATCACGGACAATGCGCGCGGCGTGTTGCACAGACACTCGTAGCCGGTGTCAGTGATCAGGATCGGCTCCGTGATCTCCAGCCCGCCATCATCAAGCCAGAGTGCCGGCATGAAATGGAAGGTCATGCCCGGTTGCAGCACCGTGGTATCGCCCCTGCGAAAGGAAATCGTGCGCTCGCCCCAGTCGGGCGGATAGCTGATGCCGATGGCATAGCCACAGCGGCTGTCCTTCTCGAAACCGGCGGCGTTGAGGGTCTTGTTGAAGGCATTGGCGATGTCCTGCGCCTGATTGCCGGGCTTTGCCTGCTCCAGCCCGGCGGCGGTGGCGTCCAGCACGGCGGCCTCCGCATCGCGGTATTTTTGCGGCACCTTTCCCAGAAACAGCGTGCGCGATTGCGGGCATTGATAGCGCCGGTGCGCGCCTGCGATCTCGAAAAACGTGGCCTCGCCGGTTTTCATCGGGCGGTCGTCCCACGTCAGATGCGGGGCGGTGGCATCCATGCCCGAAGGCGCCATGGGCACAATCGCCGGATAATCGCCCCAATGCCCGTCCGCGCCGCGCATGGCGGTGGCGTAGATCTCTGCGATCAGATCGTTTTTGCGCAGGCCCGGCGCTGCCACCTCCAGAATACGCGCGTGCATCGCCTCCACGATTCGCGCGGCACGGCGCATATATTCAATCTCGCGCTCGGATTTGACGGCGCGCTGCCAGTTCACGAGGCCGGTTGCATCGCGGAAGGTCGCCCGTGGCAGCGCGCTGATCAGAGCATGATGGGCGGCGGCAGTATAATAGTAGTTGTCCATCTCCACACCGATGGTCGCAGTCTCAAGGCCCTGCGCGCAGAGCAGTTTGCCAAGTTCCTGCATCGGATGCTTGGCCGGGTTCTGCACGAAGGTATCATCATAGCCCACGATGCTGTCCTCATGCTGCATGAACACCGTTCGCTTTGCGCCCGGCGCATCCATCGCGCGGCCCCACCAGACCGGCTCGCCCTGCTGCGTCAGCAGCACGCCCTGATGCACGTAGAACGACCAGCCGTCATAGCCCGAGAGCCACGACATGTTGGACGGATCGGTGATAAAGATCGCCTCCAGCCCGGCGGCCTGCATGGCGGTCCGTGTCCTGGCGATGCGGGCACGGTATTCAGCGGTGGTAAAGTTGGCTTCATAGGTGGTCATGCGAGGGCCTCTGATCCGGTGAGCCTGCTCCGGACGGTCCTCCGTTTCGGTCAGTCAGGCAAGGGTTTCCTGCCCATCCCCGATGGACCTGTGTGAAAAAATGCCCTAGCGTTTCATCAAATGCGCAACCGCTTGAGGACATGCCGATGAACAAGCAACTCACCAACGATCTGCTGACCCAGTGGGACCACGATCATTTTTTCCATGCCTCCACGCATCTGGCACAATTCGCCCGCCACGAGATGGGCAACCGGATCATCCAGACCGCCAAGGGTGTGCACATCACCGACCGCGAAGGGCGCTGCCATCTGGATGCTTTCGCCGGGCTTTATTGCGTGAACGTAGGCTACGGCCATCCCGAGATCGCCGAGGCGATTGCCGCACAGGCGCATGAGCTGGCCTATTACCACTCCTACGCGGGCCACGGCACGGAGGCCTCCATTACCCTGTCGCGCATGATCGCGGAGCGGATGCCCGAGGGGATGAACCACGTCTACTACGGGATGAGCGGGTCTGACGCGAACGAGACGAACGTCAAGTTGGTCTGGTATTACAATAACGTGCTGGGCCGCCCGCAGAAGAAAAAGATCATCGCGCGCTGGCGGGGATATCACGGCTCCGGGCTGGTGACAGGATCGCTGACCGGGCTGGAGCTGTTTCACCGCAAGTTCGACCTGCCGCTGAGCCAGGTGGTGCACACGGACGCGCCCTACTATTTCCACCGCACGGACCGCGACATGACCGAAGAGGCGTTCACGGCGCAATGTGTCGCCAGCCTCGAGGCGCTGATAGAGCGGGAGGGCGCCGATACCATTGCCGCCTTCATCGGAGAGCCGATCCTTGGCACCGGCGGCATCGTACCGCCCCCTGCTGGCTACTGGGCAGCCATTCAGGCGGTGCTGGAGCGGCATGATATTCTGCTCATCGTGGACGAGGTCGTGACCGGCTTTGGCCGCATGGGCACCATGATGGGCAGCACCTATTACGGGCTGAAGCCGGACCTGATCACCATCGCCAAGGGCCTGACATCGGCCTATGCGCCCCTGTCAGGCTCCGTCGTGTCGGACAAGATCTGGGCAGTGCTGGAGCAGGGCACCGATGAATTCGGCCCCTTCGGCCATGGCTGGACCTATTCTGCGCACCCCATCGGTGCTGCGGCTGGCGTGGCGAACCTGCGGTTGCTCGACAGTCTGGATCTGGTGACAAACGCGGGCGATGTCGGTGCCTACCTCAACACCGCGATGCGCGAGGCGCTGGGCGGTCATGCCCATGTGGGGGATGTGCGCGGCGAAGGCATGCTCTGCGCAGTGGAACTGGTGCGCGACCGCGATGACCATGTGCTGTTTGACGCTGCTGAGAAAACCGGCCCGCGCGTCGTGGCCGCGATGTTCGCTCGGGGCGTGATCGCCCGTGCCATGCCGCAAAGCGATACCGTAGGCTTTGCGCCGCCCTTCCTGCTGACACGTGCGCAGGCGGATGAGGTGGTGGGCATCACGCGCGACGCGGTGGCTGAGGTGCTGGGGTAGAGCGTCGGACTCTTGACTGGAAACAGCTGTTATCGGGCCATTTGACAGGCGTCGGCCTTTGCCCCGCCTGACAGCCAGCCCATGGCTTGTCACACCTGACAAACCGGCCATCACCGGCTTCAAAGACACGCTCTCCGTACGTTGGCACTGCAAGCCTGAAATGCAGCGGAATCTGCCTTCATCATATTCATCTCAAGTTGTGAAATTGGTGAGCCCGTCGGGATCCGAACCCGAGACCTACTGATTAAAAGTCAGTTGCTCTACCAACTGAGCTACAGGCCCACTGTCGCGGTGTTTAGAAACCTCAGGCGGGCCGGTCAACCCCCATAACGCATGAAATACCGGGACTCTGCTGGAATAACCTTTTGCGTCCGGCTATATGCGCGGGATGAGCACACCGGATCCGATACCGCTCCCCTTCATGAAGATGCATGGGCTTGGCAACGACTTTGTCGTTTTTGACGCACGTGAGCACGCGATTCCTCTTTCACAGAGCCTTATTCGTGGCATCGCGCAGCGGCAGACCGGCATCGGTTTCGACCAGATTGCCGTGATCGAACCGGGGCCAGGGGATGCGCATCTCACCTTTTACAATGCCGACGGATCCCTGTCGGGGGCCTGCGGCAATGCGACACGCTGCATCGCGCGCTATCTGATGGAGCAGTCAGGCAAGCTGGAGGTGCAGCTGACAACCGGCCGGGGGGATCTCTTTGCGCGCGATTGCGGTGGCGGGCTGACGTCGGTGAACATGGGCCAGCCGCAGCTCGACTGGGCTGAGATCCCGCTGCTGCGTGAGATGGATACGCTGTCGCTGGACATTGAGGGTGCCCCCGTTGCCACCGGCATGGGCAACCCGCATTGCACCTTTTTCGTCGCGGATGTTGATGCGGTCGATCTTGCCGGCTTTGGGGCGCTGCATGAGCATCACCCGTTTTATCCACAGCGCACCAATGTGCAGATCGCACAGATCATCGGACCGGACCATATCCGCATGCGCGTCTGGGAGCGGGGCGTGGGCATTACGCTGTCTTCCGGTTCCTCGTCTTGCGCCACGGCCGTTGCCGCTGCACGCAGAGGGCTGACGGGGCGTGCTGTGCGCATTGATCTGGATGGCGGTACGCTGGATCTGGACTGGCGCGCAGACGGCGTCTGGATGACCGGACCGACGATGCATGTGGCGAATGGCACGCTGACGCCCGAATTCATCGCGAGCTGCACATGAGCGCCCCGGTTTTTTCCAATCACGGCTGCCGCCTGAACCAGTACGAGTTGGAGGCGATGAAGGAGCTGGTCGCTGGTGCCGGCCTGCAGAATGCTGTGGTCGTGAACACCTGCGCCGTGACGGCCGAGGCCGTGCGCAAGGCGCGTCAGGACATCCGCAAGCTGCGCAAGGCCCATCCGGATGCGCGGCTGATCGTGACGGGTTGCGCGGCCCAGACAGAGCCTGCGACCTTCTCCGCCATGCCCGAAGTGGACGCGGTGATCGGCAATACCGAGAAGATGCTGGGCGCCACCTGGCAAGGTCTGGCCGCTGACTTCATCGGCAAAACCGAAGCGCTGCAGGTTGATGATATCATGTCGGTCACGGAGACTGCCGGCCATCTGATCGACGGTTTCGGCACCCGCAGCCGGGCCTATGTGCAGGTGCAGAACGGCTGTGACCACCGCTGTACCTTCTGCATCATTCCTTATGGTCGTGGCAATTCGCGCTCTGTTCCCGCCGGTGTGGTGGTCGACCAGATCAAGCGGCTGGTGGACAAGGGGTTCAACGAGGTCGTGCTGACCGGCGTGGACCTGACCTCATGGGGGGCTGATCTGCCCGCGACGCCAAGGCTGGGCGATCTGGTGATGCGGATCCTGCGGCTGGTGCCGGATCTGCCGCGCCTGCGCATCAGCTCCATTGATTCGATCGAGGTGGATGAGAATCTCATGCAGGCCATCGCCACCGAACAGCGGCTGATGCCGCATCTGCACCTCTCGCTGCAGCATGGCGACGACATGATCCTGAAGCGGATGAAGCGACGGCATTTGCGCGACGATGCCATCAGATTCTGCACCGAGGCCCGCGCCTTGCGGCCCGACATGACGTTTGGCGCCGACATCATCGCGGGTTTTCCAACGGAGACGGAAGCGATGTTCGCCAACGCGCTGAAGCTGGTTGATGACTGCACGTTGACCTGGCTTCATGTTTTTCCCTATTCCGCCCGTGCAGGGACGCCTGCGGCCCGGATGCCAGCGGTGAATGGCAAGGTGATCAAGGACCGTGCTGCACGGCTGCGTGAGGCAGGTGCCCTGCGGGTCGAGGCCCATCTGCAGTCGCAGATCGGAAAGACTCATGCGGTGTTGATGGAAAACGCGCATATGGGACGGACAGAGCAGTTTACCGAAGTGTCGTTCAAAGCGCCGCAGCCGGTGGGGTCCATTGTGCAGGCGGTGATAATTGGAAAGAGCGCGCAGCAGCTTCTCGTTTGAAGTCATGGACGAGATGGGCAGTTCGGCTGGGTAGCTTTCACAGATGCTACGACGACCGATCATGCGCCAAATGAAAACGCCCGCAGTGGGATCACTGCGGGCGTTTCGCCTTTTACCGGTTAGTCAGATCAGTTTTTCTTCTTGACCGATGCCCAGAGCCGCTTGTTCGTCAGGTACAGGAGGACCGACAACAGCGTCAGGAAAATGACACCGGCAAAACCGGCTTGCTTGCGTGCACCCATTTTCGGCTCGGCGGTCCACATCAGGAAAGCGGCGACGTCTTCCGACATCGCTTCCACCGTTGTAGCGTGACCGTCAGTGAATTCGACGGCCTCGTCATACAGGGGCGGGGCCATGGCGATCCAGCCCCCGGGGAAATAGATGTTCTCATAGAGCGTCACACCTGCCTGAAATGACTCTTCGCCGGTATAGCCCTGCAGCAATGTCGCAATATACTCCGCGCCACCGATGCCATAGATCAGCTGGTTGATGCCCAGACCGTAAGGGCCCGAGAATGCCTTGCGCTTCTTTGCCATCAGCGACAGGTCAGGCGCGTTTTCCAGATTGGACTCGGGAAAATGATCGACCGGGGTCGCATCGCGGAAATCATCGAGGTCTGCGTCGAAAACTTCCCATTGGCTTGCGTATTCAATCACCTGCTCTTCGGGCAGCTGTGGGCCACCCTCATCACCCAGCGTGCGCAGGGCGACAAACTTGAGCCCGTGACAGGCTGAGCAAAGCTCTGTGTAGACCTGAAGGCCGCGCTGCAGCTGGTTGACGTCATAGGTGCCGAAAGGACCATCGAAAGAAAAGTCGATGTCCGCAATCGGCGCTGTTTCCTTGCCCGCCGCAAATGCGGCGGGGGCGGTCAGCGCGATAACAGCGCTCAGGAGTGTTGCTTTGATCATGTTCATCTCTGGTTTACTCCGCTGGGTTCACGATGGTCGTCGTGCCACCAACTTTTGGCGCATAGTTCGCATTGTAGTCCGCTTCGATCGTATCCGGCGGTGTCAAAGGCTTTTCGATCACACCGAGGAGCGGCAGGATCACCAGGAAGTAGGCGAACCAATACGTTGTCGCGATCAGAGAGATCGTTGCGTATGGCTCTTCTGCCGGCATGGCACCGACCCACATCAGGACAAAGAAGTTCACGACAAAGATCCAGAACCACCACTTGAACATCGGACGGTAGCGGCCCGAGCGCACGCGGCTTGTATCGAGCCATGGCACAGCGGCCATCACAGCGATGGAGCCGAACATGGCGAGTACACCGAAGAACGTGGCGTCAATGATGCCGCCGGTCAGGAAGGAGACCAGCTGCACAGCCCATACTTCTGGTGTGAAGGCGCGCAGAACGGCGTAGAACGGCAGGAAGTACCACTCAGGCACGATATGTGCCGGTGTCGAAAGGGCGTTCGCCTCGATGTAGTTGTCCGGGTGGCCAAGGTAGTTCGGCATGAAACCGACAACCGCAAAGAATACCACCAGAATAACCGCCAGCGCGAACAGGTCCTTGATCACGAAGTAGGGCCAGAACGGCAGCGTGTCTTTCTGCGCTTCTTCTTTGGACGTGCGGCGTACATCAACACCTGTCGGGTTGTTGTTGCCGGTGGTGTGGAAGGCCCAGATGTGCAGGACCACGAGGCCCGCCGTCACGAAGGGCAGCAGATAATGCAGCGAGAAGAAGCGGTTGAGTGTCGCGTTGTCAACGGCTGGTCCACCGAGCAGCAGCGTCTGAAGCGCCTCGCCCACGAAGGGCACGGCACCGAACAGGCCGGTGATCACAGTCGCACCCCAGAAGGACATCTGGCCCCAGGGCAGCACGTAGCCCATGAAGGCAGTCGCCATCATCAGCAGGTAGATGATCATGCCGATGATCCAGGTGATTTCACGAGGGGCCTTGTAAGACCCGTAGTAAAGACCGCGGAAGATATGCGCATAGACCGCGATAAAGAACAGCGACGCGCCGTTCTGGTGGATGTAGCGCAGCATATGGCCGCCGTTCACGTTGCGCATGATGTGCTCAACGCTGGCAAAGGCTTCGTCCACGTGCGGTGTGTAATGCATCGCAAGAACGATGCCGGTAACGATTTGAAGCACCAGACAGAAGGTCAGCACGATGCCCCAGATCCACATCCAGTTCAGGTTCTTGGGCGTGGGGATCATCAGCGTGTCATACATAAGACCAACGACCGGCAAGCGGCTGTGAAGCCACTTTTCGCGGTCGGTCTTCGGCTCGTAATGGTCGTGAGGAATTCCAGACATATGTTGTATCCTTTACCCGAGTCTAATTGTTGTTTCGTCGAGGAATTCGGCCTGAGGGACTGGCAAATTCCGTGGCGCGGGCCCTCTGCGGATCCGGCCTGCAATGTCGTAGTGCGAGCCGTGG
>Ga0136587_1000244_pt1 | contig 15204 bp, 8 predicted proteins | sample AntRauMFilla1563_FD_101386 | JGI IMG/M metagenome (GOLD analysis project Ga0136587, IMG submission 101386) | Saline lake microbial communities from Rauer Islands, Antarctica - Metagenome Filla 1 #563 | ecosystem: Environmental > Aquatic > Non-marine Saline and Alkaline > Saline | place... | reverse complement strand
TATTTCCCTGACTCAGAATAACATAAGGTTTACTATCAAAAAATCTTTGCGTAAGGTATTGCATGAAAACTCGAAATATCTACCTTTGCATCACTTCAAACGAGAAGCACATCTGAAAAGATCAAAACAGGGTAAAACCTTTCAAATATAAGAGTGGGAAGTAAGGGTAATCTTATTAACTATTCTAAAGAAAATGGAGTGGTAGTTCAGCTGGTTAGTCCCGATAATTATCGGGAGCCTGCCTTGATTGCCAAAAAGAAATGGAGTGGTAGTTCAGCTGGTTAGAATGCCTGCCTGTCACGCAGGAGGTCGCGGGTTCGAGTCCCGTCCATTCCGCTTAAAGCCTTAGAGAAATCTAAGGCTTTTTTGTTTTTTATGCTTTCTGACCAAATCCCCTTTCTAAATCAAAACCATAGTCGGTCAGGCAGCATGTCGCGGTTCCGCTCTGCAGTCAGAAGGTGTCCCGTCTCCCGTAAAAACGGGACAGGCGGTTCCACTTAACCCCTTAGAAAAATCTAAGGCTTTTTTGTTTTTTATACTTTCTGACCAATCTCTTTCTAAATCAAAAACCATAGTCTGTCACGCAGCATGTCGCAGTTCCGCTCTGCAGTCAGAACGTGTCCCGTCTCCCGTAAAAACGGGACAGGCGATTCCGCTTAAAGCCTTAGAGAAATCTAAGGCTTTTTTGTTTTTTATACTTTCTGACCAAATCCCCTTTCTAAATCAAAAACCATAGTCTGTCACGAAGCATGTTGCGATTCCACACTGCAGTCAGAACATGTCCCGTATCCCGTAAAAACGGGACAGGCGATTCCGCTTAACCCCTTAGAGAAATCTAAGGCTTTTTTGTTTTTTATACTTTCTGACCAAATCTCTTTCTAAATCAAAACCATAGTCTGTCACGCAGCATGTCGCGGTTCCGCTCTGCTGTTAGAACGAATCCCTTCTTTATTTGAATATCTTCGCATATATGGTCAAATTAGTTTTTGCCTTGATCATTATGTTTGAACATAAAGCCTTGATCCTTTGGGAATAATCAAGGTTCAAATTCAATTTTCAATTTTCATATATAGTCTCCCTCAAATTCCAAATCATAGTTTCGACATTCCAAAGGCACCCATAACATTGAAAAAGCCATTTCCGAATGGAAATGGCTTTTATTTATTCTAAAAATTAATGCAAATCAATTCGCTGTCACTTTAGTCCTTGTTCCCAATTCCAACTATCACGCATAGAATCTTCCAAAGTTTTTGAAGGAGTCCAACCCAGAACTGAATTAATTTTTTTGGTATCTGCCCATATTTTTACCACATCACCTGCTCTTCTTGGACCAATTTCATAATTTAACTTTAAGTCATTGACTTTTTCAAAAGTTCGGATCACCTCCAAAACCGTATTCCCATTTCCAGTTCCTACATTGAATACGTCATAAAAGTCCATCGGCTTGTCATTCAGATAAGTAAATGCCTTCACATGAGCATCAGCCAAATCCATCACATGAATAAAATCCCGGACACAAGATCCATCCGGTGTGTCATAGTCGTCTCCGAAAATGGTCAATTTCTCACGAATCCCTGCGGCAGTTTGAGTAATAAAGGGAACTAGATTATTTGGCTTACCAATTGGCAATTCACCTATTTTTCCACTCGGATGTGCTCCAACTGGATTAAAATATCGAAGTGCAATCACTCGGATACCAGCTTTGCTTTTTACGTAATCCACGAGAATGTCTTCGCAGATTTTTTTTGTATTTCCGTAAGGACTTTCAGCATCTTTCCGAGGAGTAGCTTCAGTCACCGGAAGTACATCAGGCTGTCCATAAACTGTACAAGAGGAAGAAAACACCAAGTCTTTGATATTTTGGACTTTCATGAAATCAAGCAAAATCAAGAGCGATCCTATGTTGTTATGATAGTATTTCAATGGCATCTCAGTGCTCTCTCCTACTGCTTTGAAAGCCGCAAAATGAATCACACCGTCGAGCTGATGATCTCTTCCGATCTGATCCAATACCGATTTTTCATTGCAGTCGCCTTTATAAAAAGTCAACCTTCTTCCCACAATCTCCTCCAGACGATCCAAGACGTGTTCATCTGAATTTGATAGATCATCCAGAATTATTGGTTCCAATCCGGCTTTGACTAATTCAACTGCGGTATGTGAACCTATGTAACCGGCTCCTCCGGTGATTAAAATCTTTTTCATGTGTCTTTTTAAAAATTTGCTTGGACAAAACTATCCAAAAGCAGATAAATGCCTAATTATTTTTAAATGAACGATTACCTAATCAATGTAAATGAACCCATTTTATCGGCAGATGCGGATCCTTCCTCGGTCACATATTCGTATTTTATTTTGAAAGAATAAACACCTTGAACCATTTCTTTGCCATTGAAAATCCCGTCCCAACCTGCCGAACCCGAGTGAACCAACTGACCCCAGCGATCATAAATCGTCATTTTAAAGGTGATCGGACAAGATGAAACAGGCAAGTATGCCCCATCTTTAGGAATAAATCCAGTGGGCAATCTCACTTGCGGAACAGCCTTAGCCACCGTTCCTATGCCTCGGATTTCGCAGCCATTTGCATCTGTCACGATTACGTTGTAATTCCCCGAAGAAAGTTGGTCAAGCGTAGCTAATGATCCTCCATTTTCCCACAAAAAACGATAAGGCGGTGTCCCACCAACAGGAACAGCTGTCAACACTCCGTTTAAATCGCCTGGACATCCCGGTCGCTCTTGAATGAAACTTAACTCCAAGGGTTCAGGAGAAATTAAAGTTTCCTCAAATACTGTCAGGCAACCTCTGGAATCCAAGATTTCCAATGCTATTTCTCCAGCCGGAAGATCCAAAATAGTCAATCGACCATTTGACCAAACACTAGTTTGGCCTACCACCTGAAAGGGGGCGGTGCCACCACTGATATCCAGCACAATCTCCCCCGTTGATTCTCCAAAGCAATTGGGATAAATCAATGAGGCAAGTGATACCGATATCGGATCAGGATCAGTTAATTCTATGGTCAAATTTCTCACACCACAGCCAGAAAGATCGGTCAATTCTACCTCATAAGTTCCCGCAGGAAGTCCTTTTGCGGCTGCTTGGTTCAAAGTCGGATCATGAGACCAGCTGTAAATAAAATTCCCAGAGCCCCCTGTAGTTTTCAATGTAATCTCTCCGTCAGATTCGCCTGGGCACGAAGGGATTACTTTTTCATCTTCAACCATGCTGACCGGATCAAAACTTCTAATTTCTAGTACTTCAGAGACTCCAAAGCATGTTGTGTTAGAAACGCTAGCCTCCTCGAAAAATATTCTTCGGTCTACTGCACTCAGATCCCAAAGCACCTCCACTCCTGTAGTCCCCTGACCTGAAAGTAATTGGCCTCCAAATACTGCCCAAGTATAAACTTTGCCACTCGATGGAAATGTTACTGAATAGGAGCTAGGATCAGTTTGGACTCCACAAATCCCTTCTGGACCGCTTGGCTTTTCAGGTTGGATATTGTCGGTGATCTCAATTTCCAGTTCCAAGATTTTGCCATGGCAACCGTTTGGAGCAATTGGTGTCGCTTGGAGTTTGGCTGCCGGATTCGCCTGACCCCACTTGATGGTGATCGTCGAATCAGATTCTGAAATCACATCTCCACCCTCCACATTCCAGATGGCCTTCGCAAAATTTTTAAGATTTTCGAGCTTATAGGTAAATTCAGCAGAATCCGGACAAACGGAAGTTGGACCCAAAAGCAAAGCTTCCACTTTTTGAACTGTCACTTCAAAAGTGAATTCTTCTTCACTATCACACCTTCCCTCCCCTGAGGAAGCAGAAACAGTGACTTTAAATGTACCCTCCTCCTTATATGTATGTGCGACTTCCTGACCAGACTGGGCCGCTGATTTGTCCCCAAAGTCCCAAGTGAAAATAGAAAATTTAGGATCATCGGGTATGATCTTCCACAGTCCTTCCTGATCTAGACAAGCTATCTTTTCACCAACCACCTGAAAATCGTACTTGGTTTCTGTTTCAAATTGAATCTTTCCCAGGCTTGTCCCAACTGCAAATCCATAAGATTCTATAGACCCCGAGCCGTAGGCATAGCCAAGGAAGCCCTCGGGATTACTCAGCGAATTCACACCCTTGTTGATGATCACTCTTGCGTATTCAAAATCCACTCCCGGAACGGCAGTAAAACCACCGGCAACGATTTGACCATTGAGTAAGGTTTGGTTGCCAGTACCTTTTGGAACTATAATAGTCACGTAATGAATGATATTCTGATTAAAGCCACCGATTAGCTTTCCTGCGGAAAAAGTAATCGCCTTCATCCGTTGATTAGTTGGGCTCAAGGTAAATAGGGCTGGATCACCCAGCGGAGCTATGCCAAATTCATTGCATGCGGCACTTTTCGCAACGACTGCTACGGTGGATGGCTTTGAAGTCTCGATTGCGGCAATTTCATCTTTGCCAAATTCGAGTTTTAAAAATCTCCCCGCATTCAACGTTCCTACAGCTTGCCCGTTTACCCGAACCGTTGTCCCGTTTTGCGACGCAAGCACTTTTACGATTTCGCCAGAGGTACGACCCTGCAACGGGATATGTATAAAGGATTTGCCCCAGGTCTCTATTGGATAAGCTTGTTGAAACATGTGATCGCCGGAAGTACCGCATGTTCCCGCACTGGTTGTTTTGTTGCCTCCAAATACAGCTATTAATTTGCAATCTGATAAGTTGGAATTGACCACTTTTACTCGCGAGCCAGTTAAATCGCCTTTAGCTTTGATTTGGTAACTTTCGCCTTCATTCAAGGTAACCCTAATCGTAGAGCCAGCAGGAATTGTATTAATTGTATTGGCTGATGGGGTGATTTCAATTTGAGTATCATTTTCAATTGCAACCACCAACAAGGTACTTTCATAATTTTGATTGCTTCCCGGCTCCTGCCCTGGACCAAATACATCGTAATGAGCTGTCACCAGGTATTCTTTTCCCAATGCAGCCACAGGCAGCACCACGGTGCCATCCGAGCTATACTCCCGACCGTTGACAGCATGTACCGCCACATCGCCTGAGGAGGTGATTCTCAGCCTTCGATAGTTTACCTCACCCGATTCTCGATGGATTAATCCTTCATCATTCCCATCAAATTCCTGAACAAGCTGCTGTCCTGCTTCAAGCGAGAAAGGAATCGATTGCTTAGGGGTGGAAATTATACCAGCCGCCTTTTCATTAGCGGTAATAATAATCAGCGCTTTATCGGGTTGGGTATTTCGACGATTATTATCCATAAAACCGACGTAAAACTCCCTGCCCAGGGTACTTTGCTGTGCAAATCCATTTTCGAAGCTTGAAATCGCAAGCAACAAAATCAAAATATTAAAAATCAGCGGTTTAAATTTCATTTTCATTCTCTCTCCTCAACCCAAATTTATCTGATCAACGTGAATGTTCCTCTTTTTTCTACAGTTTGGATTTGATCTTCTAATGCAAAAGAATAGCTCATAAAGTAGGAATAAGAACCCGTAGGAACTTCTTTTTCCTCATATATGCCATTCCAGCCCGAAATGCCAGTATAAATCAATTGCCCCCAGCGATTGTAAATGGATAACTGAAAATTGATATCACAGTTCGAGACCCCTTCGAAAACCCCTTCCTCGGGATCAAATCCAGTTGGCATTCTCACTTGAGGCGCTTCCTCTTTTACTTCTCCCGCGCCCAAACTTACACAGCCTCCACCATCCAGGACCGAAATATTATAGGTCCCTTTGGACAAACCTAGAAATTCGTTTGAACCGATATTTTGATTTTCCCATGTATAAATATAAGGTGCTTGACCGCCTGATGGAAATGCAAACAATTCACCATTGCTTCCTCCGGGACAGGCTGGCTTTTGCAATCTAACAGCGACTTCCAAAGCCGGAGGAGAAGTGACTACAAATGAAACCGGGATCTTGCAGCCATTTGCATCCGTCACTTCCCAATTGTAATTGCCCTGAGGCACGGCTGTAAGAAGTAGCTGATCAGAAAAAGTATTAGTTCCGTTAAATTCTATTTGATAGGGAGCTGAGCCCCCAATTATCTGAAGATCGACCTCTCCGTCTGGCTTTCCAAAGCAGGAAGTTCCCACCGGTGTCACCGCCAAAAGCTGCAAGGGAAGAGGCTCTATAATTTCAATATTTTCCAACATTCTAATACAGCCATTTTGATCTTTAACCTGAACAGAATAAATCCCTGCCACAAGACTTGTCACTTTCTGTGATTTTTCATTAGAACTATGCGACCACGTGATTTCGAATGGTGCCGCCCCACCTGTGATTTGTAACTCAATTTCTCCGGAACCAGATCCCGAACATCGAACCGGTAATAATTGTGCAAGGTTAAGTTCAAATAGATCTCCAACTTCGACTCTCAAATCCTCAGAAACACCTTCACAAAGCTGATCCACCAAGCTAAAGGTCCGATAGCTAAGTGTGCCTGTAACGCCTGGCTGGGACCATCTGACTTCAACCACGCCTTGGTCTGCGCCGGAGACGATTTGGCCTCCAGTTACCGTCCATTCGTATCCTCTTCCTGAAGAAAAATTCGGAGCTTCATAGAATTGAGAGCTAGATGGATCAAAACAAATCGTTGTTTCTCCAATAGGAATTCCGGCTACGATACGTTGATTGATGACTACATCCATGATGATGGGCACACCAGGACAGCCATTTATGGAATAGGGACGTGCCGTGATTTTGGCATTGTCATTTGCCAAACCCCATTGTACCAATACAGAGTCTCGATAAGTCTCCACAATAATTCCACCCTCTACTTCAAAGAATACACTATCGATATTTACAGTTTCCCCAAGCTTATAAATTAACTCTTCGACATCAGGACATACGGAATTTTGACCTAAAATCTCACCCAAACTCTCCAAAACAGAAACATCAAAAGTGACTTCCTCCTGCTGATCGCAGGTATCAGGGCTCAAAGATGCCGTAACAATGATTTCATAATCACCTGGAGTGGTATAAGTATGAGACACAGAGTCCCCAATAACAAGAGCCGAACCATCCCCAAAATCCCATACAAAATAGGTGAAATTAGGATTATCCGGGTTAATCGTCCAGTCTCCAGTCTGATTAAGACAGGCAATATTTTCCCCTGCGACATCAAATTCATATTCAGCGGCGGTTTTAAAGTTCAAATTATCCAAAGCCGCCCCTACCGCAAATCCATAGGACTCCAAAACGCCAAAACCGTACACATAGGCAGTGAATCCCTCTCGATTGCTAAGCTGATGTACGCCCTCTGAAATACTGATTCGTGCATAGGAATAATTTGGATCGCCGGGTACGGCATTGAATTGTGTGCCTTGATTGACTCCATCTAGCGTTGTAAAGTTTTCGGTTCCGGCTTTGACCACCACATTGACGTAGTGAGCCACAATGGATGGTAGGTTCAAAGCGTTGAATCGAATCTCTTTGAGCAGCTGCTCCACGGGACTATAGGTGATCATAAATGGATCACCATTTTCATAATTTGGTGCCGAAGGCTGGTTACATCCTTGACTTTTGGCAAAAACGGTGACAGAAGCAGGCTTACTTGTGGTGATCTTGGCTGTCTGGTCGGTATCGAATTCCAAGCTCAAGAATTCACCTGCATTGATATTCCCCCGATTTACTCCGCCTACTTCGACCACCGTCCCATTCTCGGCAGCGAGTACTTTGACAAGTTCGCCAGAAGTTCTTCCTGAAAGTGCCACGTGTACAAACTGGGTTCCCCAGGTAGGTACTGGGTAGGCTTGCTGGAAAAGATTGTCATTTGCCGAACCGCAGTTGCCTACAGAAGTCCATTTATTTCCTCCGAATACGGCGATTCGCTTACATTCATCCGCATTGGCACCTATCACTCTGACTCTGGAACCTGTCAAATCTGCCCTGGCTTTGATCTGGTAGCTTTGGCCTCTGCTCAATGTGATGGTGGATGGGACACCCGCTTGATTTCCGCTCAAAGACCCAACTGAAGTGGTGATCTCGATTTGGGTATCGTCTTCTGTAGCTATGATCAACAGTTGGCTTTCGTTATTAATATTACCATTATAATTCACTGAAGCGGTTAGCACTTCAAAATGAGAAGTCACCAAATAATCCTTTGCCAAGGCTCCTAATGGTAATACTACAGTTCCATCCGCACTCCGGAATCGTTCATTAAACGCATAAACTGATATTTTTCCATCGGAAAGAATATAGATGCCTTTGTCAGAAATGACTCCCGAACTACGATGTAGAAGATCGATTTCTTCCGAGGGCACAATGTGGGTGAATTGCTGTCCTTGATTAATTGAAAAGTTGACAGTTCGGCCTAAATATTCAATAACACCAGTGGCGTTTTCATTGGCAGAGATGACCAGCACGGCTTGGTCAGGGGCATCGGGCAGGTATCGATTATTGTCCATGAAGCCCACCCAGAATTCCTTCCCGACTGTAGAAAGTTGTGCTTGAGCAAGATGAACTTGAAAAAGCATTATAAATAATACAAATAGCTTACTGTAGAATTTTTCCATATACGAAATAATAGTTCAATATAAACAACTGCTAAAAATTTCTTGCCTACTATGTGTAAAAAACATAACAGATAATACAATAATATGGCTATCTGCAATGATGCCATTAGCCTTATTTTCTTTGCTTATTTTGGACAGAAGACGCCTGCCGTAGGCAGGGAAGACGTCCCGATAGACATCGGGAGAAGACCCGCTACGGCGGGGCAAGCCGAAACGTCCAATTATCAATTTGGTACTAATTATATTCTTGTCGCTTCTGCCTACTGGTAAAGTAGCGGATAATCAAATACCATAATCTGAAAATACCCCTGTGTCCATATTTTCTTCGCTTATGGGAAGGCAAAACCCAAATTTAAATTTCTGCCTCTGATTGAATTCAGATTTAACTTGTGTAGGAGCCGAAAAATTAAAGTTTGACGAGAAAAGCTACCAATACCAGCATTTGGATTTCTTTCAAAAAACTTAAAATTTGATTCTTTAAAATCATAAGTGAATTGGCAAATCCAGTGAACTGCTTTTTTTGTGTTTTTCTAAATTATCCTTATTTTCAATGAGTTATGGCACTATCTTTATTGCGAGAGCTTTATCCTGATCTTTTTTTTCAAGACAATCACTCTTCAAGCCCGCCGCCCTATAAGCAGGCAATCTAATTCAAAGGATGGGATTGACAGGACCTGGATGGGTCGTGTGAAGATTTAATTTTTCGTTTCAGGTCTGCCAATGACATTTGGCACTAGCGTCATTGCGAGAGCTTTATCCTGATCATTTTTTAATCAACACTTTCAAGCTTGAAGCCCGCCTCCCGGAGGGCTGGCAATCTCATTCAAAGGAGTGGTTTGCCTGCTTTCCTGTAGTTGGGCTTTAACCCGATTAGCTCATATGCAGGTTTAACTTTTCGTTTCAGGTCTCGCATTGAGGTAGGCTAGCGATTTAAATCCTGCCAAAAAAAGTCTCCATCTCATTTTCAAAAGAGAAAGGCTTTTCTAAGCGTCAAAAATTAAATTCCTATCTTTGCGCCTCAAAAAAGAAGCAATAATCGACTATGATTTCAGTAGATAACCTCTCCCTTAAGTTTGGAAAAAGAACACTTTTTGATGAAGTAAGCCTCAAGTTTAACACTGGCAATTGCTATGGTGTCATCGGAGCCAATGGAGCGGGAAAGTCCACTTTCCTGAAAATCCTAACCGGCGAACTCGACAGCACCAGTGGTACAGTGAATATCACGCCCGGACAGCGAATGGCCTCTTTAAGCCAAAATCACTTTGCTTTTGACGAAGTCGAAGTGCTCAGAACAGTTTTGATGGGTCACAAAACCCTTTTTGCCATCATGGACGAAAAGGATAAGATCTACATGAAGGAGGATTTTACAGAGGAAGACGGATTACGTGCATCGCAACTCGAAGCGGACTTTGCAGAGATGGACGGCTGGAATGCCGAATCGGATGCTGCAGCATTGCTTTCTGGTCTTGGAATCTCCGAGGAGCTTCACTACCAACCTTTGAAAAATCTGGCCGGTAATCAAAAAGTTCGAGTTTTACTTGCGCAGGCACTTTTTGGCAATCCTGATATCCTGATTCTCGATGAGCCTACCAACGACTTGGATGCTGACACGATTGTCTGGCTGGAAAACTTCCTCTTGGACTTCAAAAATATCGTCATTGTAGTATCTCACGATAGACATTTTTTGGATGCGGTTTCGACTCACATTGTCGATATCGATTTTGGAAAAATTAAGATTTACTCGGGTAATTATACCTTCTGGTACGAATCATCTCAGCTAGCGCTCAAGCAGCGATCTGATTCCAATAAAAAAGCAGAAGACAAGCGAAAAGAACTTCAGGCATTTATCGATCGCTTCTCCGCCAACGTAGCTAAGTCCAAGCAAGCTACAGCTCGTAAGAAAATGATCGAGAAATTGAATATAGATGACATTGAGCCATCGATGCGAAAGTACCCCGGTATTGTCTTCAAACCTGAGCGTGAGGCGGGTGATCAAATTTTCATGACTGAGAACCTTGAGCTGAAAGATGATGGCGTGACTTATTTCACAGATGTAAACCTGATGGTGGACAAGGGCGATAAAATCGCTTTTATCTCCAAGACCAAGCAGGCAGTCAACAAATTCTTCCAGACCATCATGGATGATATTCCGGTTCAAAAAGGCAGTATGAAATGGGGCGTGACTATAAATAAGGCGTATCTGCCAAATGACAACTCGGGATTTTTCAATACCAATCTGAATCTAATCGATTGGCTACGTCAATACTCCGGCAATCAGGAAGAAGCTTATGTTCGAACCTTCTTGGGAAGAATGCTATTCACCGGCGAAGAGAGTTTCAAAAAGTGCTCCGTGCTGTCCGGTGGAGAAAAAGTACGTTGCATGATTTCGAAAATGATGCTCCAAAACCCAAATCTTTTGGTGATGGACGAGCCTACCAACCACTTGGATCTGGAATCAATCACTGCCTTCAACAATGCAATCGTAGAATTAAACGGGACAGTTTTGATGTCATCCTATGATCATGCATTTGTCCAATCCTCAGCCAATCGAATCGTAGAATTTACCCCAAAAGGCACGATTGATCGTAGAATGCCTTATGACGATTATCTGGAAAGCACGGAAGTCAAAGCTATCCGTGAAAAAATGTACGGAAAAAGCTAAAATAGAAAGCGTTGCTATTAACCGCTATCATCATTTATTTGATCTTGACGCTACTCGTGGGAGCATTGGCTTCCCGGCTTGTCAAAGGGTCAAATGATTTTGTACTGGCGGGACGATCGCTACCGCTTTTCCTTTCTGCTTCTGCCCTATTTGCTACTTGGTTTGGATCTGAGACTATTTTCGGAGCTTCCTCTGTGTTTTTGGAGGAGGGACTATTAGGAGTCATCGAGGATCCTTTTGGAGGCGCCCTATGCCTGATTTTATTTGGGATGTTTTTCCTTCGACCGATGTACCGCATGGGAGTGCTGACCATAGGAGATGTCTTTGGAAAGATTTATGGCAAAAAAATAGAGTTTATAGCTACGGTTTTTTTGGTACCTGTCTACTTTGGATATGTCGCAGCGCAATTCGTAGCGATGAGCTTGGTATTTGGGTCAGTTACAGATTTGACTTTGATCGAAGGCATTTTGATCTCGGCAGGAATAGTAGTTTTCTATACTTTTCTAGGCGGAATGTGGGCCATTTCCATTACAGATTTCATTCAGACCTTAATGATTGTGATTGGCTTGATTTGCGTCACGGTGATGGTCACGCAAGATGCCGGCGGTGTACAATTTATCCTTGATCAAGCTCCTGAGGGCAGTTTTCAGTTTTTCCCTGATGCAGGATTCACTTCTTGGGTTAATTATTTTGGAGCTTGGATCATTCTAGGCTTGGGAAGTATTCCTAGTCAGGATATTTATCAGCGGGTGATGTCTTCCAAATCGGAAGAAGTTGCGGTGAAATCTACCTATTTGGCGGGGGGCTTCTACGTGACATTTGGATTGCTTCCGCTTTTCATCGCATTGGCAGCACAAGTAATGTATCCCGAACTATATCTTGAAAACAAACAAATGCTTTTGCCAGCCATGGTTTTAGCACATAGTGGACTTCCTGTTCAGATTATTTTCTTCGGAGCTTTGATCTCTGCAATCATGAGTACGGCAAGTTCTGGTTTATTGGCACCTTCGGCATTGATTTCAGAAAACTTGATCAAACCACTTTTCAAAGGCAAGCTTTCAGACAAAAATTTGCTCTGGGTCCTGCGTATCAATGTGATCTTGGTCGCCCTCGTCTCGGTGTATATGGCTTCCAAGGATTCCAATATTTACGAGCTCGTGGCGGGAGCTTCAATTTTGCTTTTGGTGTCGCTATTTGCACCTTTGACGGCTGGACTTTATTGGGAAAAAGCCTCTAGAATCGGAGCGCTTTCTTCTATGGTATTCGGCATGCTGGTTTACTTGATTTGTTCCAATCTGAACTTGGAGATCAGCGCACATGTATTTGGATTGCTGGGAAGTATCTCAGCAATGATTATCGGAAGTTTGGCTTTTCCAGACAAAACAGATCTAAAAAATGAATTATCCTAAAATTATTCTTAAGCGAGGTAAAGAGGTTTCTCCACTTCGAAAGCACCATTGGGTCTTTTCAGGGGCCATTCATCAGATGGATTCGGACTTGGCTAACGGTCAACTGGTAGAAGTCCAAGCAGCCTCAGGCCAGTTCTTGGGAATTGGGCATTTTTCCAATGGATCGATCATGGTTCGTATCATCTCATTCGAGGATCGAGCAATCGATCAGGATTTTTGGAATGAGAAGATTCAGACTGCTTTTCAGCTTCGCAAAGCTTTGGGATTGACTTCAAATCCAGATACCAATGTATTTCGATTGGTACATGGTGAAGGTGATTTACTTCCGGGCTTGATTGTGGATTATTATAATGGAACGGCAGTAATCCAAGCTCATCATGTGGGAATGCATGCCCATGTGGTTCAAATAGCCAATGCATTGAAAAATTGCTTTGGTGCCCAATTGTCAGGAGTTTTTGACAAAAGTGCAGAGACGTTACCAAAAAACAGCGATTCGGTTTCCAACGAATGGATTATCGGTTCCGCGCTTACTGACTTGGTTCAAGAACATGGCTGTACCTACAGAATAGACTGGAAAAAGGGCCAAAAAACGGGTTTCTTTATCGATCAGCGTGAAAATCGAAAGTTGTTGGGTAATTACTCCAAAGACAAGAAAGTACTCAATACCTTTTGCTATTCAGGAGGATTCTCAGTGCAGGCGCTGCGCGATGAAGCAAGGGAGGTTCATTCGGTGGATATTTCCTCCAAAGCAATAGAATTGACGGAAGAGAATATTGCCCTGAATTCAGATATAATCGGGAAGCACGAATCCAAAGTGGCAGACGTAGTCAAATTTATCCGGGAAATCGGAGATGATTACGACGTGATTGTCTTGGATCCACCAGCTTTTGCGAAAAATCAAAAAGCTCGACACAACGCTGTACAGGCTTATAAACGGTTGAACTTGGAGGCATTAAAGAAAATAAAATCAGGAGGAATTTTGTTTACGTTCTCCTGTAGCCAAGTGGTGGACAAGGTATTATTTGCACATACGATTACAGCAGCCGGACTGGAAAGCGGCAGAAAGATAAAAGTGCTGCACCAGCTATCACAGCCCGCCGATCATCCAATCAACCTTTTCCATCCCGAAACAGAATATTTAAAAGGTTTGGTGCTCTATGTGGAATAATTCAGACCAATTGAGCACCTTCCTATTCACTTTTCAGTTAATTTCGATCTTTCAAAAAAAATAATCATGTATACCGGCTTACAACATTTACACTCTGGAATCGCCTATTTAGCAATATTGGCTTTAATTATTGTCATTATTTTGATGTTGATCGGTGCGCTCTCCGGACGCGAATTCACTGAGAAAGATCGTAAAATTGCAATGATTGCCTTTATCTTTTCCCATATTCAGTTGTTGATTGGATTGATTTTATATTTCGTCAGCCCACTCGGCTTTCAGCTTTTGACCAGTGGTGGAGCGATGTCTGATGCTACAGCTAGACTTACCGCTTTAGAGCATCCGCTGATCAATATTATTGCAATAGTGTTGATTTCGATTGGATACATCCGAGCGAAAAAATTGACGCTTGCCAAGAGCAAATTCCGAAGCATCTACATGATGTATGCAATCGGATTGGTGTTGATTTTATCCCGAATTCCTTGGGCTACTTGGATGGGAAACTAGAGGTAAGTAGGCAGTATTCATCTGCGATAGCTATCGGGATCAGTTGGCAGTAATCAGTGAGCATCGTGCAGTTGGTATCTACAATGGTCATAGAGAGCAGTTGCGTAGTAAAATGTATCCGGTGGCGGTTTCCACAGTGGGCAGTTGCAGTTTTCAGATAGCAGTGAAGACCACAGTGGGCAGTCCCGAAAGCTATTGTAATGAGCGAGTTTGCTCAAAAAGCTACAAATTAAAAATTGGTTCAATATTCAAAGCTGAGATGTTTCAGCTTTTTGAACTAAGGTATTGTTTATTTAGGATAAGATCTTATTTCTTGAAGATTCTTGTATCCCTCTTGTCTTTTGATACTAATTTCCATCCTCCCGAACCTACCTAGCAGTTCTCACATTGATTCTAGCGGGAGGGGATTTGGAAATTTGATCCTGAACCCCCGGTTCCGCCGCGCCGGACAGGTATGAATCGTTTCACCACTTCGTGGTTTATGTTTCGAACGCTGGATTCTAAATCTCAATTCAACAATTCGACAGTTCGTCAATTCATCAATTCATCAATTCAACAATTCGACAATTCAACAATTCAACAGTTCGACAGTTCAACAATCTTGATACTAACATCTAGCTACTAGCTACCTTTTCCATCCTCCCGAATTCACCTAGCAGTGCTCACATAGATTGTGGCGGGAGGGAGTTTGAAATTGGTTCTTAAACCCCGGTTCCGCAAGCTCCACCGGGGGCTCCGCCGAGGCGGACAGGTATTCATGGTTAAACCACTTCGTGGTTTGTTAATCCGGATGCTGGATTCCAAATCTCAAGTCAACAATTCGTCAATTCGACAGTTCAACAATTCGTCAATTCAACAATTCATTATTTCAACAATTCGTCAATTCGACCCTCCGAAGGCAACCCCGGTTCCG
>Ga0136587_1000235_pt1 | contig 15524 bp, 9 predicted proteins | sample AntRauMFilla1563_FD_101386 | JGI IMG/M metagenome (GOLD analysis project Ga0136587, IMG submission 101386) | Saline lake microbial communities from Rauer Islands, Antarctica - Metagenome Filla 1 #563 | ecosystem: Environmental > Aquatic > Non-marine Saline and Alkaline > Saline | place... | reverse complement strand
TGAAAAAGCTATTTTAATAATTTCCGGTTTTGGCGTGTAATAGAGACGATGTGGAGATATTAGAATAAAATACTTTAAACCACATAGTGACTTAGTTCACATAGCATTGTAATTTTTTCCATAAAGTCAAAATAACTATGTTCCCTATGTGACTATGTGGTAAAAAGAATAATTGGAGCGGAGAAAGAGGGATCAATAACTAATTCCAACTCGATAATTACGAACTCTATAGCTAAGATGTATTTCAAGACTTCTTTAGGCGGCATAGCATTGAATTTTAGTCTTCTCAAGCTCTTCTTTAAAAACAGGATTCTATTCATCCGATCAGAAATCTTTGTGTGTCTCCGCCACCCCAAACTTTCATTGTAAGTGAAACTGGTCCCCGAACGACTAGTGGTGAGCACTTGCACTGAGCAAGTCGAAGTGTGTCGAACTAAAGCGAAGGGGAATACCTTTCAGTATTTTTATTTTGACACATGCATTGAATCAAATACATATGTTAATAAATATGGATATTCCATAAAATTTTCTCCAACTTATAAGTCCTCACTGTATTGAATTAAGCTCTAAGAGAAAAATCTAAGTTTAATAAATTTCGCCTCCATCGCCATACTGAGTCTTCCGTCTTCGGCTTTTCACTTTCAAGAAAATATGTTTATCATTAAAATCGCAGTCACACCAATTAAATCTTTGAAAGGGCATTAGCCAAATCGTTTTTCAAATCTTCCGCATCTTCTATACCCACACTAAGCCGGATCAGAGAATCCACCAAACCTATCTTTTCCCGATCCTCCTTAGGAATACCGGCATGAGTCATAGTGGCTGGATGACCACAAAGTGACTCCACTCCACCAAGCGACTCCGCCAAAGCGAAAAGTTCAAAGCTCTCCATCACCGTGCGAGCATCTTCTACCCTATTCCCAACTAGAGTAAAAGAAATCATCCCCCCAAAATCTCGCATTTGCGACTTGGCAATGGCATGATTTGGATGATCTTCAAATCCCGGCCAGTATACCTTCTCGACTTTCGGATGATTTCTGAGATAGGCAGCGATTGTTTTTCCATTTTGAGAGTGGCGCTCCATTCTTAAATGCAGGGTTTTGATCCCGCGAAGCACCAGGAAACAATCCTGAGGCCCGGGAACAGCACCGCAGGCGTTTTGTAAGAAAGCCAAGCGTGCAGCAAGCTCATCATCATTAATCACCAAAGCTCCCATCACTACATCGGAGTGGCCACCCAAATACTTGGTCACAGAGTGCATCACGATATCTGCTCCTAGATCTAATGGATTTTGCAAATACGGCGAAGCAAAGGTATTGTCAACTGCCAGGAGCACTTTGTGTGCCTTGCTGATCTTTGCCATTGCCTTCAGATCAATAATATTCATCATCGGATTAGTAGGCGTCTCTACCCAGATCATTTTGGTATTGGCGTTGATGAAAGGCTCGATCCCGGCAGGATCACTCATAGGTACAAAGTGAAATTTGATACCGTAGCGCTCAAACACTTTTGTGAAAAGACGATAAGTCCCGCCATACAAATCATTGGTAGAGATGATTTCGTCACCGGGATTAAATAACTTGATCACCGCATCGATAGCTCCAAGACCAGACGAAAAGCAAATACCATGTTTCCCATTTTCGATTGCTGCCAGATTATTCTGAAGGGCTGTTCGCGTAGGGTTTTGGCTTCGGGCATATTCATAGCCTTTGTGATTGCCCAAACCTTCCTGCACATAGGTGGAAGTCTGATAAATCGGAGTCATGATCGCGCCGGTAGTTGGATCAGGTTCTACACCTGCATGGATAGCTTTTGTGCCAAATTTCATTGAAAGGATGTTTTTTTGTGGCTCATAATAAGCAAGGTAACGGTTCTTAATTAGTAAGGGGAATTCAGAATCTGTTTTTAGCTACACCGTTAAAATTGAAAAAAATCCTTTCGAGTTCAAGTGAAACGGTTAAAAGTATAATATTTAAGCCTTTAAAGCACTATAGTAATTAATTATTGACATGCCTCAACCTCTTGATTCAAATCTCCAATCTCTTGTCTCTTAATTTTTGATATTGCAATTTTACTTCTTTATTTAAATTATTAGTTTTATCTGTCTTGATACTTACATCTAGCTATTAGATACTCATTTCCCATCCTCCCGAACTTACCTGGTTGTTCCCGCAAAGATCCTGACGAGAGGGGTTTGGAACTTTGATCCTGAACCCCAGGTTCCGCATGCTCCACCGAGGGCTCCGCCGCGGCGGACAGGTATGAATCGTTTCACCACTTCGTGGTTTTTGAACCCGAACGCTGGATTCTAAATCATAATTCGACAATTCAACAATTCGACAATCTCGATTCTTGGCTCTAAAATCTTGTCTCTTGCCTCTATCCTCTTGGTTCTAGAAGTCTTGATACTATTGTCTAGATACTAACTACTCTCTTGGCTCTAATGTCTAGCTGCGATTTCTATCTTAACAAATACATCTTCCCGTACCCCTTCTTAAAGGCCTTGTCACCGGCAGTTGGTCGATGCTCCATGAATTGTCCGTTTTTCCGAATGAGCACTCGATAGATATAAACTCCATTGGCGAGCTGATCGCCAAATTCATCTCGGCCATCCCACGCATATTCGGTAAGGTTATTTCCAATTCGGATCGGTCCAAGTTCATTTTGCAGAATCTCCCGGACTACTTTTCCTGTCACTGTCATGATCTGAATCTTGATTTCGTCAGGAATCTCCATCCCTGTCACCGTAAATACAAATCGTACGCTTGTGCTAAAAGGATTTGGATAGGGATAGAAATTGGTGATTTGAGACTCATTGATCACTTCAAACTGGATCTCATAAGGCTGTTCCGAATCTTGATTTGCTATTCGGATGGTATATATCCCATCTTCCAATGGACCTGGAATCAGCGAAACTTTGAAATCAGAATCCTCGGAAGCCGGAGTCCATGTCAGATTTGGATTGGAGAAGTTGACTCTGGAGAAATTGCAACCTTCGCAGCTTTGCTTGATGAAAATCTCCATTCCAACCGTATCTTTTTTGTAGAGTAGCGTTTGATCATTTTTCAATAGCGCAGTGATCAATACGTTTGGCGAGACAATATCTCCATCCATAATATAAATTCCGTCAAAGTTGACATCTAAAAGCGAAGTAGAACGATCTCCTTCCACCAAGAAATAGGATCCCATGTCGACTTGATTATTTCGGAAGGTTTGTTCCATCTGAATTCTCGGATTGGCAAATATCTCCAATTCATTTTCGCCCGATTTCCCGATAGAGTTGAATTCAATCACAAAATCGAATGATTCCCCGGCTTTCAGTGCCGGGAATTTTTTACTGAAATTATCGACTTTCCGACTGCTCAAATTTGTCAATTTCCAATCCACCTGAATCGAGTCCAGGAAATTATAGCGAGACACATTCTTGAACTGCAATTCGATATTTCCGTTTTGGCCCTCTTTCAAGGATACTTGATCCCGAGCTGATTTCAGAATCAAAGCTCCTTCAGGCACACCGGTAAAGTTCACCTGCCACTTGTCAAGTTGAGCAGGTGAGGTCGATTCCGGATCATCCATGGCGTATCTCAATCTCAAATACGGATAGGTCGTCGGCGCTATAAATGACAAATCAATCTCCGAATCCAAAACCTGCTGAACCAAGACGTCTTCTTCACCATTTTCTTTGACACCGATGATATCAAATTCTGTGTTTTCTTCTTCGTTGATCCAGGTTCTGGCATTCACGTTTTGGAAGAATCGCTCCCAATTTGAAGCAGGCCCCACTCTCGGAGTCAAAATCATACCTGAAGTCAGATATCCAACTAGATCCGTATCAAATGAAAGTGTCTGCTGACGTGCGGGCGCTTCCAAGTTTTTACTCCCCACTATTTCTATTGCTTCGCCTGGGCGCATCCCTTTTCGCCCGTACAGAATATACGGATCACCGGTTTTCAAAGCTCTTAAAGTGGTCTCCGATGCGCCAAATTCTTTCAGCTTTTCAAAAGCAATATCAGGCCAAGCCTCAAAAGTGACATTGCCCACCGAGAAAATCACAACGTAATCGCCCTGCTTCACATTATTCACATAGTCGATTAAAATCCGCTGTCCGGGAGAAGTAATCCAAGCGTTTTGGATGCTTTGTATCATCTGTGGAACACGCCCACAAGCTCTGGAGTCCAGAATATCAAAACCGGGAACTGGAATAGCCAAGTAAGGCATCAGATTTTTTTGCTCAAAAGCAACCAATCCCAAGGAGCCGTTTGGACATATTCGGCTATTGGCATTGTTTACATTGTCGAGGATTTGAGGAATCTGATCTAGGTAAAACTGCGTATTTCTAAAAGAAAGTGAATCTACTCCGGCACCTACCGTGAAGATCTCAAGACCAATCTTTTTTTCAAGATATTCCCAGGATTTTTTGGCCGAGTTAAACTCCAGATTCGTCAACCCGCTCTTTTCCAACTGAGGCACTGTCCGCTGTGTCCAGCCATTTGGCCCATTGGATATATAAGAAAAGGATGAATTAGTCCAAGAATCTGTTTCTCCTGGTTTGGCTTCCTGAAATCTGGATCTCCAGTAGACGGTCAAGCTATCGCTTCCACCTGGCAGCGTAATTGGCCACTCTGCAAGTCCTCTGGTGGTGATTCGTATCTCTTTTCGAAAAGCAGAATTGAAATTTGCAGCACTGTCCAACTGCAAGATCACGGTACGATCTTCCACTATTTTACCCGGCACCTGAGTGATCAGCGTGGTGGCTAGGCTGCTGACAATCCCGAAGTCCACCGGGAATAAATTCAATGTGCCACTCAGCGGAATAAATTTGGTGAAGCTGACGGCATTATTTGCAAATGTCATTTCCGCTACCTCCTTCTCAGGATTGACTTCCAAAAAAAAGATGTTTTCACCCGCTGAGTTCAGGCCGACATTTGGGATGGAAAACTGAAGCGTATCCGCTCGTGGGATGTTGGCTATTCTTACCTGCGGATAAGGTATTGCAGTACCATCGGGAAGCTGACGGCTGATCTTATAAGTAATCCAATCCAAATCAACCCGACCAATATTGCGAAGCACAAAGGACAACTTCAAGCTATCCGAAAGCACAGAAACCGGATCATCATCGAAACTATCTACAAATACTTCCGCAGAATTCAGACTGTAATCAGCTTTGTCTGCTGGGAAAATACGAAGTCCAGGATCTCCAAAAGTGATCATCTGCTCCATATGTGAAACGTTGAGCGCACCCACGCCATATCGTTCAATAAACCTCTTTTCCGTTTCCAGCTTCACCTCTCCAAGTGTGCGATAGATCATGGTACTATCTGCAAAAGCAGTTTGATAAAAGGTGTCCGAGTACCTTCGGAGATATACGTCTATGCCAATAGCGGAATTTGCGAGAATAGCTGCAGCGCCTTTTCGCGGCGTAATGACCCAATCTTCCCCTTGGGTGTAAGCTGCCCCAAAAGCACTTCCGTAATCACAACCGTTGAAAAGCATGACGGGATATTTCCCTCGGTTTTGATAATTCAACGTAGGATCCGAAGCAAAACCAATCTCAATATCTATAATCGTAGGTGCTCCATGCCCGAAAAATGTCACCATCGAGCGCCCTTCATTCAGATCCCCGGTGATGTCAATCACTTCTACGGAGGAATTTGACCGCTTGCGATAGGTCTTCACATTTGCTCCATAAAAAGGGCCTTCGGCAATGCTTTTAAAACCATTCAACCAATTGAAATAGCGATCCAATTCAAACTCAGAAACTCCTCCACCCAGGTGAATCATTTCCTTTTGCCAAGGTTCGGAGATACCCACTGCGTCTTTTTCGATCGCTTTTTCGAGGTAGTCTGCAAGTTGCTGGGCATTTCTGGCAGGAATTCTACCCACTCCCATCGCCGGCGCATCAGGGAAAGCTGGATCAAGACCAAGCGTGTATATATTGTCCGAAAAGGGATAACCGCCCGGCGGAATCAAATCCCTAAAAGCAAAAGCGGCAGGATTATTTCTGTAAAAGAAAGTCGCGCCACCTGATCTGGCGGTAGAATAGATCGCCAACGAACGACCAGGTAATAGCAAATGGGTAGGTTTGTGAACTGGATAGTAAGCCCTCAAAAACTCAAAAATCGCAACTGGCGAATGCTCCCCGTAGCCAAATTGATTCACCAAATCTTCCATCCGAACCACCAGCGTATCAAAGCCACCGCCGGCGGGCGAGGCACGATGAGCAGCATAGGACTTGATTGGATTTGGATATTGGGCGCTGGGCTTTTCCAGCTCACGGTGACTGATGATGATGTAATTGGAAGACTGAGCTAGGAGATTTCTAAATTGAACCCGCTCCAATCGCTGAATGGGAACTATTGATTGTTGATTTTGAATCCAGATTCTGCTGGAGTCATTGGGTACCGCTGCGCGGAAAGCTAGATTTTGACCTGCCGTTGCAAATCTGAGACGCTCGGGACTGGTAGGGTCCGAAATATCAAGTCCGAAATAGGCTCCTGTCAAGGCATTCAGCTGAATTCGTTGATTTCCGGGAGGAAGTACAAAAAGTTCGTTGCTGAAATTTCCTGTGTTTATATTTTTTGTAAAAGTGATTTTAGAGTAAGCTACAGAAGTATTGTCTACGTTTTCGGGTCCTGTTGACTGCACTCCAATGGAGATGCTGCCGTCAGGATTGAAATCAGACATCGCCAAGTCTAAGATCAAAGATGGATAGCTATAGCCCGAATAATTCACCGAGGTGATCAGCCGCTGCGTAGCCGCTGTCCTTCCGGCAAATATGCGAGTGACGTGGGCATTGGCAGATCTGCCGACTAGTCCGATTTCGAGCTTGGCCGTCCCCGCAGGTAGGAGAGCTCCCAATCCAGTAAAAGCAATTTGTCGAGTAGCGCCTTTGGTGATGATGGCACTTGCCCAGCCTTGTCCTAAGTCGTATTTGGATAGCCGAAAGTCAAAAGCATAGCCTATTCCCAGAGAATATTGTTCGGAAAAAACCTGAAGCTTTTCAGTTCGATATTGACTGGCCAAGGGAAGATTTCCCTCAGGCGCAGTTCGCTCTACCATTCGCTTGCCTACTTGTCCTGGAGTGACCGATAGAAAAAAAGCGGTAGTATCGGTGTGCGTATTGAAGTACGGATTGGGTAAGGAATCGAATTCAGTATAAAGCAATCGGTCCAGCGTCCCGTCATTTCGAATACCATAAAAATCAATGTAATCTGTAGGATCAAATTGCCCATCAGCAGCTCCTTCGATGTAAATCGCCACTTCTTTTCCCCTATGAAAAAGCCTAACCGAAGCAGGATCAAGCCCATTCAGATTCAGCCCAGAGCTTGTCAACACCGACCCCGAGATCCTATGAATTCCATTACTGGCGGTTGGGATCTTATAGTAAGTTTGGTTGTAAGAATACCAAGGTGTCTGCTGTGCTAGCAAAGCTCCAAATAGGAAAGTAAATAAAGGAACGAGGAACAATAGCTTTTTACTCATTGATTTTCCCAACTTTTAAACTTCCTGAAATCCGGAGCGAGTCGCTCCAAACTGACTCTAACACTAAATACATGCGAATACGGAGTTTCCGACACGTTGCCGATGTCAGATAGCGCATAATCAATTTGGAATCGTTCGCTGAGGAAAACCCCAATCCCCATACTCGGTTGAAAATTGAGACTTGTCGCACCCTCAAAATCCTTGATGTATTGAAAATTGCTCACTCCAGCTCTCAAAAATGCAATATTCTGATAGCCTGCTTCCAATCCGAATTTCGGATCGATACTGACGTAGTCTGAACTGATTAGCGTATTTCGACTACCATCAAAAGTCATATCCAGATCAAGTGCGGTGAGCAGGCTGAAGTCAGTGCCAAAATTCCAACTGTAGGAAACACTTGAAATCGCCCTCGGGAGCGTGAGTTCGACCGAATTGATCGGCACCTCATTATTAGTCTGGGAATAAATATCACGAACAAGCTCGGCATTGTGAGCCCAAGCATTGAATGTGGTAGTAATATCCCTGACCATAAGGCCCAGTGTAAGTTTGTCTTTAATATAGATTCCGCCCACATCCAATCCAAAACCCCAGGCTTGCGCAAATTTGCCTACGTTCCGATGGATAATTTTAACATTTGCACCAACTTTGAAATGATCCGAAAGATCTCTAGCATAGCTCAACAACAAGGCATAATCCGCTGCATTAAAAAACTGAATATTGTTATAATTCAACGCCCCATTAGCATCGTAAAGAAATCGCGTATCCGGAATATCATCTACTCCGAATCGAATCAGAGACACCGCAACTTGGCCTTCGCCTTTGACAGGAGTAGAAAAGGCCGCATAATCATATTGGGCTACCCCGGCAAAGTATTCGGAATGCATAAGGCTAAAATCATATTTGTGCTTGATCCCCATCAACGCGGCCGGGTTCCAATAGGCAGCAGTCACATCTCTGACAGCAGATACCTGAGCACCACCCATTCCCAATGCTCTCGCACCAACTCCAATTGCCAGAAATTCATTTGAATACTTGGGTGCTAAGTCTTGGGCAAAAACAGGATTTACTTCATTCCAAAATGGAGAAAGGAGCAAGAAAATAATAAGTACACCGAGGTTTCTTTTATTCACAGTTCCAAAATAAACCAAAATCACTCAGCTAATTAAATGATCAAGAGAAATCTTATTTATTTAAGTCTGATCTGTACGGTTTTGAACATTAGAATGTACGCATTTTAGCATTTTTTCGACCTACGATCATTTTGAAATACAGCTTGACTTTTTTCTCCGAAAAAGTCAAATATTTGAAAAAGTACCGCTAGAGTGAATGAAGGCATGTATTCTTGATCGGAAAATCGTTTTACCACACTATAAAGCAAGGAATTAGGTTATACAAGGTAGCTTGGAAAAGATTGGTATCATTTTTCTCAAAGTATGGACATAGGAATACGGAATTTTCCTCAAAAATTACAAATCACCTGCTAATGAATGTCGCCAACACACAGATCCAAATGCGCAAAGGGCTACTTGAGTTCTGCATTTTACATATCATCTCTCGGGGCGAGGTATACACCACTGACCTGATCGAGGAGCTGACCCAAGCTCAAATGATCGTAGTCGAAGGGACGCTATACCCCTTACTAAACAGACTGAAAAACGCCGAGCTCGTCACATACCGCTGGGTGGAATCTGATGCAGGACCTCCACGGAAATATTATTCCATCACGGAGCTAGGCACAGATTACCTGAGCACACTCTCCGAGACCTGGGCATCGCTGGTCAACTCCACGCTAGCCATCACCTCAAAGAACTGATCAATCCATCGGCAAGAAAATTTACCAGAAAGCTCAGACACCCAGCCCGATGACCTTAACCTGACACACACATGAAAAAGACGATAAGTATAAATATCAGTGGGATTCTGTTCCACATCGAAGAAGACGGCTACGATCAGCTGCGCAAATATCTTGATGCGATCAACAACCATTTTTCTTCCTACTCGGACAATCAGGAGATTATCTCTGATATTGAAAACCGGATTGCAGAGATTTTTCTAAGCAATCTAAAAAACAACAAGCAAGTCATCACTGCTGAAAATGTAGAGAAACTCATCGAAAAGATGGGAACCATCGCTGATTTTGCGGCGATAGAAGAAGAGAAATCGGATGATGATATCAACCTCGATTCTGAAGAAAAGGAAGAGGATTACTATAAATACGTAACCCCACCAAACTCTGAAAAAGGCGGCTACAAAAAGCTGGTTCGACTGGAAAACAAAAAGATCCTCGGCGGTGTCTGTGCTGGTTTTGCCAATTATTTTGCAATTGATCCACTCTGGACTAGACTAATTGCAATCCTGTTATTGTTTAGTGGTAATCTAAAATTCAATTTAGGCACTTTCGATATCCTGCCCTTTGATGACTTTCGACTCAATCTTAGTTTCGGGATCTTCGCAGCAATTGCGTACATCGTACTTTGGATCATTCTTCCGGTTTCGTACGATCTGGGTGAAGATAAAAACATCAAAAAACTCTATCGAAATCCCGATGACAAAGTACTGGGCGGTGTATCCAGTGGATTGGCAGCTTATTTTGATGTGGAAGTATTATACGTCAGATTGGCTTTTGTATTTCTGATCGCTGCGGGCGGTTCGGGATTTCTAATCTACCTGATCTTATGGATCATCACGCCAGTAGCAAGCTCAATTACAGAGCGGATCCGAATGAAAGGCGGCGAGATCACACTTGACAATATCGACTCCACCTTGAAGGAAAACCTCAACCCAAGTGCCGCAATGCCAGAGTCTCGCACCAAATCTATACTACTGACTCCCTTTCGTGTAATCGGGCAAGTCATCGAAGCAATCGGTGGCGCTTTGGGCCCATTAGGCACGTTTTTACTAATCGTGATCCGAGTGATCTTTGGGCTTGTGGTCTTTTTCGTAGGATTATCCGTAACCGTGGCGCCCATTTTAGCACTTATGGTTTATTTCGGATTTTCTACCAATGAAAATATAGCGTTGCTCATGTCTGAGTTTCCATTTGAGCTCTTCAACAATCTCGTTTCTGTATGGCTGGTAATTGGAGCTTCGTTTCTGATGATTATCCCAGGGATCATTATCATCATGCTCGGCCTTAGTGTGCTGGCGCAAAAGAACCTGATCGGTGGAAGATTTGGACTGGTTGCTATGGGACTTTGGTTGCTTTGCGTGGGCATCTGCGCTTTTCAAATCCCTAATATCATCGTCCAATTCAAGGAGGAAAATTGGCATAAAACAGTAGAAATCATCCCGGTGAAAGGCAAAACGATGATTCTTCAACTCAATCCAATCGGGGATGAACCTACTTTCAATCAGGTAAATCTAAAACTGGAAGGTACTGCCGATAGCTTGGTGGTACTTAGAGAGGAATTTTTCTCAAGAGGGAAAACAAAAGCTGAGGCAATGCAGAATGCGAAAATGCTGGACTATCGATTTACTGTTTTGGATTCATTGGTGACATTTGATGAAGGCTTTGAGTTGAATTCTATGACTTCCTTCCACGATCAACGGGTGAATTTGATCCTTGAGATTCCCTACGGCCAACCCTTTATTATGGAACGATCCCTTCTGGAGATTCTGCGAAATACCATCTATAAAAATGGCTATCGTTCTTCTGATCTTTCCGATACCTCCGTATGGACTTTCGATGAGAAAGGCTTAAACTGCCTGACCTGCGAAGGGAAACTTGAAGAAATTGATGAGGAGCTCGACGAGGACAATGAAGCAGCAGCCGTAGACTCGGTTGCCTACTACAAAGAAAAGCTGGACAGCCTCAGCAAAATCCCCTTTCGGGAAACAGCTGCCACTAACCAATAATCAAGAAGCGCTCAGTTGGGCGCTTCTTTTTTTTCTGTAACTTCTCGAATAAACTCAAGCATAATGGATGTAACCGTAAAGTTTTTGGGCGCTGCTGGCTCGGTCACCGGCTCCCGATATTTGATTGATTTAGGCGATTTCGAATTCTTGGTGGATTGTGGGCTTTTCCAAGGTAGACGGGAACTCCGGGAGCGAAATTGGGACAAATTCCCTATGTCTCCCGATACAATGGAAGCAATAGTCCTTACACATGCCCACTTAGACCATATTGGGAGTTTGCCAAGATTGGTCAAACAAGGATTCAAAGGCCCGATCTATTGCACCGAGGCCACCGCCGGGTTGGCTAAAATTTTATTGCTTGACTCGGGGAAATTGCAGGAAGAAGAAGCAGAATTTGCCCGAAAGAAAGGCTATTCCAGACATGAGCATCCTGAGCCGCTTTATACTCGGGAGGATGCCGAAGCTGTTTTTCCGATGTTGGTGGGAAAGCCATTTGGAAAGGCCTTTGCTATTCACGATTCGGTGGACGTCACATATTACCACGCCGGTCATATTTTGGGCGCTGCCTCTGTCAAAATAAAAATCAAAGGCGAGCATCAAACCAAAACCTTGGTATTCTCAGGTGACTTGGGAAGATACCACGATCCGATTCTCTTTCCTCCGACTTTGATCCCAAAAGCAGACATCATTTGGATCGAATCCACCTATGGAGATCGAATCCAACCTCCTACTCGACCGGCTGACGAATTGGGATTGGCGATTCGTGACACATTTGATCGAGGCGGTTTGGTGATTATTCCTGCATTCTCGGTCGGCAGGACACAGCTGTTGATGTACTATTTATTTCAGCTTATGGAGAAAGGACAGATCCCCAAAGTTCCGATTTTTGTCGATTCACCCATGGCCATCAATGCGACCAAAATTTACCGAGATTTCCACAATGACCATCAACTCTCGGCGGTGCTGGAGGAGGTAGATCACCACCCTTTTCAGCATCCTCAGTTGCATTACTATCAAAAACAAGAACAATCCAAGTTGCTAAACCAATATCGTGGTAATGCTATCATCCTATCAGCCAGCGGAATGGCAACCGGCGGACGAGTCGTACATCACTTGTATCATCATCTGCCACATGAGCGAAACGGAGTCATCTTTGTCGGCTTTCAAGCAGATGGAACACGCGGACGAAGGCTGGTGGATGGAGAACCTCAGATACAGATTTATGGAAATTCCATTCCCGTGAAAGCAAAAATATACAGCATTGACGGACTATCTGCCCATGCAGACCAAGACGAATTGATGGAATGGGCGGAGGGCTTCAGCGAAAAACCGAAAGTTGCCTTCGTGATTCATGGCGAAGAAGAAGCTGCTCGGGTTTTCGCCGGAAAACTTCATGATGAATTGGGATGGAATACCATTGTGCCTCATTATCTGGAATCGGTTGTGCTCTTTAAGGGAATATGATTGTTTCATTTGCGCTAGTAGGCTTGTTTTCTTAGTGTTATAAGAAGTTTGTCTGGCGAAGGTGCGGAGACGGGAGAAAAGAGATTGGAGATGAAAGAAATGAGACTGAAACTTAAGACAGGAGATTGGAGATGAGAGAGAGGATTCATTTACTAACGGTAAAAGCAGTAGTATCCCCGAATGCCGCGCAGCGATATTCGGGGTTTTATTGTATGCAGATATATGTCTACCAGCAATTGAGCGATGGTTGAATAAGTTGAAAATGTTCAGTACCGATCGTGCCTTTGGTAGGCTATAAATATATCTGATTGTTCAAACCAAGATCCCGACAGCTATCAGGGACATTCTGGGCTTTTACTGGCCATACCTTTGGCAAGGGTTAGAGAATCTCAACAAGTCTCATTTTGCGAATAAAATATATCAGTCACCACCCCAATTTCCTTTACATGCACTTTAGGTGGCAGGCTTCGGGATTGAGAGTTTTCAATTAGCTGAATGATCACGATGAATTCCTACCGATGACAGCGTTAATAATATTATGCAAATAGAAATACCTAGAAATTTAATTCTAAAAAATCACAAATGAATCGGCAGATGCTTTCATCGCCTTTCTGTATATTTTATTAATTTCCTGACTCGGTTTACCGCCATCGGACGCCCGGATTCTCTCCTAATAAAAAATATTTTAACTTTTTTTCACAACCCATGCAACCATTTTTCAAACCTTCGCATCTACCTAATTGAAAGCATAAATCAATGTTCAGCAGAACCAATTTTTCAAACGAGTCAGGATTAATTCAAGGTTGCCTCAAAGGCGATCGAAATGCCCAGCGGCAGTTGTATGATACCTACTCGGGAAAATTTTTGGCAATCTGCATCCGATATCTAAAGGATCGGGAACATGCAGAAGATGTAATGATCGAGGCATTTATGAAAATCTTTGACAAGCTCCCGCAATATCAGGGAAGCGGAAGTTTTGAAGGTTGGATGAAGCGAATCATCGTCACTCAAGCACTCATGACGCTGAGAAGTCACCGTCATCTGATGATGGAAGTCAATCTGGAGAATGAAGCTGATTTTAAGGATCATTCCTACGAACTCAATCATCTTGAAGTAGCGGATCTACGAGAAATGGTCGAAAATCTTCCGGTAGGATATCGGACAGTGTTCAACCTCTTCGCCATCGAGGGCTATTCCCATCAGGAAATCGCCGATCTGCTCGGAATTACCGAAAGTACTTCCAAGTCACAGCTCAACAGGGCTCGGAATACTTTGAAAGAAAAAATTGCCAGTCAAACCATTAATACAAGACAAATCAATGGCTAAGGAAAAAAATAATTTGGATCAGTTTTTCAGAGAAAAACTCAACCAAGACAGCATCAAACCAAGCAATCTAGCCTGGGAACGACTGGAAAGTCAACTCCCAAAGCAAGAAAAATCAAAGACTCCAGTAATCTGGTGGTCTATTGCAGCCTCTGTTGCAGCACTCTTCGTGGCAGGATATTTCACACTTACCCTTTCCTCTAATCCTTCTGTAGAACCAATCTTAGCGAGCTCAGAAGAAAATCAGATTGAAGAAGTAATCCAACAAACTGAAGAAATCCCAACTGAAATCAGTCCTGAAATACCCGCTCAACCTGAAGAAAAAACCACAATCATAAAGAAAACTAAACCAACTAATTCCATTTCCCAAAAACCTGCCTCAATCCAGGTTAATACTCCAGCTAGCAACTTAATAGCTGTCGCAGAAGAAAAGTCTGAAGTGAAGACTCCTGACCGGAAAGTAACGCTTACACCTCTTGTGGAAGAACTCGAACTACCAACTTTGGCACTTCCAAATCTCGAAGTCAATCAGACTTTGGCAGAGGTGATTGAAAAGCCTGAAGCAGAGGAGCCCGCCTATCGGGTGAGAATCTATTCCGATGGGATAAAAGAAGACAAGTCCCTGATCGAAGGGATCAGTAAAAAAGTAGATCAAGTCGAAGGACTACTCGGAAAAGTAGATCAGGGTTTTGCAGACCTGCAGGATGCAAAAAACAATTTCTTTACCGCCTTGCTCACCAAAAAAGAAAAAGTAGCTGAAAAGCCCTAAACCAACCTTACCCCACTAGTATAATTAGAATAAATCATGAAAAAATACCTGCTGTTGTTCTGCCTAATGGCCACCGTAAAGATCGGATTTGCATCCAATAATCCGCCTTCACCTGACCACAAAATAAATTCTGACTCAGTCATCGTGGAATTCGGTAAATCCGGAAAAGTGGTCATCATCGTGAATAATAAAGAAGACTTCGAAAAACTGAAGTCCATGAATATCAATGAGATCATTCGGGAACTTGACTTGAAGCAAAACGGCGACAATGGCGAGTTGACCATCGTCCAAATTCAGAAAAAAGACGGTACATCCAAGGATATCGTCCGAGTAAACGAGAATGGCTCAGAGACGGAAGTATTTATCGGGGGACTTCGCGTATTCGTGGATGAAACTGGAAGTAATACTAAAGTCAAAATCGAATCGGGGCTAAAGAAAAAAGCTGATCCTCCTTTCCGCACCTTTTTCAACGTAGATCTTGGTGTGAATAACTACCTCGATGCCGATGGTGGAATTCCCTCCTCCGATAATCCTTATGCGGTAAAAGGCTGGGGAAGTTGGAACGTGGGCCTCAATTGGATGGCCGCACAGCGAATTTCCAAGGGCTTCTATTGGAACTTCGGGATCGGCT
>Ga0136587_1000231_pt1 | contig 15604 bp, 15 predicted proteins | sample AntRauMFilla1563_FD_101386 | JGI IMG/M metagenome (GOLD analysis project Ga0136587, IMG submission 101386) | Saline lake microbial communities from Rauer Islands, Antarctica - Metagenome Filla 1 #563 | ecosystem: Environmental > Aquatic > Non-marine Saline and Alkaline > Saline | place... | reverse complement strand
GCCCATGACACCGTGAACGGCTGGGCCTCCGGCGAGAAGGTCGTGATCCTGCCCTAAACGCGGTGATACGGCCCGCCTGACAGGATTGAGGCCGCACGGTACAACTGCTCGGCCAGCATGACGCGGACCATCATATGCGGCCAGACCATTGCACCAAAAGACAACAGATGATCAGCCTGTGCGCGCAGATCAGGGTCCGTTCCGTCCGCGCCGCCAATCACGAAGGCCAGATCGTTGTGACCGGCATCGCGCCATGCGGCAATGCGGGCGGCGAACTGCGGCGATGTCTCGACCGTGCCGCGTTCGTCCAATGCGCAAACCAGCGCGCCCTGCGGGATCATGCGCCGCAGCAGCACGCCTTCGCCTGCCATGCCGCCACCCTTGCGGTCATCCACCTCCAGCACAGAAACCGGCCCGAGGGAAAGCCCCCGGCCGGTTCGGTCAAAGCGTGTCAGATAATCGTCCAGCAGCGTTTTCTCAGGGCCGGTTCGCAACCGTCCCACGGCACAGATCCGGACCTTCACGGTGCTCTCAGGAAGCGGCTTCGCCTTGCGGCAACCACATCTTCTCAAGCTGGTAGAATTCGCGCACTTCGGGGCGGAAGACATGGACGATGACATCGCCAGTGTCGATCAGCACCCAATCACCGGTATCCTTGCCCTCAATGCGAACAGGGTGACCGAAGGCGTCTTTGACCTGCTGGGCAAGGTTTTCGGAAATCGCGCTGACCTGCCGGGTCGAGCGGCCGGAGCAGATGATCATGTAATCACCGATCTCGGTCTTGCCGCGCAGATCAATCTGCACGATGTCCTCTGCCTTGTTCTCATCGAGGGCGTGCAGGACGGTTTCCAGCAGCAGATCGCTGGTCGCCTTCTTGTGGGCGGTCATTATGACCGCACCGCTGATCGCAGGCTGGCCTGCATGAAGATGTGTAGACAGGACATTGTCCTCCTTTGGATGCGCCGCCGGGCCCCCGGCGCTGGGGTTGGTATGCAGATAGCCGTGCCGCAGCCGGAATTCAATGTGCCGTGAAACTGCACGCGCTACCACCCGTCTTCTGTGATGATTTTATCTGCGTCTGCGCCCCGTTCCCTGAGCGCGCTGCGCACATCCTCAACGAATTCAGGCGGGCCGCAGACGTAGAATGTCTGGTCAAAGCTGTCCAGATGATCTTGCAGAAAATCCTTGTCAATCCGCGCGTTGGGCAGATCCGGGGCCTGCTCGTCTGTCACGGTGAAGATTGTCTTCAGCCCTTCCATCTGCTCCCACCTCTCGCGCAGGATGATATCCGCCGGTGTTTTGTTGCTGAAGATCAGGGTGCAGTCCATTTTGCCCGCCGCATCGTGCCGGGCGAGGATCGGGATGAAAGGGGTGATTCCCGCGCCTGCAGCAATGAACACGCCGGGCCCGTGATCGCTGATGGCTCCTGCGGGGGCACCTATCTTCACGGTGTCGCCCGGCACGATGCTGCCGAGCTGCTCTGTCATGCCGTTATGGTCGGGATAACTCTTGATCACAAACTCCAGCCTGTCGTCCTGGGGCAGGGAGGTGAAGGTGAATTTGCGTCCCTCGTCGCGCCAGCCGTCTTTGGTCAGCGACATCTCGGTCGCCTGACCGGGCGCGAACGTCAGCCCCTCGGGCCTGTCAAACACGTAGCGGCTGGTGTCCGGGGTCAGCTGGTGCTTGCTCTGCAGTGTCAGGTGGTAGGTCATATAGGTCTCCTTCGGGAGACCAACACCGCTACCGGCCCTCGCGTTCCGAAGCGGCAGGCTGGATGCCCTCGGCATTACTGTCCCGGCCACCCCTCCCGGACCCGGATTGCTGCGCATCCCTGAGCACCCGCACCTCACGCTGCGGGAAGGGAACGGCGATCCCGTTTTCCTTGAACACATCCCACAGCGCCAGATAGACATTGCCGCGGATGTTGGTCAGCCCGGCGGTCGGGTCCCTGATCCAGAAACGCAGGATATAATCCACGGAACTGTCGCCAAACCCCACGATGTGACAGACCGGTGCCCTGATGCTGAGGACGCGGGGCACGCCCGCCGCCGCCGCAACAGCCAGCTTGCGCACCACATGCGGATCATTGCTGTAGGCGGTGCCGAAATGGATGTCGAGCCGGACAAAATCATCAGAATGGGACCAGTTCACCACCTGACCGGTGATCAGATCCTCGTTGGGAATGAGGTATTCGCGCCCGTCGCGCGTGACCACGGAGGCATAGCGCGCGCCCAGCGTCTGGATCCAGCCGAATGTCTCACCCAGAGAGATCACATCGCCGGGTTTGATGGACTTATCCAGCAGGATGATCACGCCCGACACCAGATTGGAGACCACCTTTTGCAGGCCAAAGCCCAAGCCCACACCGATGGCCCCCGACAGGACCGCAAGCCCGGTGAGGTCGATCCCCACCGCATTCACCCCGATATAAAAGGCAACGCCGTACATCGCCAGCTGCACGCCCTTGACGGCCAGCACCTGCATTGAGGGGCTGATGTCCTCATTGCGGCGAATTGTGCTGGCGGCGGCGGTGCTGGCCACCCGCGCGAGTGTAATGAGGATGCCGATCACCACCACAGCGGTGATCAGGGCAAGGACAGACAGGCGGAACTCTCCGATCTCGATCGCGAGACCGTCGAGGAACCCACCAACATCATCAGCTGCGCCCAGCAGATAGAGCGTTGCATAGATCCACAGCGACCATGTCACGATCCGCCGCAGCGGGCGGTTGCGCACCAGCCTGACGGCAAAGGCGATCAGCAGCCAGACCAGCGACAGCTCTGCCGCGATGCCAATGAGATAGGAGCGCGACGGCCATGTGATGTTCTGCATGATCAGATAGATGATCCCGATCAGCAGGCAAAACCACGCAAGCCCCAGCCGCCGCCTGATCTGGACGAAGACGCGCAGCTGCCATTTCTCCCAGCCCTCGCGCGAGCGGATCCAGTTTTGCAGCATGTCACCGCTGCGCCGGTGCAGGAACCACGCGGCCAGCGCCACGCCTGCGATGATCAGGATCTGATTCTGCCGCCAGCCCGGCTCTGCCACACCTCCGACAAAGCCGAAGGCATTGGCCCAGAGCAGCTGAAGCGTCTCCAGAAACTGCGCGAAAGGGTCGTCCGGGTTCTGCATGAAAACTCCTTGTCCGGAGAATCGTCGCATGAAGCCCTTAGGGCCGCAACCCTTGCAGGAGTGGCAAATGCGCTGTATCCCGTGGGGCCATGAACCATGTGATCAACAGGACAGACCGGGCACGGCTGCGCGAGCGGTTTTTCGGCGCAGCACATACGGCGCAGGCCCGGACCTGAAGCGCTGGCCGCAGGGCTGTCGCATGCCGCCCATGACTTGTTTTTAAACTTTCCACATCATTCAAGGGAGAGGACACATGTCCCCCAAAACGCTCTATGATAAAATCTGGGATGCCCATGTTGCCCATGAGGCTGACGATGGCACCTGCCTTTTGTATATCGACCGGCATCTGGTGCATGAGGTGACCAGCCCGCAGGCCTTTGAAGGCTTGCGCATGACCGGCCGCACCGTGCGCGCGCCGGACAAGACGATTGCCGTGCCGGACCACAATGTGCCCACCACATTGGACCGCGCCAATGCCGCGACGATGACCGAGGACAGCCGCATTCAGGTTGAAGCCTTGGACAAGAACGCACGCGATTTCGGGATCCACTATTACCCCGTGTCGGATATCCGTCAGGGCATCGTGCACATCGTCGGCCCCGAGCAGGGATGGACCCTGCCCGGCATGACCGTGGTGTGCGGCGACAGCCATACGGCAACCCATGGCGCTTTCGGCGCGCTGGCGCATGGCATCGGCACCTCCGAGGTGGAGCATGTGCTGGCCACCCAGACGCTGATCCAGCGAAGGGCCAAGAACATGAAGGTCGAGATCACCGGCAAGCTGATGCCGGGGGTGACGGCAAAGGACATCACCCTGTCAGTGATCGGGGTCACCGGTACGGCGGGTGGCACCGGCTATGTGATCGAGTATTGCGGCGAGGCGATTCGCGATCTGTCCATGGAAGGGCGGATGACCGTCTGCAACATGGCCATCGAGGGCGGCGCACGTGCAGGCCTGATCGCGCCCGACGAGAAGACGTTTGCATATTGCAAAGGCCGCCCGCACGCCCCCAAAGGTGCGCAATGGGAGGCGGCGATGGAATGGTGGAAGACGCTCTATTCTGACGAGGATGCCCATTGGGACAAGGTTGTGACCCTGCGCGGCGAGGATATTGCGCCTGTTGTCACATGGGGCACCTCGCCCGAGGATGTGCTGCCGATCACGGCGTCCGTGCCAGCGGCCTCCGATTTCACAGGCGGCAAGGTGGGTGCTGCCCAGCGCTCGCTTGACTATATGGGGCTGACGGCGGGCACGCCGCTGACGGAGGTGCAGATTGACACGGTGTTCATCGGCTCCTGCACCAACGGCCGGATCGAGGATCTGCGCGCGGCGGCCGCGATCCTGAAGGGCCGCAAGATCAAGGAAGGCATGCGGGCGATGGTCGTGCCCGGATCGGGCCTTGTGCGGGCGCAGGCGGAGGAAGAAGGGCTGGCCGATATCTTTATCTCCGCCGGTTTTGAATGGCGTCTGGCAGGATGCTCCATGTGTCTGGCGATGAACCCCGACCAGCTGGCCCCCGGCGAGCGCTGTGCCGCCACCTCCAACCGCAACTTCGAGGGCCGTCAGGGCCGTGGCGGGCGCACGCATCTGATGTCGCCCGCAATGGCGGCAGCGGCGGCGGTCACTGGCCGCCTCACCGATGTGCGCGAGATGATGTAGCAGGCGCTCTGGCGGTTCCTCTTTGCGGATAAAACCCCTGCAAAGAGGATCAACAGACCAAGGAAGCCCCCTTTTCCACGTTCAGGAGACACTCCGACCATGAACAAATTCACCACCCTCAGCGGCATTGCCGCGCCCATGCCCCTGATCAACATCGACACGGACATGATCATCCCCAAGCAGTTTCTCAAGACCATCAAACGCTCCGGCCTTGGCGTGAACCTGTTTGACGAGATGCGCTATGACGATGACCGCAACGAGATCCCTGATTTCGTGCTCAACAAGCCGCAGTACCGCGATGCGAATATTCTGGTCGCGGGCGACAACTTCGGCTGCGGCTCCTCGCGCGAGCATGCGCCCTGGGCGATTGCGGATTTCGGCATCACCTGCGTGATCGCGCCCAGCTATGCCGACATCTTCTACAACAACTGTTTCAAGAACGGAATCCTGCCTGTGGTCCTGCCACAAAGCCAGGTGGATGTGCTGATGAAGGATGCAGAAAAAGGCGCGAATGCACGGATCGAGATTGATCTGGAAAACCAGACGATCACCTCGTCCGATGGCGATGTCTTCACCTTTGAGGTGGATGCCTTCAAAAAGCACTGCCTGATGAACGGCTTGGACGATATTGGCCTGACCATGGAAAAAGCCGCCTCTATCGACACCTTCGAGGCAGCAGCTGCGCAGAGCCGCCCTTGGGTCTGATTTGCGTTAACCTCGAATTAACTTCTACTCAAATTTGAACTGATTTTCTTGTGGGCGCGCATACCGTGCCCACAAGATCTTGTGGTTGCCTTATTTGCGCCCTTGATTTGATGCAAGAAGGCACCACCCGCTCCCTCAAAACGCCCAACCCATGAGGCCTTCTGCTGCAATAGTCTTGAGAACTAGGGCGAAAGAAGGCACGATTGTGACAACAATGAGGCAGGCCCCCCTCACCCGGGGGCATCAAGTTGGGACAAGACGTCGGCTTTGTATCGCGTCTGGCCAGTTTGAAGGGATAGAATGTTGATACTACGTTTGATCAGCGCCTTGGCGCGGGGAATGCTTGTTGCGACGCTGATCATGACGCCTGCACTGCTGGTGCCGGGTCTGAGCAATGATTCGACACAGATCGTTCTGCTGGTGGCGCTGCTTGCCGCGATCCTGACCTTTGTCGAATACAACAGCGAGTTTCCCAGCATCGTGGAGTTTCGTGATGCGGCACCGTTCAACCGGCTGCGGTTTGCATGCCTATTTGCCACGGTCTTTCTGCTGAGCGTGATCTTCAAGGGAATGACCGATCCGACCGCGCTGACGGCGGCGCTGACCTCCATCGGGATGATTGTGGGCAATGCGATGGATTTCCCCTATTCGCCCGTGCGTCTTGTGGTGCTGATGCTGCCTGCCGATGCCCCCCGTGAGACCACAAATTTTGTGCGCACCGCAGCCGGTCTGTCCTATGTGATCTCGCTTGCGGCCATGACGGCGTTTCTGATCCTTGTCCGCGTGCTCAACTGGCCAGCGCGGACCGGGGCGTTCAACGTCTGGGTGAACCTGCCGCTGTTCGATCCCACCGCAGGCAGTGATGTGGTCGAGCGGTTGCACCGCGATTCGCGCATCAATGTAGCCCTTGGTTTCCTGTTGCCGTTTCTTGTGCCCGCTGTGGTCAAGCTGGCCTCCGATCTGGTAGACCCGATCACATTGCAGAACCCGCAAACCCTGATTTGGACGATTTCAGCATGGGCATTCCTTCCGGCGAGCATCATCATGCGCGGCATTGCCATGGGCAAGATCGCGGATATGATTCAGGAAAAGCGCAAGCGCGCAAGCGCCGAGGCGCAGGACGGGTTTCAGGCGGCCTGATCTCAGGCTGGCTGCTGATCGCACTTCTGACGCTCTGCAACGCGGCTGCCGCACAGGGCACTGAGCTCCGCATTGCCACCTTCAACACGGAGCTGTCGCGCAAGGGGCCGGGCCTGCTGCTGCGCGACATTCTGCGCGGCGATGATCCGCAGATCGACGCCTTCAGGGCGGTCATGCTGGAGGTGCGTCCCGACATCGTGGCGCTCCAGGGGTTGGATCATGATCTGCGCGGTACAGCGTTGGATGCACTGGTGGAGGCGCTGGCGCAGGCGGGGCTGGACTACCCCCACCGCTACAGCGCAGCGCCCAACGCCGGACAGGCCACCGGGCTGGACCTGAACGGCAATGACCGCTTGGGTGATGCGGATGACGCGCATGGCTACGGGCGGTTCAACGGCAACGGCAGCATGGCGGTCCTCTCCCGGTTTCCGGTGCTGCAGGAGGACGTGGAGGATTACACCCAGATGCTCTGGCGCGATCTGGCCGGGCACAGCTATCCAATGGACGCAGGCGCGCCTTTTGGCGGGGAGGAAGTCTTTGCCCTGCACCGCCTGTCCTCGCGCAACCACTGGGTGGTGCCTGTACTGACCCCGGCGGGGCCCCTGCGGGTGATGACATTTCACGCCACACCACCACTGTTTGACGGGGAGGAACAGCGCAACCAGCGGCGCAATCATGACGAGGTCGCCTTCTGGAGCGACTACCTCGAACGGGATCAGAGCGCGCTGCCTTTTGTGCTGCTGGGCACCTTCAACGTCGATCCGGCGCGCGGCGAGGGGCGGGCTGCGGCGCTGAACACCCTGCTGGCCGATCCGCGGGTGCAAAACCCCTTTGACGACAGCCCCACCGCCGATTTCCGCGACCCGGATCCGGGCGATCTGCGGGTGGACTACCTGCTGCCCTCGCGGGATTGGCGCGTGGTCGGTCACGGCATGGTGCGCGCGCCCGAGGCCAGCCGTCACAATCTGCTCTGGGTGGACATCATACCGCAGGATCCTTGACGGCCCGGCGGCTGCGCGCTACCCCGAACCGACCAGTTTTCAGGAGCATCCCCATGGCAAATCCGACCCTTTTGATCCTCGCCGGTGACGGCATCGGCCCCGAGGTTATGGGGCAGGTCACCCGCATCATCGACTGGTTCGGTGCCAAGCGCGATCTGGCCTTTGATGTGGAGCATGATCTGGTGGGCGGCTGCGCCTATGACAAGCACGGCACGCCACTGCACGATGACACGATGGCGCGCGCGCTGGAGGTGGATGCGGTGCTGCTGGGCGCTGTGGGCGGGCCGAAATACGATGATCTGGATTTCAGCGTTAAGCCAGAGCGCGGGCTGCTGCGCCTGCGCAAGGAGATGGATCTGTTCTCCAACCTGCGCCCGGCCCAGTGTTTTGACGCGCTGGCAGATTTCTCCTCGCTCAAGCGGGAGCTGATTGCGGGCCTCGATATCATGATCGTGCGCGAGCTGACGAGCGGCGTGTACTTTGGCGAGCCGCGCGGGATCTTCAAAGAAGGCAACGAGCGGGTCGGCATCAACACCCAGCGCTATACCGAGAGCGAGATCGACCGCGTCGCCCGCTCCGCCTTTGAGCTGGCCCGGCGGCGCCGCAACAAACTCTGCTCGATGGAAAAAGCCAATGTGATGGAGAGCGGGATCCTGTGGCGCGAAGTCGTGACGCGCGTGCATGCCGCCGATTATCCGGATGTCGAGCTGAGCCATATGTACGCTGACAATGGCGCGATGCAGCTGGTGCGCGCGCCCAAGCAGTTCGATGTGATCCTGACGGACAACCTGTTCGGCGATATCCTCAGCGATTGCGCCGCGATGCTGACGGGGAGCCTCGGCATGCTGCCTTCTGCCTCACTCGGCGCGCCGAATGCGGAGGGGCGGCCCAAGGCGCTCTATGAACCGGTGCACGGCTCTGCCCCTGACATCACCGGCAAAGGCCTCGCGAACCCGATCGCCTGCATCCTCAGCTTTGCCATGGCGCTGCGTTATTCCTTTGATCAGGGCGATGAGGCGACCCGGCTGGAACAGGCGATCGAGACAGTGCTGGCAGGTGGCGCACGCACTGCCGATCTGATGGGTGCAGAAGGCGGCACGCCGATCTCCACCAGCCAGATGGGTGATGCCATTCTGGCCGCCCTCGACGCAAGCCTCTAGCACCTGCGTCTCTTCGCCGGGCTGAACCTGCCACGGTGTGCCGGTCTTGATGATGGCGGTCTTGATGATGGCGGTCTTGATGATGGCGCTGCCGGCTGTGATCATCTTTTCTGCGTTTGCAACGACGCTGCGTTTGTGTTGCTTTCCGCGCTCTTTGAGCCGCTTTGCGACGGCCCTGGGCGCTGCATTGTGGCAGTCGGGGCCAGCGCAGCTTGGGACAGCACATTTTGTAGAGACCGTTGTCCACCTGCAATCACCCGCCTGCCCCGCATCGCGCCGCTGTCATGTGGGACCGGCGCCTGCTCTTGGTCCTTGGCGATGGCCTCTATTGAGAGCTCGCAGCGTTCACCTGATAGAGATGCGGTGCCTTGCCGTTGCCGTCCTGAATGCGGTGGAAAAACGGGCTTGGCGTACTGTATTTTCGATCTGCCGGAAGCGTCTGGCCATCTCGGGGGCAACACTGTGGCCGATGTCGCAACAGCGGCCGACCGCTGGCAAGATGGCCAGTTCACCGGGCTGAACGGCTCAAAACCATGATTGCGGAACAGTTCCATGGCGATTTCGGATCAAAACCTGCCGATTGCGACAACTTTGCCCGCATCTGTTATTTGTCCGCATCTGACGACGGCTGGCACAAAGGCTGTCAGAACCATTGCCCGGGTTCCATCAGCCCCAGATCCAGCAGTTGCCGCGAATGCCATTCAAACGGTGTGGAATTGCGCCACTTGAAGGTATGGATGTCATAACGGCTGCCCGGATTGGATCTGAGCGCTTTGGCGGTGCGGAAAGAGCAGACCGTCGCTGTAATGTTATGGTGCCATTTGCAGGCATAGGTGTTGTATTCTTCATCCGAAAACGTGTGGTCGGCGCGCAGGCGCAGGCCCGGCGCGGCGCGGAACAGGGCGATACGGTCGATCTTGCGGCGTGTCGGCGGGACGTGTTCCTCGTAGCGCCAGCGCAAGCCGCCAAAGAAGTCCAGCTGGCGCTCCTTGGGCTGGCCCTGATTTGCCGTGTCGGATCGCGCCAGCGCATAATAGCCTGAGCGGTCCAGATGCGCACGCTCCAGCGAGACGGCATGGGGACAGGCCTCCAGATCATCGGCATAGAGATCGACACTATAGGTGAGCACGGCATTGCGCCGTTCCTCGGCCTGAAAGGCCAGCAACTCCGACACGGACCGCGTCTCGCAGAAGGGATAGAAAAAATACTCCGCATTGTAGCAATAGTAGATCCACTGTCCGGGTGCGGCGGCGATCACTGTATTGACGGCGGTTTCCATGGCGCCATCGCGGGACATGTCGTAGTCGATCCTGTGCACCGTCTCCTGCAGGTCACGGGGCAGATCGAAGACGGCGGGCATCAGGGCCAGCACATGGGCAAAGCCTGATTGCAGGTGGTGGCGCAGGGTGCTGTCCACCTCCACATCATCCTCGACCAGCACCATGGCGATCGGCCCCTTGGCAAGGGCCGCGCGTTGCGCAGTGACAAACCGGTCGAGCGATGAATAGCGCATGGGATCCTTCATGATACCGTATTTCAGCAGAATCGGTTAATTCCGCGTGCATTGCAAGACACGGCACAGGCTGTTAATCGGGCATGCATTCTCTGACCCCAAGATCATCCGCAGGTGTATTATGTCCCAGATAAAATCCCCGACCCTGTCCGAGACGACAACCGAGGCAGAGACTGGCGCTGTTTCCGCCGCGCCCAGAAAGCTGTTTATCAAGACATACGGCTGCCAGATGAATGTCTATGACAGCGAGCGGATGGCCGAGAGCCTCGAGGGGTATGTCCAGACGGACCGGGCGGAGGATGCGGATATGATCCTGCTCAATACCTGCCACATCCGCGAAAAGGCGGCCGAGAAAGTCTACTCGGAACTGGGGCGGATGAAGCCGCTGAAAGCGCTGAACCCCAACCTCAAGATCGGGGTGACGGGATGTGTCGCACAGGCGGAGGGTGCAGAGATCATGCGCCGTCAGCCCGCCGTCGATCTGGTCGTCGGCCCGCAAAGCTATCACCGCCTGCCCCAGATGGAAGCGCGGGTGCGTGAGGGGCTGACGGCACTCGACACTGATTTCCCCGAAGAGGACAAGTTCAACCACCTCAAGGGACGGGGCGGCATCAAGGCCCGGCGCGCGCCTGCCGCTTTCCTGACGGTGCAGGAGGGGTGCGATAAATTCTGCGCCTTCTGTGTGGTCCCCTATACCCGTGGGGCCGAAGTCTCGCGCCCCGCAGAGAAGGTCATGCGCGAGGCGCAGGAACTGGTAGAGCGCGGCGTGCGCGAGCTGACCCTGCTGGGCCAGAACGTCAACGCCTACCACGGCGGCAAGACGCTGGCGCAGCTGATCCGCATGCTGGCAAAGATCGACGGTCTGGAGCGGATCCGCTATACAACCAGCCACCCCAATGACATGGACGACGATCTGATCGCCGCCCATGCGGACACGCCCGAGCTGATGCCCTATCTGCATCTGCCGGTGCAATCGGGCAGTGACCGCATCCTGAAACGGATGAACCGCAACCATACCGCCGGGAGCTATCTGCGCCTGATCGAGAAGATCCGCAGCGTGCGCCCCGACATCGTGTTGTCGGGTGATTTCATCGTGGGCTTTCCGGAGGAAACGGAGGCTGATTTTCAGGCCACCCTCGATCTGGTTGCAGCAGTGGGCTACGGCTATGCCTATAGCTTCAAGTATTCGCCGCGTCCGGGCACCCCTGCCACCAACCGCGCACAGGTGGAACCGACAGAGGCCGACGCGCGGCTCCAGCGGCTCCAGGCTGTGATCACGGCCAAACAGCGCGCCATCCAGCAGAGCATGGTAGGCCGTGATCTGACCGTTCTGGTAGAAAAAGCGGGCCGCGAGGCGGGGCAGATGCTGGGCAAGTCGGAATATCTGCACGCCGTGCACATCGACAACGCTACCGCTCAGATCGGTGATGTGGTTCCGGTGCGGATTACCCGCGCCATGACCAACTCGCTCAGCGCGGTAGAACGCTGAAGCAACGAGCTGATTGCGCCGCAGTCTGCGGAAGTTTGCGCCAGTCTGAAGAAGTCTGGGGAACCTTGCGACATTTTTGCCCCATAATGGCGTGGAGAGCCGGTCTGCTGTGACAAAAACCCCGCTGATTAGCGTTTTTCAAACGAACATCTACCATATGTGCCACATAGTTCTTTCCACACTGCGTCAATCCGCCTAACGTATTGTCATATGGGGCAGATTGGCCGCGTCATTAACGCGTGCCGAGGATGCTCGGGGGAACAGGAAGGTAAAAGAGCTGTGCCAACCACACTTTTCAAAACATTGCGCTTTGCTGCGGGCGCCGCTTTTGTCGCAGCGCTGTCATTTCAGGGTGCCGCAGTCAGCGCCCAAACCCCAAGTCAATCGGGCCGCGACGGCGGTCAGTATATTCCGACAATCTGGATTGATCCTGACGGCTGCGAGCATTGGGTCATGGACGATGGTGCAGAAGGCTATATGTCGCCGCACACAAACCGTCAGGGCATCCCGGTCTGCCACCGGGGCAATGTCTGCGGCGTGATGCAAAGCGATCAGTTCTTTGCCACCGACAGCGCCCGCATCTCCAGACAAGGTCAGGCAAATCTGCAGAATTTTTTCAAGCAGACCGGCGCCATAAGCTACATCATTGTTGGCCATACGGACAGCCGCGCCTCTGATGAGTACAACATGCGTCTGTCGCTGAACCGGGCCAATGCCGTGGCGAGCGTGGCGCAGGCTTCCGGCGCGCGGATCGCGGATGTGCGCGGCTATGGCGAGCGCGCGCCTGCGGCATCCAACGGCACTGCCGAGGGCATGGCACAGAACCGCCGCGTCGAAATCATCTGCATTCGCTAAGGAAACAGGCACATGAATATCATTAAAATCACTGCGCTTATCGGTGTCGTGGCCGTCCTGTCCGCCTGCGAGAACGGCGCTGACAAGTCGATTGACCGTGGCATCGATTCAAAACACCTCAGCCAGCTTCAGGCGGGCATCTGGATTGATCCAAACGGATGCGACCACTGGATCATCGATGACGGTGTGGAGGGGTATCTTTCGGCGCGTCTGGACCGCTTCGGCAAGCCGGTCTGCTCCGGCGTTGCAGCGCCCACAATGACAGTCGGCGACTTCAAAGGCGGTGCCACCAGCATCATAGGGGATCCGCTCTGATCCAGACCGTTTCATCACAACACCTTGCCGGGGCCGGAGTGCGATGCACTGCGGCCCTTTTTACGTCTGCGCACCTTTTTCCGCCTGCTGATTTCGCCTGCCACTGGCCCCCGGTGCCGCCGCGCCCTATGTTGTCAATCCTGACGCCTGAAAGGACCTGATTTGCCCCCACCCGATGTGCTCGTGCCTGCCGATACCGGTCCTGCCGGTCCGGTGCTTGATTTCCCCGACAACCGCCTGCTGATTGATCTGTGCGGCCCGTTTGACCAGCATCTTGCCGCAATCGAGAAGACGCTGGAGATCCAGATTGTCCGACGCGGCAATTTCCTGACCCTGATCGGAGAGCCCGCCCTCACAGAGCGTGGCGCGCAGGTGCTGCAGGCGCTCTATGCGCGGCTTGAGAGCGGGCGCGCGGTGGAGCCTGCGGACATCGACATGATCCTGCGCATGGGCCTATCAGACAAGGGGACCGGTGTGCGCGACGGTGATCAGATCGAGATGCCCATTCTGGGCGGCGCGGGAACCGGGATCGAGATCCACACCCGCAAGAAGCGCGTAGAGCCGCGCACGCAGGCGCAAAAAGACTACGTGCAGTCGCTGTTTGACAATGAAATGGCCTTTGGCATCGGGCCTGCGGGCACCGGCAAGACCTATCTGGCGGTGGCGGTGGGCGTCTCGATGTTCATCTCCGGCAAGGTGGACAAGATCATCCTGAGCCGTCCGGCGGTCGAGGCGGGCGAGCGTCTGGGCTTTTTGCCCGGCACGCAGGACGAAAAGATCGACCCCTACATGCAGCCGCTCTATGACGCGCTGAATGATTTTCTGCCGGGCAAGCAGCTGGCCAAGCTGCGCGAGGAAAAGACCATCGAGATCGCACCGCTCGCCTTCATGCGCGGGCGCACATTGTCCAATGCCTTTGTGGTGCTGGACGAGGCGCAGAATGCCACGGCGATGCAGATGAAGATGTTCCTGACGCGGCTGGGAAAGGGATCGCGCATGGTGATCACCGGCGACCGCACCCAGATTGATCTGCCGCGCGGCGTACCCTCGGGGTTGGCCGATGCGGAGCGGCTGCTCAAACACATCCCGAAGATCGGGTTCAACTACTTCACCTCCAAGGATGTGGTGCGCCATCCGCTGGTCGCCGCCATCATCGAGGCCTATGAGGCCGAGGCGGAGCGGATGCTGGCGGGCAGGGGATAGGCTGTTGGACACGCTCGACATCGTGATCGAGGCAGGGGCGTGGGACGCGGATCTGCTGGAGCCTTTGGCCGTGCGCGCGGTCACCGCTACGCTGCGGCACATGGCGCTGGACCCGCAGGCCTGCGAGGTCACGCTGCTGGCCTGTGACGATGCCCGCATCGCCGATCTCAACGCTGAATTCAGAGGCAAGCCTGTGGCCACAAATGTGCTGAGCTGGCCCGCCCAGCCGCTGGCACCGCCGCGGGAAGGGGTCGCTCCGCCGCACCCCGCCATAGGTTTCGATGGCATGTTCGAGCTGGGCGATATCGCACTCAGCCATGACACCTGCAAGGCCGAGGCCGCCCACTCAGCCAAGCCCTTTGCCGACCATCTGACCCACCTGATTGTGCACGGTGTGTTGCATTTACTCGGCTATGATCACGTCACAGACGGCGATGCGGCGCTCATGGAGCGGATCGAAGTTGAAATTCTTCGCAATTTGGGAATAGATACCCCATATACCGACGATATTATGATTACAGGCACCGCCTAATGGTGCCGCTTCCAGAGACAGGACCCAATGGGCGATACTGACGGACCTTCTATCGCTGCGCAGCGCGCGCAGGATCACACCTTCCCCGATGCCACAGCCCAGCAGGGCGATCAGGACGCAGTGCGCGGCGGATTTTTCAGCCGTGTAATCGGCGCGCTCACCCCTTCCGAGGCCGTGGAGCCGGAGCCGGACATCACAGGTTCTGACCGGATGACGACCGGAATCGTCAATCTGCGCCGGATGCGGGTGGATGACGTCATGATCCCCAAAGCGGACATCATCGCCGTCAGCTGCACTGCTACGCTTGCTGAGTTGGTGGAGGTCTTCAAGGAGACCGGCACGACCCGCCTGCCCGTCTATGACGGCACGCTGGACACGCCGCTGGGCATGGCCCACCTCAAGGATCTGGCGCTGAACTACGGATTCAACGGCAAGCCTAAGGATTTCGATCTGGTCGCGATGCTGCGCCCGCTGGTCTATGTGCCGCCCTCGATGACCATTGGCGTACTGCTCACCAAGATGCAGGCGGAGCGGCGGCACATGGCGCTGGTGATCGACGAATACGGCGGCGTTGACGGTCTGGTCACCATCGAGGATCTCATCGAGCAGGTCATCGGACAGATCGAGGACGAGCATGACGTGGATGAAGGCGTCTATTGGTCCGAGGAAAAGCCGGGTCAATATCTGGCGCTGGCCAAGACGCCGCTTGCGGATTTCGAGGAGCTGGTGGGCCTGTCGCTGACCGATCATGACGATGTGGACGAGGAAGAGATCGACACATTGGGCGGTCTGGTGGTGATGCTCTCGGGCCGTGTGCCCGCGCGCGGCGAGATCGTAGTGCATCCCGACGGGCCGGAGTTCGAAGTGATGGACGCCGATCCGCGCCGGATCAAACGCCT
>Ga0136587_1000228_pt1 | contig 15712 bp, 13 predicted proteins | sample AntRauMFilla1563_FD_101386 | JGI IMG/M metagenome (GOLD analysis project Ga0136587, IMG submission 101386) | Saline lake microbial communities from Rauer Islands, Antarctica - Metagenome Filla 1 #563 | ecosystem: Environmental > Aquatic > Non-marine Saline and Alkaline > Saline | place... | reverse complement strand
TGGCGCAGTTGCACCTCATGCGTGGCGACCGTCACACCCTGCTGTCGGCAGCAGTGATTTATGAGGATGGCAAGCCGCTCTGGCGTCATGTCGGCGTCGTGCGCCTGCGGATGCGCGATGCCTCTGACGCGTGGCTGGAGGGCTATGTCGCGCGCAACTGGGACAGTATCCGCCACGCCGTGGGCGCTTACAAGCTCGAGGAAGAAGGCGTGCGGCTCTTCTCGCGCATCGAGGGCGATTACTTTAACGTACTGGGCATGCCCCTGCTCGAAATCCTCAATTACCTGACCCTGCGCGGAGACATTGCACAATGACCGGACACCAGCGGATCCCGCTTGCCGGGGTGATCGGATCCCCCATCGCTCATTCGAAATCCCCCCAGCTGCACCAGCACTGGCTCAAAACGTATGGCATCGCCGGGCATTACATCCCCATGGATGTTGCCCATGATGATCTGGCGGAAGTCTTGCGCACCCTGCCCCGCATGGGGTTCGTCGGGGTGAACATCACAATCCCGCACAAAGAGACCGTGATGCGGATCGCCGATCAGGTGACAGACCGGGCCATTCTGATCGGGGCAGCCAATATGCTGATTTTCCGTCAGGATGGAAAGATTCACGCAGATAACACAGACGGTTACGGCTTTATGGAAAATCTCAAGGCTGGTGCGCCCGGCTGGGATCCCCGTTCGGGGCCCGCCGTGGTGCTGGGCGCGGGTGGTGCCGCACGGGCGGTCATCTGCGCGCTGCTGGATGCTGGCGTGCCGGAGATTTACCTCTCCAACCGCACCCGCGTGCGCGCCGACAAGCTGCAACAGGATTTCGGCAGCAGGATCAGCGTGTGCGAATGGGTGCAGGCGGGCAATCTGATGGATGAGGCAGCACTGGTGGTGAACACCACATCGCTGGGCATGATCGGAAAGTCGGAAATGCGCGTGCCACTCGATGGGCTGCGCCCCAAAACCATCGTGACCGATCTGGTCTATACCCCGCTCAAGACCCAATTTCTCGCCACTGCAGAGGCGATGGGCTGCATCACCGTAGACGGCCTCGGTATGTTGTTGCATCAGGCGGTGCCTGCGTTCGAGCGGTGGTTCGGCCGCCGCCCCGAGGTGGACAGTGCCACCCGTGCGGCGGCACTGCGCTGATGTTTCTGCTGGGGCTGACCGGATCCATCGGCATGGGCAAATCCACCACCGCCCAAATGTTCGTCCAGCACGGCTGCGCGCTCTGGGATGCGGATGCGGCGGTGCACAGGCTCTATGCGCCGGGCGGTGCGGCGGTTGCCCCCTTTGCCCGCGCCTTTCCGGAGGCGGTGATCGACGGTGCCGTATCGCGTGACGTGCTCAAGCAGATCATCGGCGCCGATCCTGCCGCGCTCAAACAGATCGAAGCCATCGTGCATCCGCTGGTGGGGCGCGACCGGGCGGAATTTCTGGCGGGCACGCAGGCGGATATCGTCGTGCTCGACATTCCGCTGCTGTTCGAGACGGGCGGCGATGCCCGCGTCGATGCAACCGTTTGCGTGCTGACCGATGATGCCACCCAAGCGGCGCGCGTGCTGGCGCGCGGCACCATGACGCCCGAGCAGTTCGAAACGATCAAGGTCAAACAGATGCCCGCAGAGGCGAAGGCCGCCCGCGCGACCTATGTTGTGCGGACCGATACGCTTGAAGATGCCACCGCCGATGTGCAAAACATCGTTGAAACCATCCGGAGCCAGCTGCATGCGTGAGATCGTCCTTGATACCGAAACCACCGGATTCGATCCCCAGACCGGCGACCGCATCGTAGAGATCGGCGCTGTGGAGCTGATGGGCCATGTAGCAACCGGCAAAACATTTCACGAATACATCAACCCCGAGCGGGCGATGCCCGACGAGGCGTTTCAGGTCCACGGCCTTGGCGATGATTTCCTGCGCGACAAGCCAAAGTTTGCCCAGGTGGGCCGCGCCTTTCTCGACTTTGTCGGCGACAGCAAGATGGTCATCCACAACGCCGCCTTTGATATGAAATTCCTCAACTTCGAGCTGGCAAAGATGGGCCTGCGCCAGCTGCCCTGGGAGCAGGCGATTGATACGCTGGCAATCGCGCGCAAGAAATTCCCGGGCTCGCCCTCCTCGCTCGATGCACTGTGCCGCCGCTTTGGCATCGACAACTCAAGCCGCACGCTGCACGGCGCGCTGCTGGACAGTGAGATTCTGGCGGAAGTCTATCTGGAGCTGATCGGCGGCAAGCAGCCTGATTTCGGCCTCTCCACCCGGGCCGCGCCGAAAGATGGCGAGAGCCATACCGAATGGGCGCCGCGCCCACGCCCCGTACCGCTGCCGCCCCGGATCACGGAAAAAGAAAACGCCGCCCATGCCGAGTTTATCGGCAAGCTGGGCGGCGATGTGGTCTGGCTCAAGGCTTAAAGATTATGCGCCAATATCAGGCATCCGCGCGCGGCGCTTTTGCCGCTTCTTCCGCCTGACGCCGCGCAATCTCGTTGCGATAGAGCGAGACAAAATCAATGTTCTCGAGGTTGAGCGGCGGAAAGCCGCCATCGCGTGTCACGTCGCTGACGATGCGGCGCAGGAACGGGAAAATCATTCGCGGACATTCGATCAGCAGGAAGGGATGCAGCTGTTCCTCGGGGACATCCTGAATGTCGAAGATGCCGACATAGTCGATCTCGAGCGCGAAGAGCGTCGCATCGCCCCCTTTGGCCTTGGAGGTCACGTTGAGCTTGATCGCCGTTTCGTACTGGTTTTCTGCCGTGCGCTTTTTCGCATCAAGGTTCACCTGAACCTGCACATCGGGCTGCACATCGCTGGGCGCGCCCTTTTGCGCCATGATGTTCTCGAAGGACATATCGCGGATGAACTGTCCCAGAACCCGCAGTTGCGGTGCCTTTGGGGGGGTTACTTCGGCCTCGGCCATAATCGGCTCTCCTTTTTGGAGGGTGAAAATAATGGGTCTGCCTTAACAGGTTAGGCCAAAGCGCTCAATCGCTTAGTGCTTTGTCCAGCCTGAGGTGCCCTTTGGCCCCTTTGGCGCATCATCATCCGACAGTTCGATGAATTCGCCGTCAATCACATCATCACGCCCCCGATGGGGCTGACGGGCGCGTGGATGATGGGGATGCTGATCGCCGGGGTACTGGCTGCTGCTCTGCGCGGAGAAACCGCTCACGCTGATCCGCGCGCGGATGGCCCGTGCCGCCGCTGTTCTGACCGCAGGCACCAAGAGCGCAAAACCGACCGCATCGGTGAAAAACCCCGGCGTTAGCAGCAAGGCACCCGAGAACAGGATCATCGCGCCATGCATCAGCGGCTCCGTCGGGTCGCGCAGATCATTGAAGGAGGTTTTCAGCTGATCCAGCGCCAGACGCCCCTGACTGCGCACCAGCCAGGTCCCCGCAAGGGCGGTGAGAATGACGATCAGGAGTGTCGGCCAAAGGCCAATAATCCCGCCAACCTGGATGAACAATGCGATCTCGATCACCGGCACGGCTATAAATGCTACCAAAAGCCACATGTAATTACTTCCTTTCACGGGGGCCACAGTGGACTTGCGCCCCCTCCACCCCTACATAAGATGCTCTGACGTTTGTTTCCACGCCTAGTCCCTCAAGAGGTCCATATGAATTCGCCGCTAATCCAGCTTCTGGTGCTTGCCGCAATCGCGGTTTTTCTGATCCTGCGGCTCAAGAGTGTGTTGGGCACGCGTGAAGGGTTTGAGAAGCCGCCTTTGCCCGCCCCCGCAACCAAGCGCAGCGGCCCCGCCTTTGAAGTGATCCAGGGCGGCCCCGATCTGGACATCACGGACCATTTCGACGAAGGCACCGCCCAGGCCCGTGCATTGGCAGAGATGAAGCGCATCGAGCCGTCGTTCAATGTGACCGATTTTCTGGCGGGCGGGCGTGGCGCCTATGAGATGATCGTGATGGGCTATGAGCGGGGAGAGCTGGACGGCATCAAGGATTTCCTCTCGGAGGATGTCTATGACAGCTTTGTGGACGGTATTGCCGCGCGCGAAGATCAGGGGCTGACGATTGAAGCCAGCTTCATTGGCGTGCGCGAGATGGCGCTGGATAATGTGACCCTCGATCCCGATACCAAGGAAGCGGAAATGACCCTGCGCTTTGTGGCCGAACTGACACAGGCCGTGCGCAACAGCGAGGGTGAGATCGTCGAGGGCAGCCTCACGGACGCGAAAAAGCAGAAAGACACGTGGGTTTTCGCCCGCGTCATGGGCGCGGATGATCCGAATTGGTTTCTGGTTTCCACAGACGGGTAACATGCGCGTGCCGCATGATCGCCTTTGTCGGGGCCTCGCTGCTGGCGGGGCCTTTGGCGTCTGAGGTGAAATACGAGGTGCTGTCGTTTGATCAGCTTGACGGCTGGGCGGGCGATGACCATGCCGAAGCTTTCGCGACATTTCTAAGCACCTGCAAAGACATGAATGATCCAGACTGGCGCGCGATCTGCGCCTTTGCCCAGACCAATCCCGATCCGCGCGATTTCTTTGAATTGCTGTTCCGTCCCGTCGTGATCGACGATGGTCAGCCCGCGCTCTTCACCGGCTACTTTGAACCGGAGCTTGATGGCGCGCTCACCCGGACAGAGCGGTATCGCTTTCCGGTGCACAGGATGCCCGAAGAGGCGCGGCAGAACCGCCCCTGGCTGACCCGGCGTGACATTCTGGAAAGTGGCGTGATGGAGGGGCGCGGTCTGGTGATCGCCTATGTCGATGATCCGGTAGAGCTGTTCTTTCTGCAAATTCAAGGCTCTGGCCGGATCCGAATCGAAGGGCGTCCGTCCGTTCGTGTCGGCTATCGCGGCTCCAACGGGCACAACTACCGCTCCATCGGTCAGGAGCTGGTACGCCGTGGCGTCTATGATCCGCATCAGGTGAGTGCGGAGGTCATCAAGAATTGGGTCCGCCGCAATCCCGCTGAGGGGCGGGAACTTCTCTATCATAACGACTCTTATGTCTTTTTCCGTGAAGTCAGTCATGTGCCTGCGGAAAAGGGGCCGCTGGGCGCGATGAACCGCTCTGTCACCACGCTGCGCACTGTGGCGGTGGATCCCGCCTTTGTCCCGCTGGGCGCGCCCGTCTGGATCGAGAAGGAAGGCGCCGCGCCTCTGCGCCGGTTGATGGTCGCGCAAGACACCGGCTCCGCGATCAAGGGTGCGCAGCGGGCGGATGTGTTCTTTGGAACCGGCGACGCGGCGGGGCGTGAGGCGGGCACCCTGCGTGATCCGGGCCGCCTGGTCGTGTTGCTGCCGATACAGCGCGCCTTTGCCCTGCTGCCCGAAGGTGCCATATGAAGCGCCGCCGCCTCAGTGCCGAGGACCGCGCCCTATGGGATCTGGTGCGCGCGCGGACGGAGCCGTTGGCGCGCAGCTCGCTGGCCGTGCACCAGCCCGAAGCAGCAGTGCCCCTACCCGCCACCGTCGCAGCCCCGCGCAATCTGCGCAAAGCGCAGTCGGTGATCCTTGGTAAACCCATTGGCCCTGCGCGCGGCCCCGCCCACAATCTCGCCCCTGCGATCCATGATCAGATTCGCCAGAGCCCTGTGCAGATGGATCATAAATCCTTCGGCAAGCTCAAACGCGGCAAGCTGAGCCCCGAGGGTAAGATCGACCTGCATGGCATGACACTGGACCGTGCGCATCCGGCGCTGACGGGGTTTGTGATGAACGCCCATTCACAGGGCAAAAGGCTGATCCTCGTCGTGACCGGCAAGGGAAAGATGCGCGACGATGGTGGCCCGATTCCCGTGCGTCACGGCGTGCTGCGCCATCAGGTACCCCTGTGGCTCGGTATGGCCCCGCTCAAATCGGTCGTGCTGCAGGTCGCGCAGGCACACATCAGCCATGGCGGTGGCGGCGCCTATTATGTGTACCTGCGCCGCCAGCGCTAGGTCGCAGTGGATTGATCATGAAGGCTTGATGAATCATGCTGCGGCTCATGATAATCGACGGACTCGAAACCTAAATCGAGTCAAGCCTAACGATAGGCATAACAAAATAATAAATTCGTTGACCTGATACATCAAAATACAGGATATTTGTAAAGTGTAGGCGGACACCACAATATCTAGTGGTTTTCACTAAATTTGATGTCCGCCGAAACTGGTATGCCCGAGCCCGCCGCATGCGCAGAACCTACTGATTTGCTGTCTTAGGTCCTACATGTTCAAAAATGGCATGCGGCGGGCTTTTTCGCAAATGGAAAATCCATTGATTGCGATAACTTCACAGCACGTAGCGGCTCAGATCCGTCGATTTCACCAGCTCGCCCAGATTTGCATCTACAAAGGTGGCATCCACCACAATTTTCTCGCCGCCCCGGTCCGGCGCGGTAAAGCTCAGCTCCTCGAACACCCGCTCCATCACGGTGTAGAGCCGCCGTGCGCCGATGTTCTCCACCGACTGGTTCACATCCGCCGCGATCTTGGCGAGTGCGGCGATCCCGTCTTCCGTAAAGCTGACTTCGACATCTTCCGTGCCCATCAGGGCGGTATATTGCAGCGTCAGCGCATTGTCCGTCTCCGTCAGAATGCGCACGAAGTCATGCTCTGTCAGGGGCCGCAGCTCCACGCGGATGGGCAGGCGGCCCTGCAATTCGGGCAGCAGATCGGAGGGTTTGGCGATGTGGAAGGCACCGCTCGCGATGAACAGCACGTGATCGGTGCGCACTGGCCCGTGCTTGGTGCTCACCGTGGTGCCCTCGATCAGCGGCAGCAGGTCGCGCTGCACGCCCTCACGGGAGACATCGCCGCCGCGTGCATCCGCCCGTGTGCATACCTTGTCGATCTCGTCCAGAAACACGATGCCGTTCTGCTCCACGGCCTCAATTGCCGCGCGGGTGACTGTCTCGTCGTCCAGCAGCTTATCCGCTTCCTCGCCGATCAGCACATCGTAGCTGTCTCGCACGCTCAGCCGCTTGCGCGTTTTGCGCCCGCCCATGGCCTTGCCGAACAGATCGCCGATGTTCATCATCCCCATGCCTCCACCGGGCTGGCCGGGGATTTCCATCGCGGAAAACGGGTTGGAGGTATCGGCCACTTCCAGCTCGATCATCGTCTGGTCCAGTTGGCCATCGTGAAGTTTTTTGCGGAACATGTCGCGGGTGCCGGGCCGGGCATCGGGCCCCGCAATGGCGTCGATCACCCGTTCCTCGGCGGCGGCTTGCGCCTTGGCCTTCACATCCTCGCGCATATGCTCGCGGGTCATGACGATCGCGGCGTCCAGCAGATCTCGGATGATCTGCTCCACATCGCGGCCCACGTAGCCGACTTCGGTGAATTTCGTGGCCTCCACCTTGAGGAAGGGCGCGCGCGCGAGCTTCGCCAGACGGCGGCTTATCTCCGTCTTGCCTACACCAGTGGGCCCGATCATCAGGATGTTCTTTGGGTAGACTTCGGCGCGGATCTCATCGGGCAGGTTCCGGCAGCGCCAGCGGTTGCGCAGCGCCACGGCCACGGCGCGCTTGGCGTCCTTTTGACCAATGATGAACCGGTCCAGTTCGGAGACGATTTCGCGGGGGGTCAGATCGGTCATGCTTTGATTTTCTCCACGGTCAGATTGCCGTTGGTATAAACGCAGATGTCGGCGGCGATCTGCATCGCGTCGCGCGCCACGGCTTCAGCGTCACGGTCACTGCCGATCAGCCCGCGCGCGGCAGCCAGCGCGAAATTCCCGCCGGAACCAATCGCGGCGATGTCATGCTCCGGCTCCAGCACATCGCCCGCGCCGGTGATGATCAGCAACTCCTTGCCATCGGTCACGATCAGCATCGCCTCCAGCTTTTGCAGGTATTTGTCGGTGCGCCAGTCCTTGGCCAGATCAACGCTCGCGCGTTGCAATTGGCCCGGCGTCGCCTCCAGCCTGGCCTCCAGCCGCTCCAGCAGCGTGAAGGCATCGGCGGTCGATCCCGCAAACCCCACGACCACATCATATCCGCCGGGCGACAGGCGGCGTACCTTGCGCGCAGTGCCCTTGATCACGGTCTGCCCAAGGCTGACCTGACCGTCGCCGGCAATCACCACCTCGCCGCCTTTTTTCACACCGATAATCGTGGTCCCGTGCCAGCCGGGAAAATCGCTCTGTGTCATACTGCCTCCAGATGTTGGACTTTATATGGCCGTTTCCCGGCCTCTGAACAAGGGCGGCCCTTGTTGCAGCCCCGCTCAGGGCGTAGATTTCCGGCCATGACAGACAGCCAAACAGTCACGTTCTATATGGAGCCCGAGCTGTGCCAGAGCGCACAGGCAGGCACGCATCCGTTCCTCGGCAAGGTCTCCGCCGTGCTGGGCCGGGCGGGCTTTGATGTGCGCTATGCGCCGTTCGGTCCGCGCGGTGTGCCGGAAGGGCAGGGGCGCACGATCAGCCATATCAAGACGCCGCCCGATTCCCGCGGCCTCAGCTTTCGCCGGGTCTACCACTATCCTTTCTGGCAGATCGAGCAGAGCGCCGAGCGCTGGTCATGGGATGTGGCGCAAGCGAGGTTTGAGCCTGATCCCGCAGAGGCGAAGCAGGCGCAGTGGTTCTATGCCGCCTGGCAAAAACGCCTGTTCGGCGATGCGCCCCGGCAAGCTACCCGCGAGGGCTTCATCTACGTGCCGTTGCAGGGCAGGATCGCCGCGCACCGCCCCTTCCAGATCTGCAGCCCGCTCGAGATGGTCGAGCAGTGTCTGGCGCAGTTCAGTGGGCAGGTCATGACCACGCTGCACCCGAACGAGCAGTATGACAGGGCCGAGATCGCGGCGTTGAAAAAGCTTGAGAAAACCCACAAACGCCTGACCGTTCAGAGCGGCGGCATGGCCGATCTGCTGGCGCGGTGCGATTTCATCGTCACGCAAAATTCCAGCGTGGCGTTCAACGGCTATTTCTTTGGCAAGTCGTCCTTGCTGTTTCGCAAGGCGGATTTTCACCACATCTGCGCGCAGGCCGATCTGCAGGATCTGGGCGCAGGCTTTGCCCAAGTGCGGGAGCTGACGCCGGATTATGCTGCCTATGTGCATTGGTTCTGGCAGAAAAACAGCATCAATGCGGGAAGGCCGGAGGCGGAGGAAATGATCGCCGCGCGGCTCAGACGGTTTGGCTGGCCCATCGGCTGAAATGGAAAAAGGCGCCCCGGTCCGGAGCGCCTTTTCAGTCCGTCAACTGCAGGAAGGTCTCAGATCGACTCTTCGATCCAGCTCTGCAGGGCGGCCTTGGGGCGTGCGCCTGCCATGTTGGAGACGACCTCGCCGTTTTTGAAGATGAACAGAGCGGGGATGCCGCGCACACCCATCTGGGCGGGGGAGTTCGGGTTGGTATCGACGTTGACCTTCACGATCTTCACCTTGCCCGCCATCTCGACAGACAACTCCTCCAGCGAGGGGCCGATCTGCTTGCAGGGGCCGCACCATTCTGCCCAGAAATCCACAACTACGGGGATGTCCGAGTTTTTCACTTCGGCGTCGAAGGTCGCATCGGTAACGGAAACGGTAGCCATAAAGCTCTCCAATATGATCTGGTTTAAACCTACCTAAGAAGGCGCGCCGCCTGCGTCAAGGTGACCTGTGCGCCGGAGTGCGGCTGTCACAAGATCGTGGGGCATCGTCATCAGGCTGCGCGTCCGGGTCCAGAGGATCGCAGTCTGCACGGTTTTGTCCGGATAAATGGCTTGCAGGGCATGGGCATAAGCACCCATCTGACGCAACAGACCCTCGGGGCAGGTGTCGGGGGTGTCAGGCACCGTCCGGTTGGTCTTGAAATCGACGGCCAGCACGATATCTGCAGTGATGATCAGCCGGTCGATCACCCCGTAGAGGCGCAGCGCGCCCAGATCAGCAGTGACCGCCACCTCCGACAGGGTCTCTGGCCCAAAGACAGGAGCGAGCGCGGGGGTCTCCAGCACGGCAACAGCCTCATTCAGCGCCAGTTGCGCGATCTCGGGCGTCTCGTTCTGCACCACCTGAGCGGCGGCTTGCGCGCGCTGGGCAGGCAGCAGCGGGGCCAGATGCTCCAGCAGCAGATGCACCAGAGTGCCGTAAGCCATCGCGGCCTCCTCGTCCGCGCCCGCCTCACCGCCCAGCGCCTTGGCCCCCTCCAGCGCGGAGGGGGAGATGACCTCACGGGGGACAGGGGGCGCGGGCGGCGGCGCGGTGAACACAGGGTCCAGTACGGGCTGCACCACCGTCCTGACCGCCACATCGGCAATGGGCAGGGCATCCCAACCTGCTTCCGCATGGCGCAGCCCGCTGGCGGGACCTTCGGTAAACCCGACCGCATTCAGGTGGCCCAGCGCGCACTCCACCATCTGATACCAGCTGGTTTGCTCCTTGGGCAGAATCCCGGCGGCGGCCACGATCAGCCATTTCTCCGCCCGGGTCATCGCCACATAGAGCAGGCGCAGGCTCTCTTCCATCTGCGCCTGCTTCAGTGCCTCGATCTCGGTCGTGACCGCCCGCGTCATCTCCGCCAAACCGGGCTTCCAGATCGGCACACCCTCCAGCGTGATGATCTCATCCTTGATGGTCACGCGCTTTTCGCCGGTATCGGGCAGGATCACGATGGGCGCTTCCAGCCCCTTGGCGCCATGCACCGTCATCACCCGGATCTGGTCGGAGCTGCTGTCGACCTGCCGCTTGATCTCCAGATCGTCGGCCTGCATCCATTCCAGAAACCCCGTGAGGCTGGGCACCTCCGTCCGCTCATAGGCCAGCGCCTGACCCAGCAGCGCGTCGATGCCATCCTCCGCCTCCGCGCCCAGACGCGCCAGCAGGCGGCGGCGGCCATCATGGCGCGTCAAAATCCGCTCGATCAGATCGAAGGGGCGCAGGAAATCCACCTGACCGCGCAGATCGCGCAGCACCGACAGGGTGTCCGGGTAGCGGTCGGTCTGCTTGCGCAGACTCTCCCACAGATCCTGTTTTACGGGCCGGTGATGCGCCAGCGTGAACAGCGCTTGCTCGTCCCAGCCGAACAGCGGAGAGCGCAGTGCAGTCGCCAGCGAGAGCGCATCATCGGGGGTGGAGAGAAACGACAGCAGCGCGCCGATGTCGCGCACGGCCAGCTCCGCACCCACCTTCAGGCGGTCGGCACCGGCAATGGGCAGCCTCGCCGCCTTGCACGCCCGGATGATTTCGGAAAACAAGCCCGTCTTACGCCCGCGCACCAGAATGAGGAAGTCACCCGCCGTAATGCGCCGCCGGATCAGGCTGCGGTCAGGACCTTCATCGGGGATGTAATGCTCGCCCTCCACCAGATGCCGGATCTGCGCTGCGATCTGGTCGGCAAGGATCACGGTGTGGTGCTGCGGGCTTTTGCGGTCCACCGGATCGGTCCAGTCGGCCTCCTCCGTGTCGTCCTTTGTCGCCTCCACCACCGGCCACAGATCGACACGGCCGGGCAGGGCATCCTTGAACGCCAGATGGATCATCGCGTTGTCCATGCGCGGAACGGGCCGGGTGTTGAAGGTCTGGTCCACCGTCCGCAGGATCGCAGGCGAGGAGCGGAAGGAGTAGTCCAGACTGCGGTTCTGGAACGGCAGTTGTGCGGCTTCCAGACTGATCTGAAAGCTGTCGCGCTTGCGGTCAAATTCGCGCGGGTCCGCCCCCTGGAACGAATAGATCGACTGCTTCTTGTCACCCACCACGAACAGCGTGCGCGCAGTGCTGTCGTCCCGGGCCCCAGCACCGGAGGCGAATTCATCCGCCAGCTTTTCGATCACATCCCATTGGCGCGGCGATGTATCCTGCGCCTCATCCACCAGTATATGATCGATGCCCCCGTCGATCCGGTAGAGCACCCATGCCGCCACCTTGGGATCATTGAGCAGTGCGCGCGCCCGCAGGATCAGATCGTCGAAATCCAGCCAGCCGCGCCGCTGCTTCTCTGCCTCGTAGCGGGTGATAAAGGCGGTGGCAAAGCGGTGCAGCGCGCGGGTGCGGGCGACATTGCGCGCGCACATCTGCTGCTCATGGGCGTCCATCACGTGTCGGGCCAGATCCTCGAACGGCGTGAGCAGGGGCCCCAGACCCTCCTGCGCGCCTTTGGTCGGAAAGCTTTTGCGCAGCTCCATCTTCTGCGTCAGCAGCACCGGCTTGAGCCTGTCCAGATCGGCCAGTGTCGGGCTGTCAAAATTGATCGCGCGCAGGGCATCGGCCAGCTGCGGCATGGTCTTGGTGCTCTGCGCGGCGAAAACGGCAATCGCCTCCGGCATCCAGCGGGCGACCTCCTCACTCATCACGGCGCGGGGCAGCGCCTCCAGATCGAAACCGGGGGGCAGGTCAAAGAGCGTCTCCAGATCATCGGCCAGATCCGCGAACAGCTCCCTTTTGCCCGCAATGGCCTTTGTCAGAGACGCAAAACTCTCGCCGGTGAAATGTGTCGCCAGATCCGTGACCAGCCCGGCCTGCGCCCCTTCGGCCATCGCATCCAGAATATCGGCGCGCAGCAGTTCGGCGGCGCGGTCCTCGATCTCCTTGAATTGCGGGCTGACCCCCGCCTCCAGCGGAAAGCGGCGCAGCAGGGCGGCACAGAACGAATGGATCGTCTGGATTTTCAGACCGCCCGGCGTCTCGATCGCTTGGGCAAAGAGGGTGCGGGCATCGCGCAACTCTTTGGGCGATACCTCCCGCAGCACACCCAGATCGCGCAGCCCGGTGCGCAAGGCGTCATCCTCCATCATCGCCCATTCGCCCAGTCGTCTGAACAACCGGTTCTGCATCTCGGAGGCGGCGGCGCGCGTATAGGTCAGGCACAGGATGTGCTGTGGCCGCACCCCGTCCAGCAACAGGCGGGCCACACGGTCGGTCAGCACACGGGTCTTGCCCGATCCGGCATTGGCACTCAGCCAGGTGGAGGTATCGGGCCGTGCGGCGGTGATCTGCGCGCGGGTGGCCTCGTTCCAGTCGGGCCAGCCTGGTTTCTCAGGCCATTCTGGGGTGTCGTTCACAGCAGATCCTCCGGATGTGCCGGATCGGAGCCGTCCCATTCCCCAAAACGCGCCAGATGGTCGTAGTCACCGGCAAAGCCGTCCCGCTCCATCATCCGCCGCGCGGTAAAGCCCTGCGCGGGGTCCAGATAGGCGGCGATCAGCTTGCGCAGGCTGGCAAGGGTCGCGGCGCTGGGCTCCTCTTGCAGCGGGGCGTCAACCTCCAGTGGCGGATTGCCCAGCCCGATGAACACCGCGCGCGAGACGGGGGCGATGCCGATTTTCCGGAACGCCCCTTCCTCGACCATCGCCGCCTCGATCAGAAGCTGCTTGTCGAACAGCTGTTGCTGCTTGGCAGTGGGCGGCTTGCCGGTCTTGTAGTCATAGATCTGGATCTGCCCGTCCGCGCTTCGGTCGATCCGGTCCGCGACGCCGGTGATCGTAAAGCCCAGATCCGCCAGCGTCAGAACCCCCCTTGCATCCTCCTCGAAGGCCACCGGGCCGCCATGGGCCAGCCGCTCTCGCTCGCCTGCGATGAACCAGTCGGCCACCCGCGCCAGCCGCGCCAGCCAGATGATCCGCGCGGCGGGCCATGGCACCAGATCCGCCAGCACCGTATTGGCGGTCTCCAGCAGATGCGCGCGGGTCAGCCGTGCCGGGTCCGCCACCACGGATTTCACGAAATGCTCCATCACGGTATGGGTTACAGTGCCGCGCAGGGGCGCGTCGGGCGACTGGACCAGCGGGTTCAGCGCCCGCAGGCGCAGACAGTGCTGGGCGTAGATGGCGTAAGGGTCGCGCACCAGCGTCTTGATCCGGGTAACAGACAGGCTGCGCGGCCGGGCGGCCAGTGGCGGGCGCGGGGAGGGGCGCTTGGCGCGCGGCACCTGCCGGACGGCCTCCAGCGCGCGGGCCTGCCCCAGCCAGTAATCGCCGCGCGCAATCATCGCCTGCCACGCCACCACGCCGCTCTGCCTGGGCAGCCCGGTCATCAGATTGCCCAGCCGGTTCACCCAGCGCGACGGCACCGTTTCCGCATCCTCCGAGCGGATGGCGCGGGTGATCCAGACCTCGCGCGCGCAGACCGCCTGCTGGTAGTCATGCGCGGACAACCCCACACGCCGCTCCGGCAGCAGCAGCCCAGCATCATGGCGCATCTTGCGGTTGAGCCATGGATCGGGCGGCGGCGCTTCGGGCCATGTGCCATCGTTCAGCCCGCCAAGGATCACCAGATCGGCGCCCTGCACCCGCGCCTCCAGCGTGCCCCAGATCATGATGCCGGGATGCGGGGCGTCGCGGTCGCGCACCTCACCTGCCGCCAACAGCGCACCGGCCAGATCGCCGTAATCGGCAGCGGTCAGAGTGGTGCCGTGCGCCGCCTCATGCGACAGCTCCTGCATGATGCGCTGTGCTTCGATGCCGGCTTTGCGACGCCACAGCTCATGAACCGGCGTGGCGATCGGCCCGGCCGCCAGCCGCTCCGCCAGTTCCAGATGCCGCGTGACCCAATGCGCGAGGGTTCGTGTGCCGTGATCTTCCAGACCCATCGTCGCCTCGGCCACCCACGCAGCCCAGCCGCGCATCGCCGGATTGTCAGGCACCGCCTCTTCGCACAGGGCAATAAAACTGTCCGCGCTTGGATAGGGCAGGCCCTGCCGCCGTATCGTCCCCTCGCAGCGCTGGGTGTTGAGCTGGTGCAGATTGCGGTCCGCACCACTGTGCGTCAGCGGGTGTTTGAGCAGGGTCAGCAGCGCCTCCGCGTCCAGCTTGCGCGCCATCAGCGCGGCCACGTGGCGCAAGAACCGCCCCGGCGGCGACAGATGCAGCGGCGTGCCGGCACTGTCGTCCGGCAGGATATCCCAGCGCCCGAGTGCGGCGGTCACGCGGCGGCCCAGCATCCTGTCCGGCGTGATCAGGGCGGCGGTCTGCCCGTTCTGCGCCGCCTGCCGCAACCGCAGCGCAATGGCCAGCGCCTCCGCGCGCGGCGTCTCGGCCAGTACCAGCGTCATGCCTTGCGTGGCCGCCAGCAGATCGGGCAGTTGCGGCCCCTCGATTCGCCAGGCATCGGTGACGGGGGCAGGGCGCAGCGAAAGCGACACCAGCTTGTTGCGCGCAGGCGCGGGTGCGGTGGTGCCATGCCATGCCTCAACTGCATTTGCGGTGCTGCCCAGCGCCGACATAAGGCTGTAGAACCGGAACTGCGGATGATCTTCCGAGATCATCGGATCGTCCAGCGCGGCCCAGACCTCGGGCGGCAGATCGAAATCGAAACCGGGCAGGACCAGCGCCCCCTGCGGCAGCTTTGCCACCGCCTGCATCAGCAGCGATGTCGCCCCCCGTGAGCCGGTGGAGCCTGCGATGATTACCGGATTGCGCGGTGGATGCTCCGCCCAGAGTGCGGCGATCCCTGCCACCTGCGCACGCTGCCGCGCCTCCGTGTCGGGCGCGGATTCCGTCGAACCCAGATAGTTCTGCACGATGCCCAGAAACAATTTGGCCCGCTCCCAATGGCCAGACTGGTCCGTCACGTCCAGATCCGCGATGTCCTGAGATGTCACCCCTTCGCCCTGCATTTCGTCGATGAGCGCGGCCAGACTGTCCGCCAGATCATAGAGCGAGGCGCGGGAGGCAAGATCGGGCGAGCGGTCCAGCAGGGCCGAGATCAGCCCGATCAGCTCCAGCCGCCGTCGCAACGCGGGCACGCCACGGGGGATGATGACGGCGGGCGCAAGGCTGTCCAGATCCGTGATCAGGCGGATGCGGGGCAGCAGGCGGGCCGGGCCATCTTCGAAGAT
>Ga0136587_1000221_pt1 | contig 15918 bp, 16 predicted proteins | sample AntRauMFilla1563_FD_101386 | JGI IMG/M metagenome (GOLD analysis project Ga0136587, IMG submission 101386) | Saline lake microbial communities from Rauer Islands, Antarctica - Metagenome Filla 1 #563 | ecosystem: Environmental > Aquatic > Non-marine Saline and Alkaline > Saline | place... | reverse complement strand
TTATTTTATGTACTTTGCTGTCAGATCACACCTACCCCGACATGAATGTACACTTGGAAAGGAAAAATTTACAGAACAAGACACAAACATGTACTTGCAGCGAAACCCATCATGAAAAAAAGGAGTGGCAGAAAGATGACCCAGATTATTCGGTATAATATCGATTTTCTTTATTTGTGTTTAGAACAGGTACCACTACCAGAAGGGGTTTGTCTTCTGGTACAAAATTGTGAATGAGTACACAAACCTTTGCCACCACCAACGACAGTAGGATCCAACCTGCATTCATTGCAATACCTCACCTGCCTTTTGCCATTAGGAGCATGCATGCACTCTAAATGACGACCATGACGTTGGTAGATGGCGGTCTTTTCTCGATGTGGACTCCCACTGGAACTTGGGTGAGGAAATTCCATCTTAACACTCAACACTAATTTGTCAACCTGGTTGAAAACATCCACAGATGTCTGGTTTTTACTGAATTTTGTTTGCCCTGGTTTGTCGCTCTTAAGATCCAAATTTGGTGGCAATGTTCCAAACGAATTGCATTCAATTGAGGTGCAGCGCTTGGGTGTCTCAGGCACAAAAACATCAGGTGTCATTGGCACGAGCACCTGGGCATTTCTACACCTCTGTGGTGTATTGAAACTGTCACCATTGCACAAATGCGTCTCTCCTAGACTATCATACTGCTGGTTGTTACCGATATTTGTTTGACATGGATTGACGCGCTGGTGTTGCATATTTAGTGACATTGTCCAGAACTCATTGCATGCAATTGCCTTCATGCTGTCTGGTGTCTGAGAAATTGGTGTCTGAGGAATGAGGATAGGGCCTTGTCTCCATGTCCCCAATGAGTTGTCTATGGTCACAGTTGAGTTGGAGTTCACGTGTTTGTATTTGTGATTTTTTTGGATTCCGAGTTGCGTGAATATAGGTGTGAATGTGTGTTTTGGTCGGATGGGAAACATCCTACCAACTCTTGAAGTGTGTAATACTTTCATTGCGGGAGAACTCAGACCAGGTCGTCTAATTAATGGCAGGTCCTTGGACAACACACTCCTTCGTTTTGGCTGCGATTGTTCCATACTGACAGTCACCTGCAAAAACCTCGAAACTTGATTGCATTTTTTTTCTACCCTCTCGGTCCTGACAACACTGCTTTTGTCAACAGTATAATCACTTGCTGCTGTACCAGAGACTGTGTTCGACATCTTTACCAGCTCTTGATCTGCCAATACTACCAAGGCACCAATCCTTTCGGCAGAAATCCCAAAATACTCGGCGATTTCTGTGAGTGTTCGAGGTAAGCAAGAGCCAAACAATGGTTCAAGGGTCGCGTTCAAGTAACTTAACTTTTGAGCAAAGGTCTGGTTCACGAAAAACCTTCCAAGCGCAATTTTTACACTATGCATCGTTGTAGTCCCAATAGGGTCTGCATATTCTGTTCCTGTGCAAACTTTCAAATACAAGCGCAACAGTGCCTGCAATTCATGCATCCGTTTGTACAAATCTTTCGACATGCCAGCAGATACAGTGTTCCAAGTCCGTGCCTTTATAACCCATTTTGACGTTATGAGTGACCTAATCTCTGTCCGAACACTGTGGACCACCCTCCCCGTGTTAGCAGCTGTGCAGGATACATCGTGTTTCAATTCTTGTTTTCTCTCCATTCTTCCACGATATGCCCAATTCTGCGTTGCCACACCTTCGTCCATTGTTATGCCCTCATGTTCGTCTAATTTCCAGACTGCCACCAGGTCCTCACGTTCATCCACATTTCCATCTTCGACGACTTTTTTCAAGTTCTCGAGGACAGCATTGCACCTGGGAATAAAACGCGTGAACAAACTAATCGGATTCTTGTGCATGTTCGTTCGAAGCAAATTGCTGTATTGGAGATGTAGTATATCGACAGTACTTTCAACTGTCACCTCCAAATTTTGTTGGCCACTCGTTTGAATAGTATTTATGGAAGATTGTCTGATGTCAAGGTTGGCCCCACAGCTCGCATGTTCATCAACCTCACTGCCCTTTTTGCCATTTGGAGTCAAAAAAGCTGATGCGGAAGATGCGTCCATTACATCGGACGGACCCTGAGTTGCAGTGAGTGAAGACATAATGAGCTGTGCGGTGAAGTATCTGTACAATTCGACAAAAGAAGAAACAAACAACAATAGAATGAAATAGACATGCAGCAAGACAAAGAGTTATCAGATTGAAAGCGTATATCGACAGTACTTTCAACTGTCAAGGACAAAGGCGCTTTCTCGCAAGTGAGCGACCAACAGAGTTGAGATGCAAGTACCTCAACATTTGTGGTTGCTTCATCTGAAGGTTTCTTACACTTACATACAGTACAAGATGGGGAGCACCATTGAAAGCGAAACAGTAACAGAAAGAAGGTAGTGCACACATGTTACAATATCAATCCTCCTCCTGAATGAGAAAAGAGAAAAGAAAAGAATGAAAATCTTTTTAAATTTTTTGTCAATTCAAGTAGCATAGTTTTGAAGGGTATGAAGTAATAAAGAAGACCATAGTAACTATTGAACCACTTAGAATCAGTTTGTACGATGATTTAGTATTCATGATGATGTTTTGGTAGTACTCATTGATCGGATCCGAACAAAGTAACTCATAATTCAATGTCAGTTTCTAAACACTCCTCTGTTGGGATTTTTTTTTATAAATCATGACAAAGATAATCTTAAAAAGTCCATCCTACTTGAAATCTGAAACTACAACAAAGTCCGCAAAATTTTCAGACAAGTTGTACTTTACTGTGTTCACAACAACGAGCCGTCACTGAAAAATTCAAATATAATCATTTCGCCAAATAATTTCGTTTTTTTCTCACTTTCCTCTTCTTCGGCAGCTGGCCTGAGACTGACACCGAGAAGTTGTGAGAAGAAGAATTTTCAAGAAGCAGATCGGGCGAAGTCGGCGTGCATATGAGCGGTTTACAGGGCATCGTATCATCTGGCAAATCAGCAGCTTGCTGCGGAACAATACAAAGTAAAACCACATACTGGGAGGCGGGACTTCCGTGCAATCAAAAAGAAGCACAAAACTTCAAGATTGCGTTGGAACAAACTGATCCACCAGAGACATGGGTGAAATGTGCAGTGTGTTTTGGGACGGAACATGCGAACACAACCTTCTTGCCAGCAGGTTTGCTTTTGCATTGTCAATCACAACACTCCGAGGTCTATTTCTACGACGTGCCAGCACATGAGGGAGGGTTGTCTGATGCAGAGCTGTCGGAGGACGATGAGCTGCCGGAGAAAGAAGAGCTGCCTCAGTACGTCGCGATGTCGAAGAAAGAAAATTTGTTTGAGCAAAACCTGATGGAGGAAGGGTTGGTAAAGGAAGTGCTGCCGGGAAAAGAGATTGCTGTTGCTGCAGCTGCAACACAGCAGTCCAATGCAGAGTCTGTTTCGACGCACCAGGGAAAAGAAGATTTAGCGGAAGCGGCGTGTATTAAGTACAATCAGAAGAAACTGGCAAAGAAGGGTCGTCATACAAGCGACATCACTACGGGTTGCTTAGGACAGGAAGAGTGCAAGGTGATTCCAGACGTCACCTATATGATGACTAATGGTTTGGACTTGAACTTCTTCGAATGCCTTATTTGTTGTAAGCGTTATAATTCTCGCCGCAGACATGCGTTGGATGGGCTTGGTGTATACAAGGAATATCGCTTCGCATATCATGCAGACTTGATCAACCATCTCTCAACACACCATATCAATCAAGAGAGCAAAAATGCTGTGAAGGAGCATGGGGAGATCTTGCAAATCCAGCGTTGGCAGGGACTGGGTCCCAGGAACTGCTCAGTCCTACACTCGGGTCCGTTTCAATACCCTTCACAGTCAGCACATTCTACATGTAACATCAAAGCACAATCAGAGGCCATTAAAGAATCGAAGAACAAAGAAAATTCGTTTCGGATTAGCCATATGGATTTGTCGATATTTCGTGCGGCGCACACTGGATTTGATTCTCTGGCCAAAGCTGCAGAAAATTTGGTCAAACATGCCATAGTGCGACAAAACGGCGGAGGCGAAGAAGGGGTGCTCGTCTGTTTATACATTGCAGTTTTTTTGTTATCACCCTCAACTTTGTCTTCTGTGGTTTTTTGCAGATTTCGTGTATTGTACTGATGTGTACATGTGCTGACTTACTATTTTTAATTGTGTTTTTAAAGGAAAAGTATCTCAACAAGGTGGATGTTTCTCTCACCTTTGTTGACCCAATCAAGCAGACAAAAAGCGATTACCTCACCTTTTCGACACACACTGATGATGGTATACGTAGCAAACATGAATCAGTTTGCACCTGATTTTTTCAGTTTATCATGTTTTTTTTACATTTCCGCTGTTTTCAGGTGTGACAGAAGGTGCGTTTCTCGGTGAATCGACCAAAGCCTCAAAAAAACGGTCAGCTGCCGGCCTGGGTGTGGCGCATACTGTGGTTATTAAATGCAGTACAGGTATATTACAAATATTTGGTAGGCATTAAAGACTGGTAATACTGAAATTGATTTTCTTTATGCTCAATTTTGTCTGAAACAAACATCACACTCACAGGTCCAAGTTACATGCACGTATGCGGAGCCTTTCGTAAGGGCAAGTGCATGGCGTATGGTCGCTACCATGGCACATATGCTTCTTTTCCAGCAGATCTCAAGCACCGCTCCGTGAAACTTGGTAAGCGCAGGCATATTCTGAAGCTGTCATTCTTCTTCAGAATTCTTCGAAAACCAATTGCAAGGCCTGCCAAAACGCCAAATGTGACCAAATTCTTAATTGCAAAGAAATCCATCAGAAAGAGTCCCCGCTTCGTCTGAGGGATTCATGGCACAGAAGAAGGGAGTTTACAGAGACCATGAGAAGGTTTTTGTAAAGGGACAAAAGACTGCATTGTGTGTGGATGGAGACTGCAGGATCAGGGACTGAAGACTGCAGGGCAGGTCGCTCAAGAATGCAGGAATGTTTGTGGTTTCTTTGGAATATTTCAGGTGGCAAGCAGCGGTATTTATGTGTAAACGCACCAGTTCGATGTGGCAAATCAAATTGAAACGCAAACGAGTTAATGAGTAGGACTGACTTAGTGTGGCATTCCCATTCCAAGACTGTTTGTATCGGGCCTGTCGGAAAGTGATATTCCTGAAACGGATTATGTTAAACATCCATAACGATATGAATCTGTACATACAAGCACAAGTAGACTACGACTGTGTCTCCCGCACAAATGTTTGTGTTTTCCTCTCTTTCTGGTCTGTATTGAATATGTCAACAACCCCGCCAAGGAGTGTCCCAGTGCACAAAAGTGGAAATATGATGCTCAGTTCCCAAGTCGTGCGAACAAGGATAAATCTTGGTATTGTTATGAGTTGAGGAAAAAACAAACTTTCATATGAATCGTGGTCAGAGTCCTGCGAGACCATTTTCAAATCCTCAAAATGGATTTGATTATTCGCCAAGCAGCACAAATTCCTTCATGCACTCAACGACGCCCACCAAGAATTCTAGCTCGGAAATTTGCTCTTCGCGCTGTGGGTTAATCTTCGAGAGCATTTTCCCAAATTGCAAAGGCCAGTGTGAGTTGGTTGTCCATTATTTCAGAGCTCCTGCTCATCTCTACTCCATTCTCGACATCCGCATCCTTTAATCTGCCGAATCCAACACAACACGTTCATTTCAATGTAGTCGGGGCCAAGTTTTGCATAGTGTGCTTGCGAGAAAATTACGCGTTCTAAGAAGGCATAAGTTTGCTCGGACTTGTTCCTTCCAGGTTCCAATTCCCAGACGCGTGTGCGAGTAACGAAAATTTCGGCCTCCAACAGAAATTCTTCCACACGCTGCGATTTTGAGTCATTGTTGTAACATCACTGTCGAACTCCCATTCATCGCGCTGCGCCTCGGAAGGTTCAAGCTCTTTCACTCTCTTGACAAGACGGAAAAAGGCACGTAGACGCTTGTCCGCTGCATCCCAGTCGTCAAGCACCATGCATATTATCGCAAGTCATGCTGTCATACTCGTGGTAGCCCAGCATAATGACACGTCACTCATCTTGTATTTGCGGGTCGACCGAGCTGCCTCTGCGAACTTGACAATTGTCTGCTCCTGCACTGCTTTGATTTTCAGAAACAGATGTAGCGAAATGTTCTCAGGTCAACTGTCAACAAGGACTTTGCGTAACATTCCTTCTTTCGGTCCCGCAACCCTGAAAGTCATTTGTACACCAGTCTTGCTGTAGGTCGCTTTGTGTCCGTGTTTCCAGTGTGCTATTTGACAGTCACGTCCACAATATGACACATATTTATATACATATATATTTATATGTATATATATATATATATATATACATATATATCAAGATTTGAACCTATATATGTATATTTGTATACATATATATATATATATTCATATATAAATAAATATACATATATATATTCATATATATGTATTTGTATATATATACATATATAAATGCAAATACATCTACATACATGTATACTGCACCTATAAATATATATATATATATTCATATATATGTATTTATATATATATACATATGTATATGCAAATACACCTACATGAATGTATGCTGCATCGCCCAATCGCCTCTTACAAACCTTGCTCCCTCGCTTTTGTCCATGTCAAGGTTACTCCAGACATATAGAAATCCCTCTATTCTGTCTTCTGATCCCTCCGTCCCTTACTACCTCACTCTCTTTCCCTGCCTGATGTCAAACCCCCCTATTTTGCATGCCCCCTCATTCGCACCCATTTCCTTCCTTCCTCCCTCCCACATCTTATGTAAACATACATATATATATATATATATATATATATATAAATGTATATAGACATATATATATAAACCTACATGTATGTGTATGTACATACATTCATATATGCATGTAAATACATATATATATATGTATATCTTTGTATTTGTATGTATACGTTTATATATATATATATATACTCGTATACTTGAATGCAAATGTCAGAATATATCAACACGCAAGTACTTGCATATATTCAAAAGATATGGGTATTTTCATTTTCACACTATATATTTGTATGTTTGTCTACGTATATGCAAAGATGTATTTACATATAGATATATTTATATATATATAAACACATCTATAAGTATATCTATAAATATAATTTTTTTCACATATATATGTATATGTATGCATATGTATACATGTATATGAAAATATGGATAATTATAGATGTATACATGTGCAAATGAAGTTTTTGGATGTGTACATATGTATGTACATAAATATGCATACAAATGATAAATGTATACATATATATACATGTGCATGTATAGACAAATATAGGTATTTGTACATGCAATTAGAAATAAAAATGTAGATACGTACATATCAAAGTATATGTGAACATACATTTACAAATTCAAGTATATGCCCATACATATACAAGTAAATACATATACTCAAATATATTTGTTTGTATATATATAGATTTGGATATATATATACATATAACATATGTACACACTTTATACATATTAATATACATATATATACATACATATATATATACATAATTATAAATATACATACGTAAGTATATATATATATATTTGTGTATATTTATTTGTATTGTGAATTATATGTATATGTATACTTTCAGAAATGTACATATATACAAAATCAATACACATGTATGTTTGTGTAGATTAAAAATGTATATATACATGTATATTCATGTTGAACATTATACATATATATATAGAGAGATATGTATATATTTATTTCAATACATCAATATACATATTTATATATATATCATTTGATGCAGATGTGTATTTATATATACATGTTTATACAGAATTATATACATACACATACATGTGGCTGTATGTACATACATGTATATATACATATATATGAATATATGTATCAGCTTAGGTTTCTATACTTATTTGTCTATATATACATATGCATGTATACATATACATATGCATGTATACTTCTTTTTGCCCCTTTTGCGGGATAAAAAGTAAATCGCAAACAGAAAAGACCACAGATACATCGAACCTTGGCGCCAGAACGAACGATAACATGCTTTGCAAGAGGATACGACATGGATCCAAACTTTATAGCGCTTCATTCCCCTTTCCATTCCCCTGCAAAATTTCTCCCTTTCCACCTGCCTTTCCTCTTGTACATTTGCTGTAGGTTACCGCGCAGATGAGCCAGATACTAACAGATCACAATGCACACAACAAACTGCATATGCTGCAAAAACGACACACAAGATGCATGCAAACGTTCTACTTAATCAAGTTTAAAAAGATCTTTTATTTACCTTCACTTGTTCTCTAACTAGTATATGGTCATCAGACAACGATAACAAAGGATTTTCCTGTTAGAGTTTATTCAAGTCAAACATATGTATCTCCCTACACAGTCCAGTCCCTTTGTCCCTCATCCTCTGCAATCCATTATCGTTACAGTTTCTCTCTCTAAGTATGACTTCTTGTATGTTTCTGTACCCTTCTCTTGTCTTCCTAATATTGCTTGCTCCCTCGCTTTCTCCCTCCCGCGTGCTCAAGCGCAATCAATCTCCGTCTGTCTCGCCTTTTTCCTCTCTCTATCTCTCCATCTTTCTCATTCTCCCTCTCTCTCTGTATCTTTCTCTTTTCTTGTTTTGCAATGTGGACTTCGATCCACGTTGTGCTTTCCTCCCACTCTATCGTCTTCTCTCGCTCTCTCTTCCCTGGTTTTCACCCTCCCTTACCTACACTCCCGCGTTTTCTCACTCTCTTGCTTCTTGACTTGTTACTTACATCCTTTCCTCTTTGATGATTCCAATTTGGTTTGTATCTACAACCTATCCTCCTCCCTCTATCACTACCCTCATCATGCAATCCCTTGAAACCTCAGTCCCTTCATCCCTCCATATTGCGTTGCTCTCTCCCTACGATTTTTTCTACCTTCCTCTCTCTCGCTACATGTCTTCATCCTACGCCCCAACTCTTTCTCCATTTCTTGAATTCCATCTCCTTTAATTTTGATCCCTTCACTCTCTTTCTTCCTTCCTCTTTCTCTCCCTACTTCACTGCTTCACTTCCTGAAACTTCTCATCCCACTCACCCACCGCACCTCTTTCCCTCTCTGTTTCTCCCCTTGACTCGCTCTCGCAGCTTCCAACCCTTCATACCTGACGGACTCCCTGCGCTACCTGTTCCCTTGCTTCCTCACCCTCTGACACATACAAACACAACAACAAACTCACACACACGACGTCTCACATGAAAACAATTACTCGCACGCAACTCGTTTATGAAAGCGCACAAAAACACAAACACAAAACCTCAAAGGCACACAATGGCCGCCCATGGTTCTGCACACTCACAGACACACAGAAACCCCACCACAAAAACTGAAGTATGATCTCGTACACACTCTTTCTGGATTTGTTTCTTTTCGTCTATCCGACATACAAATACACAGTATACGCATGACAATACGAAAACGCAAATTCACCAATATGCACGCACACATTCACACACAGCCAAAAAAAAAGAAGAATCCAGACATCATCATGCGGCCAAGGTCATTCTTGAATAAGGCTAAATCCAATGGTATAACCCAATCCTTTGAACCACTCAATTCCTAATAAATAAAACACTTTCTCCAGGTTGAATATGTGCAATAGATCCATTCAATTTATTTTTGAATCATACAAACGCGAATGCAAACTCAAATTGCACTAAACCTTTCTTGAGGTGTTCAGACATGAACAACAACGAAGGACCACGCAGTTTAACACTGGGAGCGCATGACTCGTCATGCCTTGCAACACCCATAAAAAGGCATAGCGAGTAACCACATAAATAATTGAATATCGTATATGTAAACACACAAAGTGAAGGAGCAAAAGACAGACCGAGAGAAAGGGCCTGCCTCCGTATGTCAATTTGTCATGAAACAAATGTTTCGTGTGGTATCAATTGATAGCCACCATGTATGCCGTTTTGGCAGTGATTACACGAAAAGCGAGATCAGGAAAGAGTGATTGATCATGAGGGGAGTTCATCCAAATCAACCAGTCGATATCTTGAAATTTGTCAATTCTTGTGTAAATTAAAGGTACTTTCCACACAATGCTTGTGGTTACTAACGGCTTTGTTTTCACAGTATTGGGTCCTGCACACCAAACTCTCATATAATCGTTTGTTGAGGATGACGTGTTCAAATCTTCATTTGATGCAAAGACATTACAAATCTGAAGCAGCCATTTCAAGATATTTCCATCCAGATATCCTCAGGTTTCCACTCGTCGCCTCTTGGTGGATCGTAATATTGCTTGGTCTGAGTCCCACCTGGACAAAAATATATATATATACCTGGTCAGATATTTCCAAGGCAATACAACGTGTGGAAATCAGAATTGAACAAGAAAAACTCAATTCATTCCAACGAGCAGAAACCAAACCTGCTGATGTTTGTAGTTGGTTTTTGAGATGTCAAAGGGAGATGAAGAAATTCTGCATTCATACCTGGGTGAAGGTGTAGTGCCTATCGTCATCAGATACACACTCTGACTTTTGAATGTCGAAAGATATATTTAATGAAATTTGAATCACGGAATAAAGATTGATTTGTTGAAATACAAAAGTAAGGAACAAACCCATAATGTATTTGAAATCATTACAATACAAATGACAAGTGTAATTGGGTTAGTGGTATACCAGGAATAATAGAATCATTTCCGTCAACCATGTACAGCATTTTATTCTTGCCATCCAGCAGAAGTGCAATACAATGACAACTATAACACGCAGAGTGCTCTTGAAATGAAGATTTAGCCGCCAGTTGGAGGAGAGTCAGAGCTGACCCATCAAAAACATACATCAACACGTAACATGGCAGTACAATACACTTTGCGTGTTTGACTACATAAGACGCAACTTTTTGCACGGTGTCTGCAAATATTGTTGAGCCCAACAGAAAATTGCGTTGAAATTGAATACCACATCCAAAATTGATGTCCTGCAGTGCACCTCCATCATCTACGAATAACTCCTTTAAGTTCCACATTGTCTCTTGGTGTAACTTGCTATCCCATCCAATACCATTAAGATGGGCATCTTGTAAACGATACGCTTCATGTTGCATTAGCAAGTTTACTTGCTCTTTGGTGTTTGATTTTTCCAATACTTTGACAAATCGCCTATGTTCGCTAGCAAGAAACGACTTTGCCGATAGGATTGATTTCGGTGGTCTGGTCCCCAGTGCATCTTTGAAATGATAGGCGAGAGACATAGACACTGTCTCGCAGTGCGCCTCGAGGGAGTCCAACAAAACATGTTCTGGACATTCGACATCTGAAGCCCCCCCCGTGATCAGCAAGTTGCGCATTGCAGCAATGTAGTCAGTGTCAAAAATGTCTTTGTTTTTCCCTGCTTTTGGCGCTGGATACCAGGACACCACGGGTACACAATGCAGCGGAGGAAATTCAATGGTACACGGACCAATCACAGACCATTCAACAAAACTATGAGACAGTATTGACTGAATCACAGACAAGATGTTGCTGTGAGATCTTTCTGTCAAGTGTTTACATCCTGTCCTTTCGCCAGAAATGGTTTTGTGATGAACGTCGTGAAGCTGAGAATTGTTCATTCTTCGTCAATAATCGTGGGATTACCCTTCTACACTTATCAATGAGCTCCATGATCCTTTGAGAAGGTCTTTCGTGTCATCACACGGTCTGTAGAAACTCCGTCCGTAACTAGTGAGAGTCGAAAAGGGATTGTCCACGATTCACCTGCAACGACACAAAGCAAAATTTGACGTGAGAATGAGCCAAAAGATGAGCTAGATTGTTCATGTTTGCTTGTAAAGTTTTGTCTGTTGCCATTCGGAGGCATGCCCTTCCAGCATTCCCTTCGTGCACATTGTGGCAGCCTCCGGTTCATCCGTATCCACCGACATCTAATTCCGCGGAATATCGTACACCTCAGGCATTTTGTGCACTCGCACAAGCCCCTCTCTTTGTTTTATGTTTCCAATTTTGTAAATGGACCAAATGCTACTGCGTGCTACATTCATTCTAGGAGAAAAAAACTTTCGAGCTTGTGCAGATACATGAGCGAGAGGAAAGGACTGGGAGGGATACCCTTCAGCCATTGTACTGCACACATACTCGAACTGATTCAAAGCAAGGTTCCTTGCCAAGGACCTCGACCGGAAGTTGCAATGGTTTGCAGACGTAGAAATCTATTTATAAATCTCGATGCCTCGAAATTGATGACATACTCATCGATGAGTTTCTATTCAAATGAGTGTATCTAGTACAATATCTTTTGTATCTATCCAATAGATCTCCGTTGATGTTTTTTGTAATTAATACCAGAGAATGATTCATTTGTCCTTCTTCAATTGTAACCTTCGTTCTACAAACAAAACGTTTCGAGTGTGTGGTAAATTTTTACCACACACTCGAAAAATAGTTTTTCCAAAGATAGTTTTTTTGTTTTTTGTTTGAAAATTGGCAGTTCTATGCGATGGAGACGGAGCGGTATGCTTGGGCTGGGAAGATCTTGAAGAAATCTGATTTGCTGGCTGTTGTGCTGCGTTGTGAAATTGCCTCACAGAAAATTATCAAGGAGATGCTTTGGCGTCGGCTGGTGGACAAGGAGTGGAAAGTTGCCATCTCTCTCCTTCTTGTAGATGCCCATTGGCTTGCTCCCATTCTGTGGTCGGGCAGCTTGTTTGTCAACGATATGCCGCGACTGGTTTTGGAGATGTCGCACATGTTCGTTGATGTGCACATGGCCCCTCTTCCGATTGCGGCTCAAATTGAGGACAAAATGCAAAAGCTGCGGTGTTTTATCGATCGGATGAGCCTACATCTTTTTGATGCCGAAACTCAGTTCCGTGCCCTCACGCAGCTTAGCGAGTTTCTCGAGGATGATGCATTCAGCGATCAGATATTGACCTTTGTCGCGGTCGTTGTGGGTGCTACAATGCAGGTGCACGAGTTTAATGCGGGGGTGCAGAATGCAGCGTGTTTGGTCTTGGCAAAGCTTCCACACGTACACATGAGTGCAGTCGAGTTTCAGGGAACCGGTCTAATCGCCAAAATTGTGCGCGTCATGCGCCGCTTCGGCAACTGCGAGTATGCGACTTTCATTTCCCGCACATGCATTTGTACTTATGCCCGCGCACACACACATCCCTGTTCATGCACACACACATCCCTATTCATGATGCATGTTCACGATGCATTCATGCATGCCGCATGATTGCCAATGCAAAATGCACACACATGCTGCTCATACTCAAACACGCATTCATTGCATGTAGGTAGTCCAGCATGACACCTATTTACGCGCGAAATTTCTGTTGCTCGTGCACCCTTCCCTCTACTTCTCTCGTTATGCACAGTTCAAATAGTGATGGATATAAATTTACAGTGCGGGCGGCGCCATGTGTCTCCGAGCAATTTGTCACTTGTTATTGATACTCAACACGCCACTGCTTCCCGTGATGCAGAGCATTGTCGACGAAGGCACCATTCAATTGGCAGTATTATTGGCGCAGCGTGACACATCGCATGTCTCCGCATATTGGGACTTTTTGGAGCTGGTAACACAGGTTGCGCCCTATCATTCAGATGTTCTGTTCGCAGCTCATGTGCCTCGAATTATCTTTTCGAAAATGGTGCGGCAGGGCCCCAATGTCCCCAAATTTCACAATCTCAAAAAACAGAAGATGTCCATGCGTGCGCTGTCAGCTCTTGTACATGAGCGAAATGGCCCCGGTACAGCAATTGATTTTTTTGACAAGGGGCATGGCATGGCGTGTGTCTTCAATTTTGTGCACATGCAACCCCGTCTTCCGAAAGTCGATGCCATCGGCATAAATCTTTTGATGGAATTGACAGTGAGGTACCCCGAAACTGTCGTGCGCATGTGTTCACTCGGTCTTATTCACGCTGTCAACGAAATTATGCGGCGGGATTTTGCAGCGCATTCTGCGGGTGTGTTTTTGGATGCTGTGACGCTTTTTGAGGCGCTGGCGAGTGACGCAACGAATTTGCGCTCTCTGTCGATGGCTGAGCCCTACGGCACACTTCGTCTGGTCATGCAACGGACAATGGTTACACATACAATGGAAATTCACATCAAAGCTATGAACATAATTGCCGCACTCGCCAAGTTGCATGGCCCCGTGCAGCGCGCGGGGGCACCTGCCGATGTCGTCACTCTGGTGTTAGATGCAATGCACTCGAACTCAAGGATCCATGTGCAGTTGGCAGGTGTTTGCGCGCTTGCAAATTTGGTGCACCATTGGCGCAACGTGGACACGATTGTCGCACAGGAAGGTGTCTTCTGCATCTTGCGTGCTGTGAATGAACATCCAGGTCAGAGGGGGCTGGTGCTAACTGGCTTGGATGCAATCGGCAGCATCACCTCGCGTATCAGGAAAAATAGCGCGTTGACACTAAAGGTGCAGCTAGAAGGCAGATGTCTCATCGAATGGCTGTTCCATATTATATCCGATGATGACGATATTTCGGTGCTTCGACAAGTGCTCAAGGTGTTTTCCGATTTCGTCGTTCCTTCGCCGAAAATGCGTGCGCTCTGCAATGGCCTTGGCTCAATAACAGAAATGATCCGTTTTCGCCAACTCGACACCAGAGACAAAAAAAGGGCACAGCGTATTGTGCAATTGTTGCGCAAGAAGTAAGGTCTCGTGTGCTCGCGTGCTTTTGAGTGAGGAAGGCGGGCCCGCAGGGGTGTCTGTGGACACATAACTATATGTGCCTGTGTGGTCTTGGTCAGATATATGTATACATATGTATATATGTATATACATATACTTATGCATATAGAAATATGTATATGTATATTATTCGTAAACGTAAACATTCCACAATATAAATATACAATTATATATATATGTATGCAGATACACATGTATCTATATTTATATGCATATATATATATATATATGTATATATGTACACAGATATATATATATACATATACATATATATATACATATATATATAAACATATATATATATGTAGTATATATATATATATCAACATATACACATATATATATGCATATATATATGTATATATTTATATACATACATATATATATATATATATACATAAATATATACCTGTATATATATGCATCTGTGTATATATATACATACATATATATTTCATACATATATACTTACATGTATATATGTTATATATATATTCATGTACATATTCACGCATATATATTCAAGTGCATGCAAATACATACACATATGTGTGTATTCAAACATATGTACTTATTTCTACATATATATGTACATAATGTCTGAATGCAATTTTTCATGCATTGCATCCGACATCTGAATTCCGATAAAAAATATTCAGATGTAAATTTGTATATATGATAAAATCTAGGTATGTAAATATGCAAACCTAAAAATATCTAAAGGAAAAATTGTATATTTATATTTATGTGTATGTATGGATATTGATATATAAATGTATATATATTTACATACATATATATATTTATATAACTATATACATAGGAAATACACAAAAAAAATTACATATGTATACATACTTGAATGTATATAGATACATACTTATATGCATTTACATATGTATATACATACATATACATGCGTAAATGTATGTGGATATGCATATATACATAAACACATATATATATATATAGATATATATATATATATATGTATATATATATATATATAGATAACTGTTTATATTGATACCAATATGTGTATATACATAGATATAGATATATACACTTATATATATACACATAAGTTTATATAAATACATCTATCTATATGTGCATAAAGAGA
>Ga0136587_1000217_pt1 | contig 16081 bp, 7 predicted proteins | sample AntRauMFilla1563_FD_101386 | JGI IMG/M metagenome (GOLD analysis project Ga0136587, IMG submission 101386) | Saline lake microbial communities from Rauer Islands, Antarctica - Metagenome Filla 1 #563 | ecosystem: Environmental > Aquatic > Non-marine Saline and Alkaline > Saline | place... | reverse complement strand
TCTTCTTCACCAAAGCGCTGAAGGCGCGTCCTGTAAAAGCCATGGGTACAACCCATGGTTACTTTGTCAAATACGCCTCTGGGTTTTGGCCGAATTTGCGCCAATCCTGAAAATGAGGGTTCGCCAAAACGGTTGAGGGTATTTTTATAATTTATTTCAACCACTAAGAACACTAAGAGCACAAAGTTTTTCCTTCTTTTTCCTTCGTGCTCTCCATGTCCTTCGTGGTTTAACCCTTTTTTTTTAAAACCACAAAGACCACTAAGAGCACAAAGTTTTTTTCTTTTTTTTCCTTCGTGCTCTCCATGTCCTTAGTGGTTTAACCCTTTTTTTTTAAAACCACAAAGACCACTAAGGATGCACAAAGTTTTTCCTTCTTTTTCCTTCGTGCTCTCCATGTCCTTAGTGGGTTAACCCTTTTTTTTAAAACCACAAAGATTACTAAGAGCACAAAGTTTTTCCTTCTTTTTCCTTCGTGTCCTGAGTGTCCTTAGTGGTTTAACTCTTTTTTTACTTTTGCTAACATAGGAGGACACGAAGGGTACAAAGTATCTTAAAGAAGACCGGTTTAAACAATTATCTTCATCCCTTGATTCTTTGCGGCGCCTTGCGCTTTTTTGGAGAATGTTGTTAGAAGGGATATCCAATGGCAAAGTTGAAATTTAGGCTGTCTCTTCGCCACGTTTTGCTCCCGATATCCCAAGTGTTGCTCCAACGTTCGTTTTCCGGAAAATATGGATATCTCAAAGGCGTAGCCAAATCAAAACGAATCACGAAAAACTGTACATCCACTCGCAATCCAACGCCGGTGCCTACTGCAAGTTCATTAAACCAGTCCTTACTGAATTTTCCACCCGGTAAGGCCTCATTTTCGTTCCAAAGCCAGATATTTCCAGTATCCATAAATAAGGCTCCTTTTAGAAAGGAGAAAATTGGAAATCGGTATTCTACATTTCCTTCCAGCCGAATATCGCCTGATTGATCAAAAAATGAATTTAAACTTGTCTGGTCTGGCTGATAAGAACCTGGCCCAATAGATCGGATTCGGAATGCACGAACCGAGTTGGGTCCACCTGAGAAAAACTGTTTGATATAGGGAAGAGAAAGTGAATTGCCAAGAGGCATTCCGACTCCAGCCCATAGTCTCGTGGCGATGGTATGCTCCTTTGCCGGTCTGAAGTAATAACGGAGATCCAAATCTACTTTGGCATACTGAGCATACTCCAGCCCTAAAAGTTTTCCCGATTCTGAATTAGTCAGATTGCTAAGCCCATTAACCAAATTACCAGCGACATCTAGCCCAGTACCTATAAATACTCCATGTCTCCGCGTATCGTCGATAAGCTTGTTGTAGTTGAACAAATAATTCACCCCTACAATAAAATTCTGCTCGAAACTCCGCTTCAGGAAAGGGTTATTGTTGAGTATTTCGTCGAATTCAGGACTAGTTTGAGTTTGATTTACAATGTTGATACTGATAGGATTGAGTTCATGATATACAAATCGGTTTGCATTCCAGAAGTAACCGTAATTGGCAGAGAAGGTGTTTAGTCGAAATAATCCACCTCTATTCAGGTAATCAAACCCTAAACTCATTCTGGTTTTTGGCACGGAATAGCTGAGCTTCTCTTTGATGGGAACAAAGAATATTACCCTCGGAAAAATCAGCTCACCCTTCACCCCAAATTCAAATGATCTCAAATTAGACCGCTCTCCTCCGGCAATTTGAAACTCGTAGCCCACTCGTGTGGATAGGTTGAAAGTCTCTCCACCTTTGAAGATATTTCGATTGCGATAAGTCAAATTTAATGATGGCCCTGCAAAATTATTTGACTTGGATATCCCGAGTAGTTCAGCTCTGAGGGACCTTCGCGTCATAGGTGAAAGGAAGAAATTGGCTTCAAGATGACCAAGTGAATCGCCCAATTTCAATTCGTCATATCGGAGATTTACAAACTTATAATTCCCGATCGAGCTAAGCCGATTAGTCGATAGGCTGGAGAGTTCCGGGTCGTATTTTTGGCCCTTCTCAATCAAAATATAGTCGTTCAGTAATCCCGGTCTGAACACTACATTTCCCTGAATAAAATTCTTTGAATCAATGACTGTGGTATCCAGTTTTTCTGCACTTTCATTGATAGAATAGTTGGGAAAAACGTTGATTTGGCTGATCTCATAGGGGACAATGGATTTCTCAGGAACGTCTTTTTTCAGCCGTAGAAAGAGGTTGAACTTCCGAGAACTATCCGAGATGTTAGTATCGGCTTCGAATATGAGATATTCACCGTTGAAATTATAAAACCCTCGTTTTTTGAGCGCTTTATCGATCCGATCCCGCTCTTCCTTAAGCCAGTTTAGATCAAATCGACTTGTGGAATCCAGTTTACTCTCTTCTAATGTAGATTGAATTTGCTGGTAGATTGGTAGTGAATCGAGTTCGATTTGGTATTCGGATAAGGTATACGGAGTGCTGACTTTTGCTACGTAAATTACTGAAGCAAATTTTTCATCCTGATTTACTTCTGATTTTACTGAGGAATAGAAAAATCCTCGATTTTCCAGTCGGTTCAAAATCAAATCTTCCGTATTTGGCACATTTACATTGCTGAAGTAAATCGGTTCTTCGCCAATCTTTTTATTCAAAAAACGATTGATAAAGCCAGGCTTATCTTTTTGATTTTTATAATATGCCCAAAGTCCTATTCGCATTCCTAGAATCTTACTGTTGGGTTCAGGCCGTAGTAGTTCGTTGAGTTCTGAAGTGATTACTTTGATGTCCTCAATTTTAGTTTCTGTCTCCAGTTTCAGTTCTGAGCCAGTGTATAATTGTTCGTCTTCAGGGATATATTGCTTCACCGAGCAGCCGAGTATCGAGCTGAAACAGAATAGCACCAGTAAGGAGATATTTGATTTATTTTTCATCCTTCGGCAGTTCATTTGCTTTCTTCTTTTTTTTCTCGGAATTATTGTCCAGCTCATCGATTGGATTCTCTTTTATATCAACTTCCGGATTGATAGGATTTTCCCAGATCTGTCTAAAACTGTTAAACTCCCGGTTGAAGACAACTCCCAAGCCTGTCACCACCAGTTGGCCATCGATCACACTTTCAAACTGATTTTTGCGAAAAGCACGAATCCTGAACTTTCCGTCTTCCGTCAGTGTATACTCGACACTGATATTTCCAAGAATCGCACCTGCATCTTGAGTGGTTTGTGAATTGCCCTCAACATCAAATTGGCTACCTACTTGCACAGTCAACCTATCATTGAATAGCGTTTGTTGTGCGCTGATATTGAGCTCAGTTTGAGATTTACCGCCTTGACCTTGGGTATAGCTATCCACTTCAAACCCCACTTCAAATCCTGAATCACCAAAAAGTTGGTTAGAGAAGTTATTTAACTGGTCGGAGAGAAGCTGGCTTACGCTATTTCGAGCCAAGGCTTCCGTGCCTCCACCCGATCCATCAGAGCCTCTCGAGGGGAAGAAGCGATTGAGCACCAAAAGTGAAAATACCTGTCGGTTGAGCTCGCCCTCCTGCTTACCTAGCTGACGAACCTGTGAATACACATTCCCGCCAAATTCTCCACGCTCATCTTCTGGCATATCCAATCCAAAAGAGATCTCGGGCTGGAGCATCTCACCATCTAAGTAGAGGTAAACTAGAAAATCCAAACGCTTGCCATATTGACTTTGTGTAGCATCTCCGGATCCGGTGAGCTGAGAGGCCATAAGAGGTGCCGCAGCAGTTCTGACTTCGTAGCTTGCCGAGATGTCCAATGTGGCGTCTAAAGGATCTCCATTCCAGACTATTGTACTGCCTTTGATGATTTCAAATCTTCGATTGACCAGATTGTACAAAGACATTTCGTAATGTCCGTCCTGGATTTGCAATCGTCCACTTAGGCTGGTTCGACCAATCGGATCTACTGCCAAATCTAGTTCTCCAGAAGCTGTCAAGGCCAGATTATCTCCGGAATATGGGTCAATTATGATTTTAAATCGTGCCGTAGGATCTACTTCCAGCAATAGATTGATATCGTATCCAGCAAAGTAATTTGAGACCTCATCATCAGTCCTGGTCAGGATTGCATCTGGATTTTCCTTATTGACAAATACCACTACACCTTTCCGCTCTACCAATTCCGCTTGGGACTCAGGTATGACGAAGGTAAGATCTGTTTCGTCTTTGACTGCCAGGTTTCCTCTCACGATAGGTAGCAGCAAGTCTCCTTTGATGGAAATATCTGCATCGATAAGGGCTTTGCCGAAGAATAATTCACTTTCTTCATCGGTAGAGTTGATCACCAGGAATTTTTTTGCGGTGACTTGCAGATCCAAGGTGGGATTGATGAAGGATTTTGTTCCAATCTCACCATCAACGACAAAAGTGTTTTGGGCCTCATCCCGCACGGTGAACTGGTCTAGGTAGATTCCTGCATTATTTAGCCGGATCGATTCATCTTCAAATAGGTATTTGGTGCCTACAATGGTTGGGGTGATCGATGCGTCTTTGAAAGTTAAAACACCCTCGTATATTGGATCAAGCGTAGTTCCATTAGCATTGATTTTACCTTGCAAGACTCCTCCGGCCTGGGCGATCTGCTCGGGAATCAAGCCTTCAAGAACGACAAGCTCTATTCGGTTCAGGTCAAGGTCCAAGTCGAAAGAAGCCGCCGTTTCGTCTGATTTGAAATCGCCTTTAATATCTAAATCTATCCCCTGACCCTTTAAGTCGGCTTTCAGGGCATAATTACCAATTGACTCAGCTTCTGCATTTACGTTGAGTGTGCCTAGGTTTGTGTTCAAAACAGCCAATGAATCAATATTCAGATCCGCCAAAATGCCTAAAGCTCCAAATGGTTTCTGGACTATAAGTCTTCCTTGCATGGAGCCATCAGCGATTACCTCGGTAGGATTCAGAAAACTTGTCAAATTTTCCAATTTAAATCCGTCAAACAATGCAGCGATATGAGGTTTTTCGAGTGAGTCTAGTTTGTCTGTGAGTTCTATTCGTTGATTAGTTGCGGTAAACAACATATCGGTAAAAGTGATCTCCCGATTAGAGTATACCAGGCTATTGGAGCTTGGTACAGTCCAGGCCGTTTTGTCCAGAATCAGATTTTCCGGAAGGAATTTTATGATGACACTGTCCGGGAGCAAATCGATCTGAGAAGATACCTGTGTGAGTATGTCTGTTTCTTCAAAAAACTGCACATCCAGCATTAATCTTGCGTCTTCCAGATCGCCCGAAATCAGCATTTTATCCATGGCGATTGGCCCGGTATTCAATGCAGCAAAGCCAAATTCAAAATTGAATTGCGAACTGTCCGATTGAATCTGAATTCCCAAACTATCAATCTCTGCTCCTCCATAATTCAGAAACGGGAAATTCACATTTGCGATAAGAGTCTGCCTTGCTTCGGAGAAATTTGCTCTGATCGAGGCGGTATCCAATTGGACGAGACTTGGTAGCAGAATCTCGTTTAGCAATGGATCTTGCCTCAAGGCAATATTCATATTGAGTACCACATCTCCCTTGGTAGAAATAGTATCTTTTATTTCGAAATAGCCATTGATATAGCTTGTCAATGCGTCGGCAAATTCTCCCGGATTGGCATTAGCCTGAAGGAATCCGACCACGGGACGGCTTTCTAAGTCGATACTGGTCGAATCATTTTTCACCAAAGCATTGATCCAAACGGTTCCCACAGGATAAGTATTCTGCTCGTGGACCACAGTCGCATCTGTGATTGTTGCATTTGCTTGAAACTCCTCCAAATTTCCTTCAAAACTAGCGTCAAGAATCAACTGTGCCTTGGTGCTTTTCTCTGTCAGTCCCAAAGCGGTCAAATCTGCACCTTTCAAATTCAGATTCAGACTGGCTTGTGAATTAATTGAGTCCAAATCCACGGTGGCGCTCAGATCATATCGGAGGTTTTTGCTATCCAGAGCCGAACTGATTGTGCCGGAGCCATTTTCTAAATTTCCCGATAGCGCCAAACCTGAAAAATCATTTTGATAAAGCTCCAGACTGTCAAATCGAGCTTGGATGTCTGCGTTGATTTCGTACCACGTGGCTCCTGATCCGGACGCATCGATTGAAAAGTAGACCGTATCCAAGTTCGGATTTTGTAAAAGCGTATTCAGTTGAATAGCTTTAGCCTCCAAGTTTGCAGCAAATGAAAGTTGCGCTCCGTCTTGGTAGCTAGCCATCAGATTCAGATCGCCAAGGCTGGATTCAAGTTGAAGTTCCGTGCCCAGATCACTTAGGCTGCCGCTGGCTTGGCCGGTGAGGAGGAAGGATTCCGGAAGCTGAATTCCCAGATCTTTTTCTGAGACAAATGACGTGAGTGTTTCCCGCTGACTTTCAATTCTGATTTGGGGAATGTCAAATCGCAACAAATCCATGTTCAGCACATCACTGACTTTTCCCGAAGTAAAGAAATTTGTTTGACCCCACGATAGATCCGCCATGGAAATAGTGAGCAGTTTGGTGGAGCCATCCAGCCTTAGTTCTGCTTCAAATGGATAGCGTTCGAGCTTTTGAAGGAGCGTATCTTGAGCGAGATCAGGTTGGAAAAAGTATGCATCCTGAATCGCGAGTCTTGCCACCGTGAGTTCAAGGTCAAAATTGGATTCTTCCGGTTTTTCGATCAATTGATCGATTGAGGCATAGTTGAGTTCCAATTGGCCTTGCAATTCGCTTCGGTTGATCGCAATGCGAAGATCATCGATGATTGTCTGCGAATCGTCCAATGAGAAGTCCATGGTGAATTCCTCCAATTCAAACCCACTCACTTCTTGAAGTTGAAGCGAGTTGATTTGGGCTTTAGCTATTTTTCCGTTAAGGGAAATCGCTGAGAAATCAGCTGAGAGCCCGGTGATTTGAATTGCCTCAGGATTGAAATATCCTGCTTGAAAATCTGTCTGGGCGGTTTTAAATTCGATCTTGTTGCTGGCGAGCGAAATTTGATTCGCTATCACGATCCAGTCAGGCCAAGCAAAGGCCTGTTCGGAATCCTCTTTTGCGGTGGTGGAATCTGCTAGCGCAGCGGGTGAAAAATCATGAAAGCGTATCGAAGAATTATTCAACGTAAAAAGATTCAATTCCACTTTTTGAGTCTCCAAGTCAGCCATAGGTAGCTCGACAAGCAATTCCTGAAGGTTGACTTCGGCTTGCTGTTGATCTACTTCGTTTTGATAGTTGAGTTGGACATTATTTAGCGCCAGTTTTTCCAAAATAAGCTTTGGAGAAACACCTGCGGTGGTATCTTCCTCCGTTTCTGGGAATGGCTTCCGTTGCAGATAGTCTGCTTGGGTGTCGCTGAGTACGATTTGTTCGATCTCGATAGCCATTGTCTCCAGATCGATTTTTGGAATGTCCAATTGAAGCGAACCCAGTCTGAGCTTACTAGAGATGCCAAGAAATTGATCTTCAAACTCTAAGTCAAAATCAGTTAATGATACGTTTTTTAAGGCAAGTTGCATCCCTGTAGCTGTGGTGTCTGAAGCTGTTTTACTTGGATCTGTTGCTGTGGAGTCTTGCCCAGGTTGGGGTGTGAAAGCCTCAATTAAAAAGCTAAAATTAAAGTCTTCGGTATTTTCCTCCCGAGTCACCTTTGCTTTGACTCCATTCCAATCCAGCTTAGAGATATTGACATTGCCAGAGGTGATCAGTGGCAGGAATTCCACTCCCGCTTCCAGATCCTGCGAATAAAGTAAAGTGTCTCCGCTGAGATCTTCAAGATATAGACCTTCGAGATATATGTTGCCTGAAAATGTGATAAATAGACGGTCAATACTGAACTGAGTACCCGTATTTTTTTCTACATAGCTGACGGCTTTGTCCACTATTATCCCTTGTCCCCAAGGGCTACGGATGAATAAAATCAGTGCCAGCAGAATCAAAAGAATGGTTCCGATGATGATCCCTGTCACCTTGAGAATTTTTAAAAGTATCCTTTTGATAAAAGAGTAGTTTTATGAATTTGATGCATACCCGAAATGCACTCTATTACAGACAATTCAATAAGCAAGCCAATGCTCGGATTAATTCTGTAATTGATGACTACTGAAAAATGATTTTCTCTTCAATAACTTTAAATCTAGCTGTTATAAATCACAGTTGGTGATTGTTTGATCGAATATTCCTGAATAGCCCATTGGATCATTATTGTCGATCAAAGAGCGGGAGATTAGTCAAGAAAAAGCTTAGTTAACCTTTAATGATTTCTTAGTATTTAGTTTGATTGCTTATACTAAAGTAAATGAGCCTAGTATTGTTTACTGAGGTATTGTTGCAAAGAAAATAATTCTAAAATTTAAGAGATCATTAATTTTGTCTACTTAGAAGGTTGCTATATGAAAAAAGCTGAATTCAAGGCCTTGGTTTTGAAACTTAATGAAGAAGAAATTAGGAGATTTGTACTGCATTACGGAAACAGTGACAATAATTTTCGAGCAGGCTTGGGGATTTTCTTTTCTGACAAGCAAAGCGACGCTACGATCGAGCAGAGTTTCCAGTCTCTGTTGGCATCGATTATCAAAAATAGTAGTAGTCGCGGATACATTGACTATAAATCAGTTTCAAATTTTGCATCTAAGATAGGCGAGCTAGTACACCGTGGGGAGAGCTATGCTGCGGAGGGCAAATTTGTGACTTCTTTTCTGGTAGCTAAAGCCTTGCTTGAGCCAGTGATGACTGCCGCGAAAAACATTGATGATTCAAGTGGATATGTTGGTGACACTATTGATTCGATTATTCACTTATTGGGCACTATTTCAAGTGCAAAAGATGCACCGACAGATTTGAAAGAAACAATCTTAGACTTTCTAGCAGTGCAGCTTCAATCGGAAGTCTATTTCGAGTATGGAGGTTTCGGTAAAGATATGTTTGTGATATATCAGTCGAATGCTGCACTGTTAGGGAAAGTGGAACCATATGAGCAACTGATTTCAAAATTGCTTAGTAGAGCTGGAAGGTATAAAAAAGAGTTTTTGATTTTAAAACAGATTGATTTTTATAAAGCCATCGGCGAAGCGAGCAAAGAGGCTGAGCTGATCTCCGCGAATATGGAGATAAAAGAAGTCAGAAAGTTAGAGGTCAATAAGGCGATTAGTCAGGAGAATTACTCAAAAGCTAAATCTTTGATCGATGTGGGGATCAAAATTGCGAAGCAAAATAACCATCTCGGAACTGTGACTGAATGGAAAAAGAATCGCCTTTTGATACTGGAACTTGAAGGTGATGTGCCAGAAGTGAGAGCTTTGACAAAGACATTAATTTTTGATTCCGGATTCAGTCTCGACTATTATCGAAGATGGAAAGCGACATTCCCGATTGGAGAGCTAGATTCTGCAATCGAGAGTTTTATTAACGAGCGAATACAGTTTTTAGAGAAGAAGTATCAAAATCAAATGGGATATTATGGAAAAATTCATCCGCCTATCCTGGATAATTTGGCAGGTATCTATTTTGAAGAAAAGTATTTTGACAGGGTTTTGGAACTGGTCAGAATGGAAAAGACGCTGGACTCGGTGCTCCGATTTCACAGAAAATTAGTGCCTTTGTTTCCTGATGAGTTACTCCAAATTTATTTGCCTCTGCTGGAGCGGGAGGGAGATATAGCGAGTGACCGACGGATGTATGCGAATCTTGCAAAAATCTTGAAAAATCTCATTAAGGATATGCCAAAGGGGAAAAACCAAATCCAAAATATCGCTGAAAAGCTAATGATTAAATACCCACGAAAACCAGCAATGTTGGAGGAATTAAAGAAAGTAATGTAGTCCGGAGAAATAGAAAGAGCCTATTCAAATTGAATTTCAGCTGTTATTTTGGGTTCTACCCTCAATTTAATGGATTAGGTGGTGAATATTTTGATAAGCTAATTTGATGGTAATTTTAGAGAGGATTTATGAATATCCTAGGCCATTGTGTAAATCGGATTTTTTTTACTTCACTGACCCAGCTAACACAGTGGACACATCGGCTTAACGGTAAGAATATATTGTTAATCATTTTCTGACTGCGCTACACGCTTTCAACTCAGTGTCTCTGTGTTGAGAATATTTTTGAGCCTTTAAGAAACCATATTACCACTAAATATGTAGTAGAACCTTATTTTGAATCCATTTTGACGGTAATTTAGTCATCAGTAGTCTCAAATCGACTGCTCTTTGAGAATTGAAGCGAAGAGTTGGATGTCCAGTTTTACCTTGGAAGTAGGGAGTATTTTTATTCAGTTGGAGATCGTTTTTGAATCAGGACGATTCCTTTGACTGATTCTAGTATCAATGCTTTTTCATCTATTCGTGCATCAATATTCTCAAAAAAGAAAAGTAGCTTAATCTCCTTATTTTCAAACTCCAGCTGCAGATCTTCCCAAGGAACAGTATTGTAAGAATTGGTATAACGCATTTCCAATTCTTCGACAAATTCAGCTAATTCGATACGGTTTTCTTTTTCATTGAATTCCAAGATCAGAGTAGATTCATCTTCAGGATCAATTTGAAATCGCAAGGCATCTTTCTCTGCTTTTTTAGTGTATCTGTTGAGCTCAATCCGCATCAACTGTTCATAATCTGCAATCGGATAGTTGAATTCTCCGGCAGAATTGAAATTTAAATTCCTCACTTCATTCGATTTCGTAATCAATTCGTATTCAGGCACGAATTTCAAGCCCATAGATTCTACGACAAGTTCGTCCCATTCCATACTGGAAGTCTTTAGCTTGGACTTATTTGCTGATGCATTCATGATTGATTTGAGATCTTGCTCAAACCACGGCTGCAAACTCTCCAAGCCATGGTAATCGTGGAGGTATTGGACAATTGAGTTTAGGTTGTTCAATGTGGTTCTTTCCAGATTAATTTCACGAACCTTTTCAAAGGCTTTAATTCCACCCTTTTCGGTAATTTTCCACTGAACCTCAGTTTGGATTTTACCCTGGACTAACAAACCATTTTCTTCCAATAGATGACTCAATCGATCCATTTGATCTTTTCTGCTGAGTCCAAACATTCCCCATGGGCCAAAAGAGGAGAAAATCATGAAAAGGGCCAAGGATAGGGGAATGACTTTAATATTTTTCTTTCCAAAGGTGAAATAGACCGCCAAAAAAGTCAGCCAAATCCCAAGTAAAGCAATAATATATCGGTTCACTGTCAAGCCATAATCTTCGATACGGATGCCGATAGCTATGAATAATAAAATAATCAATGGGAAAAGCAGAAAATAAAAAGCCTTGTAAAAGAGTTTGATCCAGCCTGTCTCTTTGAGCTCTTGGTAGGGAAATAGAAGAAGATTGGTGAAAATCCCCAGCACCGAGATAGCTATGATCATGTAACTCACTATCCCTCTAGGCCAATCCCAAGTGATGATGATTTTAGCTCCGTAGGCATAAAGTATCAATAGGTAGATGAGTAACAGCGGGATCAATACAAACTGGGTGAAAACGCGCAGACCGTTTGGGACATCCTCGGGTGAGGCTTCTGTTTTGAATTCCAAAGGAATACCGGCTAAGAAAAACCAGGTGTTGAAGACTCCGACGGTCGTAAAAAAGAGTTGGGCGAATAGCTGCGGATCATATTCCACGTCGAAAAGCGTACTAATGGCAAGCAGGGCAAATACGATTCCCAAGAAGATAATAGCCGAATACAGTGCTCCCAAAGTCAATCTTAGAAAGAGCACCTTATTGTAATTCCAAAAACTGAGTTGATTGCTTTCTTTCAGAAAAGGAAGAATGGCTACACAGAGATGAAGCGTCAGATTATAGATCAAATACCGAATGTAGGGTACCCGCGTAGAATAAAATGTCAACTCATTTGGAAAGCTCCAGAAAATCAAACCTAAGATGATCAGTCCCACCGTTTCCAGTCCTATTCTGGATTTTTGGGAAAGTTGCTTTTGTGCCACAAAAACTCGGATACAGAAAAATAATGGAATACCCAGTGCAGCGGTCAGAAGCAGATTGACCAAAGTCAGCTGCTCTTCAAATTGCTCGATTTCAACTAAGTAAACCGAAATTGATGTAGCGATGACGGCTGAAGTAATGCTTGAGGGGAATCTCCGGAAGGTTCTTGCTGCATCAAAAGCAAGATTTGAAAGTGATGGGAATTTCAATTTTCTGATAGTTATAGGCGAAGTGATCCGCTTGTTTTCGTAGGAGATGAGTTAACTGGTTGCTTTTAGGAATAGCATTCATTCTCTTTTGGCTCAAAAATGAAATTTAGACATAATTTTTTTGAATGCTTTCCAATAACAAATGATGTGAAGACTTTACGGGGTATGATCTGATTTAAATGGTCATTGAAGAATAACCAAACACAATGTTCAATTAGGATTCGTTAGCACCAGACGTGTGGCATCTTAAGGATTACCTCGTGTCCAGTTTTGGCCGAAATAATGTTAATTTGGAAAATGAGGATTCGCCAAAACGGGAGGATAATATTTATGCAAGACCGTGAGTGGTGACACTCACGGCGGCTACGGTAGGCTTTAACTGCGGCACCGGCAGACATTTGCGTCTTCTTAAGGTTTCGCCAAAACAACTAGCTGGTAATTACGCATGGTCATGAGAGATTCGGTGATTTCACAAATTGTAGAAAAGTGAATCTTGAAAATCAGTAGGCTCAAAAGCCAGTATTTTAGTTTTACATAGAAATTCTCTAAAACATGAGAGAAATCCCAAACTTTCTTATTTTAGAATTCAATTAACCCTTTTGATATGAACACCAGCCAACTTGCACCCGGAAGTAAATTGATTCACCCAAAATTCGGAACAGGAATGATTCTGTCTTTGGACGACACGTACTACAAGATCTACTTTTATAAGAACGAAGAAGTAAAAACGTTAGCACGGGATTATGATGGTTTCACCGTGGAGGAAGCCAAAGTTCCGGACTTTCCGATGCTCACCATGAAGGACGTCGAAAAAGCGATCCGAGAGGCTTTGATCCAAACCTCTGAGCGAGCTCCAATCATTCCGCTTGGAGGAAAGTGGATCGGTGGAAATGTAGTCTTCGAACCTAATGATGTAGCGCTTCAGATGAAAGAAATTCCCATGGCTACCTTTTTCCACAAGATTGTAATGGTGAGGGAAAAGCTCCGCGTATTGGAGCAAAATATCAATAATCATCCGAAACTGGACGATGAAGATCGAGTGCATCTCCAGCAGTATATCACGCGCTGCTACGGTTCGCTGACTTCCTTCAATGTGCTATTTGCATACAAGGAAGATCAGTTCAAGGGAAGTGGAGGTTGAAGTTTGAAGGCTAAAGTGAGAAGGCTGAAAATCTTCACTCATTGTTGGCGGATAAACCAAAGAAAAGCCGTGCTGGATTACTCATTCAGCACGGTTTTGTTGTTTGGATTTTATACTGTTCAATCCCTTTGTGAATGGTATTTATGAACGCATACTTTAGACCGAAGCTGCGCTACCTAGGCTTCCAAGTTACTTGCGACCTGCCTTTTGAAATTTATCATAATCACCGTTCCCTTGCCGATCTCCTGCATCAATTCTCCATCTATTTGTCGAGTGAGTAAGTCAACTAACTGAGTGCCAAAACCAGTGCCTTTCGCTTTAGCATCCAGAAGCTTCCCTACGCCATTATCAGAGATTTTGAGTTGAAAAGTGTCTTCAAATAAATTTTTCAAACTCAATTCAATCTTTCCTTTTTCACCTGTTGGAAAAGCATATTTCAATGAATTGGTTAGCAGCTCATTCACAATCAAACCTAAAGGCAAGGCGGTATCTACATCTAATTCGAGCACTTTCATATCAATAGTTACTTTGATCCGTTCGGATTCATTGTAGGAGTCCAATATATTCATGCAAAGATTCTCGAAGTAATTTTTCATTTCGATAAATGCCAAATGCTCGCTTTGATAAAGTTTTTGATGCAAAATACCCATTGATTGTACCCTATTTTGGCTTGCTAGCATGACTTCCTGCATATTCGGGTCGTGTATTTTTGCAGACTGCAAAGCCAGTAAACCTGATACTACTTCCAGATTATTTTTGACACGGTGGTGAATCTCTTTAAGCAATAGAACATTCTCATTATTTTTTGAAGAAAGCTCCTTTTGGGTTTTGGTCAGGTCACTGATTGTAATCTTAAGCTCGTGGGTTCGATCTTCGACCTCTTGCTCCATCGCAAGAAAAAGGCGGCCATACTGATTAGTGATGTAGATGTAAATGCCTAATGGATAACTTACATAAAGTAAGATAAGGTCTAAATAATATAAGGATGTAGTCAATGAAATAAGGTCAGCACTAACCATCCGATTGACCAATAAGAAAACAGACGTCCCTATAGCTCCAAATGCAACATAACGTGCCCCTTTGTTTTTTTCTTTGATTGCTATTCGCATTATGATCACCATGAGAACAATTACAGCCAGGATGATGGTCGTATCAAAAACAATGAAATTGAAGACATTGATAAAATAATTTCCAGTCCTCAAAAGTGCTAACCAAACCAAGTGCTTGGTCCAGTAGAATTTTTTCATTTTGAAAAGTGTGCTCAACGAATAGGATAAAAGACCATAGCCCAAACCAAAAGCTGTGGAATTAAAAATACCGCTAATGATCGGATTGGTAAAACCGTTGAGATCGACAAACAAAAGAATATGAGCACAAATCGCTGCACATAAAAACAGAAAGGTGATGAACGTGATCACCAAGTTGGCTTCCTCTTTCCTTAATTTAAAATACAAGAGCACGTGCAATAGTAAAAGAATGGAAAGCACCACCACTATTACTGACAGTGTAGCAAGGCTATTTGCATATCGGAAGTCTGAATAATTAGCACGTACAGCCGACGAAAAGCCAATATCAAAACCAAGGTTTTCAGAAAAAAACCTAAATGTTTTCGTGTTGTTTTTGGCTTGATGGTTCGAAAATCTGACGGCTATGGTATGAGTGCCTTGTGCGATGATTTTCAATGGCCTGTCTCCGTTATAGTTGGGGGAGTAGGTTTTTTCCTGTTGGCTGTCAGGTGAAAAATTTCCGTAGGAAGTCACCAGCTCTCCATCTAGATAAATCTCGGCTGCTCCCCAAGAGTAAAAATACAGTCGCTCAATTTCCTCAATCATTTGAGGATTGGCTGTAAATGTAATTCGCCACCAGCCAAAGCCATTCCACAAGCTATCGGGCATCTGGTAAGCTTTTAAGTCAAAAGGATCTAGTTTGTGCCACTTCGAATCATCAAAATCAGGTTCAGCCCATTCCAAACTATCGCCGGGATGGTATCGCCAGCTGTCTTGGAATTTCAACTCCATTAAACCTTCTTTAAATAGGCTAGGGTCTACATGTCGTCTTTGGGCGTAAGAATTCAAAGTGCTGAAATAGAATCCAAATAAGATTAATACAAAAAAGTATAGAAATTTTAATAGAATAGATTTCAAATAATTTTGGTGACCACCCAGCATACTCTAAACATAAATTTATTTTTTGAAATTAAGTAAATAAAAAACCTTTTGGGTAGGAATATTAAATTTGTATAGGTGTCCGAAATGATACCAGAAGCCTTAATTTCTTTTCTTCGCTTATCGGGACCGAAGACGCCTGCCTGCCGTTAGGCAGGGAAGGCCGAAACATCCAATTATCAAGTATGCGTCAATTATATTCTTAACTCCTCTCGCTACTAGTAAAGTAGTGGATAATCAAATTTCCCGTTATCGAAATTAGGAAATCGTAACTTGATCGAATAAAATAAGAACCAAAGCACCATATTCTTTTTTACATACCCCCAATCTTCTTAACCCATGAAAATTTTCATCCTATTAGCTTTTGTTCTATGCTGCAACATCCTGCCCAGCAATGCACAATGGAAAAATCGATATCCCAAAGTAGATGGCTATGGACATCACGTTTATTTAGAAGGGCATGAGTTACCGGTTTTAAACTCGGGACCAATGGATGCGGCACCCGCTCCAGTAACTGAGCAAGTCGTCTTTTCTGCAAAAGGCTGGCTTTGGATCATGGACCTCTCCAGCTCGGAGGCTACACGAATTACTTCTTCGGCGGGGATCGATTCCAGACCAAATTGGTCTCCATCAGGTGATGAGATCGTCTT
>Ga0136587_1000205_pt1 | contig 16386 bp, 16 predicted proteins | sample AntRauMFilla1563_FD_101386 | JGI IMG/M metagenome (GOLD analysis project Ga0136587, IMG submission 101386) | Saline lake microbial communities from Rauer Islands, Antarctica - Metagenome Filla 1 #563 | ecosystem: Environmental > Aquatic > Non-marine Saline and Alkaline > Saline | place... | reverse complement strand
ATATCCATCATAATGCGACCTGCCGGAAGAATTGGGCAATCCTGCCCATACCTTCGCAAGATTATTCATGAACTCCTGCTGTTCCAGCGTGCCTGACCGGAACCGGTGCAGTCCAGCCTCAGCCAGAAGCACATCCGCGAGCCGGTCCTGCACCGCCGGGCTGAAGCGCTGTGACATTGCTGTGCCCGTTTTTTCCACCACCCTGCGCAGGGTCGGCGGAATGAACTGGTAGCGGCCGATCGCATGGGGCTGGCCCGGGGTTGCGTCGATCCAGTCGAAAATCTCGGCCAGCGTCATCTGTGTCGGGGGCCGGGACGGCTTGATCCGCGCACCGTATTGCACGGCATCATACCCGCTCCGCCGCGATTCCGCCTCCTGAATCAGGGCGCGGATCACCTGCACGTCGGACCCCGAAATGGACGCCCCCACCCCGTCCGCGAAAGCCGGCTCATGGGCGGGCCGCTCCGCGAACAGGCCGCCCTCCGCGCGCCCGACAAAAACGCCTGAGGCCGTCACCTCCAGCGCCACGGGCGTAGAGGCAAACAAGCTGCCGCGCACCGCCTCTGGCCGCCCGACAGACACGGACAGGAGCAAAAAAAGAACAGTCAAAACAATGCGCATCAAGACTCCGACAGCACCACAATCCTGCGCAGTTTTGCGCAATATGGTTGCAATCGGGTTAGCGCCAAGGATTTTGAGGCGTTTCAGGCACGACCTCGGTCAGACCAAACGCAAAGGATGCAGATCAAGCGCGCAACCACCTGGCTATTTAGTTTTCATGAGCGATCAATGACCTGCAGAAGGGTTCCCTGACAGCCCTCTCTTTTCACTTTGTTCTCAGCCACCAATCTATCCGCACACCGCGCAATCGATGCTGGGTACCGGCCTCCACCAATGGCTATGGGGGAAAAGGCCGCTTCTTTGACAACATCTTCGTCGAACGGCTCTGGCGCTCCCTGAAATATGAATAAGTCTATCTGCATGCCTGGGAAACCGGATCGGAGGCGAGCCTCATCTAATCTGAAACTGGATCAGCTGAAAAATTTTACAACTCGCACCGCAACACGGTAGGCCCGTGGTTTGAGGCGCTGGAGATGCGCGGGTTCATCCGCATGACCCAAGCCCCGCACCTTGGCCCTTCCGGCGTGGGCCAGACATCACACTGGGCGCTAGAGGAATTGCCCTGCGACGATCTGAAATCAGCGCCCAAGCGGTTCATGGCATGGCGGCAAAAACAAAAGCCCCGCACAGAAATCAGGACGCCCTGTCACAAAAGCGTTGCGGAGAATGGCGGCACGGCGGCGCAGGACAATATCACCGTCCTGAAAACTGTGACGCGTTAGAGCGAAAGGCAACATCATGCGACACAAGAAACAGGACATATCTACATCAAGCCAAGGGCAGGCATCTGTCAGGGTGCGCCCAAAGATAAGCAAGAACGAGGCGGGGGGCTTGGATATGACCTGCGCCACCGAAAGCACCCTGCGGGATCTGGTGGGGGTGAAAACCGACGAAGCGGCGCTGGGCCTGTTAAATTCGGCGGTTCATGCGCTGGGCAGCAACGGTGATGTCTATCTCCCTCTCATGACAACGACCTTTGCGGAGATTGAACCCCGTGACGCCGTGGAAGCGATGCTGGCGGCACAGATGACCGCAACGCATGTGATGATGACCGGATTGGCAAACAAGGTGATGGACGCCCCGAACCCGAGCCTGAGGGAAGCCTATGAGCGTTCTGTCACGCGCCTGAGCCGGACCTATCTGGCGCAGATGGACGCGCTCAAGAAATACCGTGCCAAGGCCCAGCAAATTGTGAGGGTGGCCGATAATCCCGATATGTTCGGCGATTTCCGCACGGGGGCGGTCCAGCAAGTCGCGATCTTTGAACCTGGCGGCTATCTCGCCGATGCGGTCAGTGCGTCTGACATCGCCCTGAGCGATCTCAAAAGCGGAAATGTCAGCCTCTATCTGGCCTTCCCGCCTGACCGCATTGCTTCGCACGGTGCGGCCCTCGGGCTGATCGTCAATCAGGCGATCACCGCTGTCGCCCGCTCGCCCAAGAAAGGCGAAGTGCTGTTCATGCTCGATGAGTTTGCCAACCTCGGCAAACTCTCGGGGCTGGCGGAAAGCCTGACCCTGCTGCCAGGCCTTGGCGTGCGCGTGTGGATGATCGTGCAAGAGTTGGCTGAGATTGTGCGCCTGTATGGTCCGCACACGGCCAAGACGATCAGCACGCAATCTGAAGTCAGGCAATACTTTGCGGTGAACAGCGATGAGCTGGCGCAAGCGCTTTCAAAAGCTCTGGGCCAAAAGACCGTGAAAACCAAGTCCCACGGTCTGGGGCGCTTCGACACTGACGACATCAGTGAAAGCCTCGCCGAGTCTGGCCAGCCGCTTATCCGTGCCGAAGAGATCAGGCAGCTTCGGCCTGATCAGCAAATCTTGGAGATGAAGGGCGTGCGCCCGATCCTTGGGCAACGCATCCCCTTCTGGTTCATCGCGCCATGGCGCGGCTGGGCCGCGATCAACCCCGTTGAGGGTGACTATCCAAATGAAAATCCCCGCGTGGTGCTTCGCTACACCGCGACTGAAACAAACGAAGAAAGAGCAACGATATGACCAAATTGAAAGTCGAAGTCTTGGGCGGCAAGCCGCCAAGACCGCCTGAAAGCCTGATCACGCGCCTGCGCCGCGCCCTCAATACCGCAAAGCTCGCCGCACTACATCGGCCCGTAACGTCCGTGCTCGCGGGCTTTGTCGGCTTCGTGCTGGTGATCGGCACGCCGCATCTCGGCTGGGACTACCAGTGCAGGCACGCGGTCTGGGGCTCTGGCTCATGCCAAGAAGCGGTGTGGTGCGAGTATTTCGGGGTCCAAGGACGCCGCGTGATCTGGCCTGAGCGCGGCGAACACTGTCACCTCATCGGCTTTTTGCCGCTGGATTTTAACATGCTGATCGGAAGGACAACGCGATGAGCGAATATTTTTACACGCTCGATCTTGGGGAAATCTATGGCCCCAAGCTGGAGCTACTGGCTGAACAGGCATCGGAGGAAGACCGTGAAGCGTTCGCTGCAATCATTCTGGCCTATGCCCTCGACCGAATAGAGGACTCAATCGATGTCTTACTGGAAATTCTGCAACAGGAAGCATTGAAAGAAGCACCGCTGGATTGGGAACAGATATGGGAATGGAGAAAAAATAATCGGCCTCTCGGGGCTGATCTTGATAACGAAATACCCTTATAACCCGCAGAATTTGTGGGTTTTTCCCAATATGTGCTAAAATAAAGATGGGTATTAAGAAGTATTCATCTCCAACGTGGAGCAAGACAATGAAAGATGATTTTAACACAACTGAGCGCGGCGATGCTTTCGAGGCAACCCACGCACCCCCAAAACCAACATTAACTGTCGATGTCGAAAAGTATCAGGCCTTCCTTGATGGCGCTGATATGTCCGAGGCGCAGAAGGAAGAGTTCCTGCAAGCCCTCTGGTCCATCATCGTGTCCTTTGTGGATCTCGGCTTCGGCGTCCATCCGCTGCAAGAGGTGTGTGGAGAAAATGCCGATTGTGACAGTAAAAAGGTGAATAAAACCGTTGATATGCTAATGTCAGACACATTCAACGCGGACAAAAATATGTAGAGGATTCAAGCCCTAACGGGCTGATCGGAGGCAAGATGCACAGTTTTGAGGATAAAGATCAAGGGCTTACAAAGGCCGTCATATATTGCCGCGTGTCGAGTACGAAGCAGACGGTGCGCGGCGATGGCCTCGGCTCGCAAGAGACCCGCTGCCGCGAGTTCGCCAAATATAAGGGCTATGAGGTGACTGAGGTTTTTCGGGACGATAGTTCCGGCAGTCTCACCTCGCGCCCTGGCATGCAGGCCATGCTCTCTTTTCTGAGTTCCAAGAGCAAAGAGCCTCAAGCGGTCATCATCGATGACATCAGCCGCCTTGCGCGCGGTTTGATGGCTCACTTTGAGCTGCGCGTCAAAATCAGCGATGCGGGCGGCGTTCTCGTCAGCCCGTCCATCGAGTTTGGTGAAGATTCAGACTCGCAGCTTGTCGAAAACCTGCTGGCCTCCGTTTCGCAGCACCAACGCCAAAAGAACGGCGAGCAAACCGTGAACCGTATGCGGGCGCGGGTTCAAAATGGCTATTGGGTTTTCCAGGCTCCCGTAGGCTATCGCTATGAGCGCGCGAGCGGTCAGGGCAAAGTGCTGGTGCGCGATGAGCCCCATGCAACATCGTTGCAAGAGGCACTGGAAGGCTACGCTTCAGGCCGCTTTGAGACACAAGTCGAAGTAAAGCGGTTCCTCGAACGCCAGCCATCTTTTCCGAAGGATTTGCCAAATGGTGAAATCCGCAATCAGCGCATCTATGACCTTCTGACGCGCGCGCTTTATGCGGGTTATATCGAAGCGCCCAAGTGGAATATTGGGCTCCGCAAAGGTCAACATGAAGGGCTGATCAGCTTTGAAACCTATGAGAAGATTCAGACGCGCCTAAAAAGCACGGCGAAGGCTCCCGCGCGCAAAGACATCAGCGCGGACTTCCCGTTGCGCGGCTTTGTGCTGTGTAGCGATTGCGACAAGCCGCTCACGGCTTGCTGGTCGCAGGGCAAGAACCAGAAATATCCCTATTATCTTTGCCCGACAAAGGGCTGCGCGAGCTATCGCAAGTCTATCAAACGTGATGATCTTGAAGGTGAGTTTGAGGGCGTTTTGCAGGCTTTGCAGCCCACTGAGGGCCTGTTTGCACTGGTCAAGGCGATGTTCCGCAGCGCGTGGGACATGCGCCTTGCGGAAGCCTCTGAAGGCTCAAAGGGCATCAAGGCTAACATCAAGCAGATCGAAAAGCAGATCGATCAGCTCCTTGATCGGATTGTCGATGCGAGCAACGATTCCGTGGTGTCAGCTTATGAGAAGCGGATCGCCAAGCTGGAGCGCGAGAAGATTCTGGAACAGGAACAACTCGCCAAAAGCGGCAAGCCTCGTCATACCTTCGAGGAGTCGTTCGAACACGCGATGCAATTTCTCGCAAGCCCTTGGACTATATGGGAAAATGCCGATTTACTCATGAAGAAAACCGTCCTGAGACTGGCCTTTGTAGAGCCTTTGCCCTACTGCCGGAAAGAAGGACTTCGAACACCTAATTTAGCCTTACCATTCAAGGCTTTAGGTGGTTTTTGTAGTAACAGATGTGAAGTGGTGCGGTCGGAGAGACTCGAACTCTCACGGGTGTTACCCCACAGCGACCTCAACGCTGCGCGTCTACCATTCCGCCACGACCGCACGCCATGGATGGTGAGCCAGTCCTTAGCCGGGGGCGCAGAATAGCTCAAGCGGTATTTTCCACAATTGCGGCATTCTGCACCACAGCGAGCCCGCGCTCTTCAGGGCGGAATCCTGACGTGGGTATGGGCCTCCATGGCGGCCTGCGGCGGACCGGCCTGCACGATGCACTGCCTGTGACGCAAAACTGCGGGCAGCCGACGCAACAGGCCGGAAGCGAGCAGGTAGCAAGCCGGTGCTTGATGCCCTTCCCTTGCCCCCCAGCGCCCGTTAGAGACAGAGCATGATAGACTGGATCACCTCCCCCGGCCTGACCGGCTTTCGCACTGCAGAGGCCTGGATGGAAGCACGTGTTGCGGCGATTCTGGACGGGACGGCGCGGGAGTGCATCTGGCTGGTGGAGCATCCACCGCTCTATACGGCGGGCACCTCCGCAAGGCCTCAGGACCTCACCGATCCGGAGCGGTTTGATGTCTTTGCGACCCGGCGGGGCGGGCAATACACCTATCACGGACCCGGCCAGCGGGTCGCCTACGTGATGCTGGATGTTGGTGCGCGCGGACGCGATGTGCGGCTTTTCGTGCAGCAACTCGAGGCTTGGCTGATTGCCACGCTGGCGGAGTTCAATGTCACGGGCGAGATCCGGCCCGGACGGGTTGGCGTCTGGGTCACGCGCCCTGACAAGCCGTTGGACCCCATGGGCCGCATCGCCGAGGACAAGATCGCGGCCATCGGGATCCGCCTGCGCAAATGGATCAGCTTCCATGGCATATCCCTCAACATCGAGCCTGATCTGAGCCATTTCGGCGGCATTGTCCCTTGTGGCATTATCGGACACGGGGTCACCAGCCTTGTCGATCTGGGCCTGCCAGTGAGCATGGAGGACGTCGATGTGGCCCTGCTCCGCAGCTTTGCCCCTGTGTTTGGAGAAACGCCGGTGTGGGCCTGACGCGCGGCCCTGAGCCTGCTGTTTCGCACCTGCGCATCATGCCCTCAGGCTGTGGAGCCCTCAGACTGTGGAGCCCTCAGGTTGCGGAGCCGCGACCAGCCGCGCGGCTTTTGAAGGTCGCCATAAACTCCAGCAGTTTTTCCAACGACAAAGGCTTGTCACAGAAGCTGTGGACGTTTGGGTCCGCTTGGGCGCGGCGATGATCTGCAGGCAGCAGGGATGTCGACAGCATCACGATGATCAGCTGGGTCTGCGCCCCGATCTGCAGCTGTGCATAATGTTCCAGAAACGCGAAACCGCCCATGCCCGGCATGTTGATGTCCAGAAAAATCACCTCAGGCAAGGGACGGTCGCAGGCAAGATCGGCGCGCAGCAGGTCCAGCGCCTTGGCGCCGTCAGTGGCCACATCAATGGCACGGGCGCGGCCAGACCGCTCGATCACGCGGCGGTGCATCATATTGGTCACGGCATCATCGTCCACCAGCAGGATCCGTTCAAGCTGTTGGAACGTGTCAGTGTCAGGCTCTTTCATGGTGCCAGTCCTCTTTCATGGTGCCAGTCCTCTTTCATGGTGCCTGTCCTCTTTCGGAATAAACAGTTTGGCTTCGGCACCCCCACCGGGCTGGTCCTCCCGCCCAAGCGCATTGCCGCACCGCGCCAGGATCACGCGCCCGCAGCAGAGCGATATGCCACTGCCTGCAGGCGTTCCTCGGCCGCGTCGGGTCCGCTGCTCAGGCTCTGCAACCGGGCTTGCGCGGCTGCCATGCTCATTCCCGCGCGCCGGATGGTTCAAGACATCGCCCCGCCAGGGCATCGTCCCTACCACCCGGTCCAGCGATGACAAACCGGGATCAGGACCGCAGCAGGCGTTTTGCGCCGGCAGCAGTGCGGTTTGATCAAGCAGCGGAGCGGTCTGACTCACAACGGGTTCCCTGTCTGGCTGGCGCCCCTGCAGCACGGCGCGGCTGCATCATTGCCCAAAATGACTTGCGCATTCGTTAATTTCTTTGCGCCATAGGGTTAATTTCTGTGCGCCATAGGGGACGCAATCGTTCAAATGCACAGGGCCCTCCACCTCACATCCGGCCCCCCCGGCGAATGGGCGTCAGGGCCTTCCAAATATGCAACAATCTGCGTTCCAGCCTTGAAAATACTTCCCCCTGCGACCATCGTGCCCATTGCCCTGTGGGTCAGTTGCTTTTAGAAGGTCTCTAAGACAGCAATGCGTTTTGCCAACAGGCGCATGTGCTATTTCAATACCAAGCCAAGGAGGCACCGCATGGCAGACGCAGCCATCAACGGGCATGACCACGAAGACGAGCGCGGGTTTTTCACGCGCTGGTTCATGTCTACGAACCACAAAGACATCGGTATTCTCTATCTGATCGTCTCGGCATTTGTCGGTTTCATCGCCGTGGCATTCACGATCTACATGCGCCTCGAGCTGATGCATCCGGGCGTGCAGTACATGTGTATGGAAGGCGCGCGCTTCATCGCTGATTCTTCCGCCGCCTGTACGCCCAACGGCCACCTCTGGAACGTGCTGATCACCGGCCACGGCATCCTGATGATGTTCTTTGTGGTCATTCCGGCGCTGTTCGGCGGCTTTGGCAACTACTTCATGCCGCTGCAGATCGGCGCGCCGGATATGGCGTTCCCGCGGATGAACAACCTGTCGTTCTGGCTCTATGTGGCGGGTACGTCGCTGGCGATCTGTTCGGTTCTGCTGCCCGGTGGCAATGGTCAGGCGGGCTCCGGTGTGGGCTGGGTTCTGTATCCGCCGCTCTCCGTGAAAGAAGGCGGCATGTCGATGGATTTCGCGATCTTCGCGGTCCACGTGTCGGGTGCTTCGTCGATCCTCGGCGCGATCAACATGATCACGACCTTCCTGAACATGCGCGCGCCCGGCATGACCTTGTTCAAGGTGCCACTCTTTGCCTGGTCGATCTTCGTGACCAGCTGGCTCATCCTGCTGGCCCTACCGGTTCTGGCCGGTGCGATCACGATGCTGCTGATGGACCGCAACTTTGGCTTTGCCTTCTTTGATCCGGCGGGCGGTGGTGATCCGGTGCTGTATCAGCACATCCTGTGGTTCTTTGGCCACCCGGAAGTCTACATCATCATCCTGCCGGGTTTTGGCATCATCTCCCACGTGATTGCGACCTTTGCGCGCAAGCCGATCTTTGGCTACCTGCCGATGGTCTGGGCGATCATCGCGATCGGTGCTTTGGGCTTTGTCGTCTGGGCCCACCACATGTACACGGTGGGCATGTCGCTGAACCAGCAGGCTTATTTCATGCTGGCCACGATGGTCATTGCGGTGCCCACAGGCGTGAAAGTCTTCAGCTGGATCGCGACGATGTGGGGCGGCTCGGTGACCTTCGAGACGCCGATGCTCTGGGCTTTCGGCTTCCTGTTCCTGTTCACCGTCGGCGGCGTGACGGGCATCGTGCTGTCACAGGCCGCCGTGGACCGCTACTATCATGACACCTACTATGTGGTGGCGCATTTCCACTACGTGATGTCGCTGGGTGCTGTGTTCACCATCTTTGCAGGGATTTACTTCTACCTGCCCAAGATGACCGGCCGCATGTACCCCGAATGGGCAGGCAAGACGCACTTCTGGGCGATGTTCATCGGCTCCAACCTGACGTTCTTCCCGCAGCACTTTCTGGGCCGTCAGGGCATGCCGCGCCGCTACATCGACTATCCGGAGGCTTTTGCCTACTGGAACTGGTGGTCGAGCATGGGTGCCTTCCTGTCCTTCGGATCCTTCCTGTTCTTCTTCGGTGTGATGGCCTGGACCCTGACACGCGGCAAGCGCGTCACCGCCAACAACCCGTGGAATGAATATGCGGATACGCTGGAGTGGACCCTGCCCTCCCCGCCGCCGGAGCATACCTTCGAGCAGCTGCCGAAGCGTGAGGACTGGGACAAGCAGCACAGCCACTGAAGCAGTCTGGCAGATTAGAAAGGGGCTCCAACGGCGGTTGGGGCCCCTCTTTTCATACGGCGCTCATGAGCGCAGCGCGAAACGGTGAGGATCACCGCAGCGGGAAGGAACGCTATGGTCAAGCTTGGTGTCGTGGCGGTTCTGCTGGCTCCCCAGCTCTGGGCGGCCTTGCGGCGATTCGGTCCTGCCGCCCATCTGAGCCTGCTGCTGGCCAGTCTGGTCTGCATCACCGCCGGTTTCGTATTCACGCCTTACACCCTCACAGGCCCGAACAGCGCCGATCTGACCTATACCGGATTTGCGGCCCTGGGCCTTGCGGGCCTTGTTCCGCTGTTCTGGGCGCTGCAGCAGATGTTTCCGCATCATGATTTCACCGTGGCGACGGTTCTGGCACAGGCCCTCGGGCTGACACTGGCTGCGACCTTCGCGATGGCCACAGGCGGCAGCACGGGGCCTTCCCTGCTGGACTGGGCTGCGCTGGCGCTGGTGCTGGCCCTTTACGGCGCGGGGCTGCATGTGGTGCATTATGGAAAACTGAAGTGAGACACACAGTGTCGCATTGATCCGCGCAGCGATCCGGATAGAAATACACCATGCCGTATGAATGGACATCACCGCCCCACAGCACCCCGCAGACCATGCGTCTGTGGCCGCATAATTCACTGCCTGCGCGCGGCATGGCCGCCTTTGTGCTCAGCACGTTCACCCTGATCTCGCTGCCGGTGCTGATGCTGCTCGGCTCGCCGATCCTGTGGGGCATGCTGCCCTTCACGCTCGGCACGGTCTGGGCGATCTACTGGGCACTGCAAAGCAACCACAAGGCCCGCCAGATCGTTGAGCAACTGGAGCTGGACCAGCAGACAGCGCGGCTGACCCGGACGAACCCCAAGGGCGATGTGCTGGAATGGGACTGTGACCGCTACTGGACGCAGGTAACCAAATATGAAGATGAGGGTCCGGTGCCCCATTACGTCACCCTGCGCGGCAAGGGCCGCGAAGTGGAGATCGGCTCGTTCCTGAGCGAGGAAGAGCGGATCGCCCTCTATGATGATCTGCAGCGCGCGCTCAGGCGGTGAGCGATACGCCCGTCTGAAAGATCAGTTCGACAACCGCTCTTTCAGGAGCGGGCCGACCTTGCCGAAATCCATCCGGCCCGTGTATTTGCCTTTCAGCAGCCCCATGACCTTGCCCATATCCCGGATGGAGCTTGCACCCACCTCCGCCACAGCGGCATCCACGGCCGCGACCGTCTCCGCCTCATTGAGCTGCCGGGGCAGGTATTCCTCGATGACCACAATCTCCGAATGCTCCCGCTCCGCCAGATCAAGGCGGCCGCCCTCCTCATAGGCGCGGGCAGATTCGAGCCGCTGCTTGGCCATCTTGCTCAGGATCGCCAGCACTTCATCCTCGCCGACACCCTCATCATTGCCGGTTTCGCGGGCGGCGATGTCCTTGTCCTTGATCGCGGCACTGACCAGCCGCAGCGTCGACAGCCGGTCCACCGCCTTGTCTTTCATCGCCTGTTTCAGATCGGTCGTGATGCGGGTACGCAGGTCCATGAGGCGCCTTTTAGACAAAATTCCAAGAGAGCGCAGATTACCCAATTGCACCCCCGGATGCAATGGCAGCACAAACGGCGCAGCCCGTTGAAATCAAAGCTGTATTCATTTCCTCCGCAATCTTGACCCGCCCCGCTGAGCGCTATAGGCTCACCCCGCTTGCGACGCGACATGCACCGCATGGAGCCCCGCCCCATCACAAGGATACGACCATGGCCTCTGCTGCTTCCCCCCGCCCGACAGCCTGCCTCGTTCTTGCCGATGGGTCAGTGTTCTACGGCATGGGATTTGGCGCCACCGGCCAGACCGTGGCAGAGATGTGCTTCAACACCGCCATGACCGGCTATCAGGAAATCATGACCGATCCCTCCTATGCGGGCCAGATCGTGACCTTCACCTTCCCGCACATCGGCAATACCGGCACCACCCCGGAGGACGACGAGACCGCCGATCCGGTCGCGGCGGGCATGGTGGTGAAATGGATGCCCACGGATCCCAGCAGCTGGCGCGCGACCCAGCATCTGTCCGAATGGCTGGCTGCCCGCGGGCGCATCGCCATCGGCGGCATCGACACCCGCCGCCTGACCCGCGCGATCCGCCAGCAAGGCGCGCCCCATGCGGCGCTGGCCCATGATCCGGAGGGAAATTTCGACATCGCCGCACTGGTGGCAGCGGCGCGCGGTTTTGCAGGCCTCGTCGGCATGGATCTGGCCCGCGATGTGACCTGCGCGCAATCCTACCGCTGGAACGAGATGCGCTGGGCTTGGCCGGACGGCTATCCCACCCAGACAGCACCCCTGCACAAGGTCGTCGCCATCGACTATGGTGCCAAGCGCAACATCCTGCGCTGTCTGGCCTCTGCGGGCTGCGATGTGACCGTGCTGCCCGCCAGCGCCACCTATGACGACATCATGGCCCACACCCCCGACGGGCTGTTCCTGTCCAATGGCCCCGGCGATCCTGCGGCCACTGGCGTCTATGCCGTGCCGATGATCCGCGACATGCTGGAGAAGACCGATCTGCCGGTCTTCGGCATCTGTCTGGGCCACCAGATGCTGGCGCTCGCACTGGGCGGCAAGACTGTAAAGATGAGCCATGGCCATCACGGTGCCAATCACCCCGTCAAGGACATCGAGACCGGCAAGGTTGAAATCACATCGATGAACCACGGCTTTGCGGTCGACAGCCAGTCCCTGCCAGAGGGCGTGCAGGAAACGCACCGCTCGCTTTTTGATGGCTCCAACTGCGGGATCCGCATGGTGGGCCGCCCGGTCTGGTCGGTCCAGCACCACCCGGAAGCCTCTCCCGGCCCGCAAGACAGCTACTACCTGTTTGAGCGGTTTGCAGCGGCGATGGAACACCGCAAACTGGGTTCTGCGGCTGCGTTGGGTGCCTGAAGACACCCCGTTTCAACACCGCCCCTCTTGACGCTATTGGTTTTCAAGGCGTTAACCAAATTTTAAGATCTACCTGACACCGTCGGATCTGGTTCAAACGATTTCAGGCAGGCCCGCGATGAGCGACCTTCTCCTGCGTCTGCCGGATCCGCAGGTCGCAACACCTCCGTCGGTGCAGCTGCCGCTTGGCCGGATCATGGTGAATGCGGGCATCATAACGCAGAGCGATCTGGTGCATGCGCTGGACCTGCAGCGCCATATCGATGCGCCCTTGGGCGAAATTCTGGTGGCCGAAGGGCTGGCCCGCCCCGAAGACATCCTGCTCATGCTGTCGCGCCAGCACAACATCGCGGTGGCGGACCTTACCACAGATCCACCGGATCCCGCGCTCAGCAGCAGCCTGCCCTCGGCCCTGTGCCTGCGCCATACCTGCGTGCCCTGGATGAAAATCGGGGATGCCATGCTGGTCGGCACCGCCCACCCTGATGATTTCAATGCACTGCGCCTGTGCATGGGAGAGCGCGGGACCAGACTTTTGCCGGTGCTGGTGGACGACCGCCAGATCCGCAAGCATATCAGCACGCTCTATGGGCATGAACTGGCCAGCGCCGCCGCTACAAGGGTGCCTGCCGACCAGAGTTGTCGCAGCTGGGAGGGGCGGACGCACTTCCGCGCCCCGCTTGGCTACGGGCTGTTGGTGGCGCTGGGGGCTGCGATACTTCTGGCCCCGCAGTGGACTTTTACGATCGCGGTGCTGATCGCCTTTGTCACCCTGATCATGAGCATGACGCTGAAACTCGCGGCTTTTGTCGCGCAAATGAGCAGACTGCCGCAGGATACCGAAGGTCTGCCGTCCTTTGACCGCTCAGCGTTTCCGCTGCCAAAAGTCTCCATTCTGGTGCCCCTGCTCAGGGAAAAGGAAATCGCGGGCAAGTTGATCCAGCGTCTGGGGCGGCTCACCTACCCCAAATCCCTGCTTGAGGTTGTTCTGGTGCTCGAGGCTGATGACGATGTCACACATGACACGATCGCCCGAACCCAGCTGCCCCCCTGGATCTCCGTGATCGAGGTGCCCCGCGCCGGCGACCTGACGACCAAGCCGCGCGCACTGAACTACGCACTCGATTTCTGCCGCGGCTCCATCATCGGGGTCTGGGACGCCGAGGATGCGCCCGAACCCGACCAGATAGAGAAAGTTGTCACGCGGTTCCGCGACGCGCCGGCGCATGTGGCCTGCCTGCAAGGGGTGCTGGATTACTACAACGCGCGCACCAACTGGCTGTCGCGGTGCTTTGCGATCGAATACGCGACCTGGTGGCGCGTCATCCTGCCCGGTGTTGCACGTCTTGGCCTGGTCATCCCGCTGGGCGGCACCACGCTGTTTTTCCGGCGCGCCATCCTTGAGGAGCTGGGCGGATGGGACGCCCATAATGTCACGGAGGATGCCGATCTGGGCATCCGTCTGGCGCGTAAGGGCTATGTCACCGAACTGATCCCGACCGTGACGCTGGAGGAGGCGAATTGCCGCGCCTGGCCATGGGTCAAGCAGCGCTCGCGCTGGCTGAAGGGATTTTTGATCACTTGGATGGTGCACATGCGCGCCCCCGGGGCGTTGCTGCGCGATCTGGGGCTGATCCGGTTTCTGGGGGTTCAGACCCTGCTGCTGGCGACGTTTCTACAGTTCATGACCGCCCCGCTGCTGTGGTCCTTCTGGATCATCCTTGCGGGGTTTGAACATCCTGTCGCGCTGACGCTTGGCGCACCGGTGGCGCTGTTCATGATGTGGTTCTTCCTGTTTTCGGAGCTGTGCAATCTGGCCATTTCCATGGTGGCCGTCTCGCGGCGCGAGCACCGGCACCTGATGCCCTATGTGCTGACCCTGCCGCTTTATTTTCCGATGGGCGCGCTGGCGGCGGCAAAGGCACTTTGGGAACTGATCGTGGCTCCCTTCTATTGGGACAAGACGGAGCATGGGATCAGCCCCCCGCAGGATTAAGCTTCCGCCTCCCGGCGCGCCGCCTCCTGCTTGAGGCGGGTCGCGAATGCCACGGAGATATGGGCGCGCAGGGCAGCGTCGGCGGCATCCCCGTCCCGCGCTTCAATGGCGGAGACAATCCTGTCATGCTCTTGCTGGGCAATGGCCCCACGCCCGACCACCGCAAGCGATGTCGTTGCCATCAGCGCCATGGAGCGGTGCACCAGATCCAGCTGCTGCACCAGAAACCGGTTGTGCGAGGCCAGATGGATCTGCTTGTGAAACCGCCGGTTGGCACGTGCAAGGGCCGCAGGCTGGTCTTTCAGCGCATTGTCCGCCTCGACCATCTCGCGCAGCAGCCGCACTTCCTCCTCGGTGGCGTTGCGGGCGGCCAGACGGGCGGCCAGCCCCTCCAGCTCGCCGCGCACCACATAAAGCTCAGCCATCTGGTTGTGATCGAGCGATGCCACGATCAGGCTGCGCCCGTCGCGCACCAGCAAGGACTGCGTCTCCAGCCGCTGCAGTGCCTCGCGCACCGGCGTGCGCGACACGCCGAAGCGCTCCGCCAGCTCACTCTCGACCAGACGGTCGCCGGGGCGGTAGGTGCCGGTGTCGATCGCATCGAGGATCATCGAATAGGCATCGGTATTGCCGGGACGGACAGGCGGTGTGGGAAAGCTTGCAGGGGGGGGCATGGGCGGCCTTTTCTGTTTCTTGTGCCCGAACAATACCCCCAAGCATCCCGCCCGCCTAGCCTTGATCGCCCCCTTGCACCTTGCGCCCGCGCATCCTACCAAGACATCCATGCCTTATGATGCCTTTTCCCACGTGACCCATTGGGTCTTTGATCTCGACAATACGCTCTATCCTCCGGAGGCGCGTCTTTTCGATCTGATCGAAGTGCGGATGACGGATTGGGTGATGCAGACCCTGCGCGTGGAGCGGGCAGAAGCGGACCGCTTGCGCAGCCACTACTGGCACACCCATGGCACCACGCTGGCGGGCCTGATGCGTGAGCATGATGTGGATCCGGCCCCCTATCTGACCGACGTGCATGATATATCAATGGACAGCCTGACGCCCGATCCCGCCTTGGCCGCCCGGATCCGCGCCCTGCCGGGGCGGCGCATCGTCTATACCAACGGCTCCGCCCCCTACGCCGAGCGGGTGCTTGAGGCGCGCGGGCTCACCGGGCTGTTTGATGCCATCTACGGTGTGGAGCATGCGGGCTTTCTGCCCAAGCCCGAAGCGGGGGCTTTCAACGCCATATTCACCAAAGACGGCCTGACCCCGCAAACTGCCGCGATGTTCGAGGATGACGCCCGCAATCTGGCCGTCCCCCATGATCTGGGGATGCGCACAGTGCATGTGGCCCCCACCCGTGCGGACGCGCCGCATGTGCAGTTCCACACCGACGATCTATCTTCTTTCCTGAAATCACTTGTCAGATAAGAGGCCCCTCATGCGCGACACCTGTGACAGCGTGATCTCCGGCGGCGGCATTGCCGGGCTGACGGCTGCGGCGGCTTTTGGGTCGGCGGGCTACCATGTGGTCTGTGTGGATCCGACGCCCCCCGTGACAGACGGTGCCGCAGAAGGGGCTGATCTGCGCTCCACCGCGATGCTGCAACCGGCGCGCACCTTGCTGGAGCGTGCAGGCCTTTGGGAGGCGCTCGCGCCCCATGCGGCCCCTTTGCAGGTGATGCGGATCATTGACGCAGGCGGGCCGGAGCCCGAGCCGCGCGTAACCCGCGAATTCGATGCTTCGGAGATTTCCGAGCTACCCTTTGGCTGGAACTTTCCCAACTGGCTCTTGCGCCGCGAGATGTTGGCGCGGCTCGGTGCCCTCGCCACTGTAGATTTCCGCGACGGTGTCGGCACTGTGCGCCTGTTTACCCGTGAGGGCAGTGCCCGCGTGACACTAAGCGATGGCGCGCGTATCGAGGCCAAGCTGGTGATTGCCGCAGACGGGCGCGCATCGCCCATGCGCACGGCGGCGGGCATTAGCGTGCACACCCAGCGCTATGGTCAGAAGGCGCTAGTCTTTGCCGTGACGCATCCCATTCCGCACGATAATGTCTCGACCGAGGTGCACCGCACCGGCGGTCCTTTCACGCTGGTCCCCCTGCCCGACCGGGACGGCATGCCCTGCTCTGCTGTGGTCTGGATGGACGACGGGCGGCTGGCGCAGGAGCGGCTGGAGATGGAGGTCAGCGCCTTCGAGGAGGCTGCATCAATCCGCTCGACCCATCATTT
>Ga0136587_1000203_pt1 | contig 16444 bp, 7 predicted proteins | sample AntRauMFilla1563_FD_101386 | JGI IMG/M metagenome (GOLD analysis project Ga0136587, IMG submission 101386) | Saline lake microbial communities from Rauer Islands, Antarctica - Metagenome Filla 1 #563 | ecosystem: Environmental > Aquatic > Non-marine Saline and Alkaline > Saline | place... | reverse complement strand
CCGTCAATTCATATATGGAATCTAAGGCAAAAAAGGTCAAAATGCACGATTTTGGATTATTTGAGATATTTTGTAATAAACTGCAATTCAAAACTGGAACATGTCTAGTTTACATGTAAAAGACTGAAAACTAAGGCAAAATAGGTCAAAACACATTCTTGATTTTTTTGAGAATAGGGGCATACTTTGTATAATATTTTTAAATACAACATTGTTTTTATGCCCCCAGTGATGTTTTGAAAGAAATATAACATTGTTTTCATTGGTGTTTTTCCACGATTAACCCCTTGAAAACAAAGAATTGACACATAAAAAGTCAAACTGTGTTGACAGTGTTTTCTGATTTTCAATTTTAGTTTTCCATGGTTAACACCCTGAAAATCGTCAGAAATCTATATATTTGGGTACATGCGAGGAGCACACATAGTTGCAACATAGATGGTGTCTCATTGACGGGGGGGGGCATACCTCGAGCTGGTGTGTTTGGAGGTTCGCAATGTAAGATGGGGTCTCGCGGAGGTCGATGCCCTCGGAAACGGCGAGATAGCACATACTTTCTGGATTCAAAAACACGCTCTGGAGCCAGGAGGGGTACTGAGCGTCTGGCATATTAGTTTGCTGTGTGGTCCACGGTGTGAGGACAAGGTAGCCCACGCCAGGGACGTGGACGAGGGTGCCAGCACGGTTGTAGATGGGTGCGTAGCGAATAAAGCCATTTTTCACGGGCATGACGGCGTCGGTGATGGTGCGAAAGACCTTATTTTGCGAGCGCATTTTGTTTGCGTCTGCATTGAGAATCTCAATCTGCTCGCAATCGCGGGCTCGCGTGAAGGAAACTGCCGACAGAAATCGCGTGATTTTGTTCTTCTTGGGATCAATGTAAAGACACACCTTTTTGTACTTGGCCTTGGCAGCGTCAAACTTGCTTTGGTCCAGCGAGTCCGTCTTGAAAACCAGCTCGGCATAGATCCAGCAGTAGAACGGCAGCTGTGGGGGCGTGAGATCGTCAAGATGCAAAGCGTCCAGGGAAATGTCTACCATTTTGCAGACACGCTCATATTTGTTCAAAATCGCCACATCCTCTACCATGACCCCTCCTGACATGATTCCGGGGATGGACGAGGCGGTCATTTCTTTGACAGACACGCATGGCAGGGCGCGCAACAAGGTGGTAGGGCGATTGCGATACATGTCCTCCTCGTCGATTTTCTGCAGACTGAGGCCGAGGCCGTTGCTGTCGGGCATACCGGTAAAAAGCGTGCAATACGGATATATGGTGGCCGGAACGCGGTGCTTCACGGCCTGCAACACAAAGTGGTCGAAAATCGATTGCACCGAGGTCTGTGAGATAATGGGCTTGGTGGAGATAATCGCCCGGGCCAGGATCAGGAAACGCGGCTCGATGCCGAAAGAGAAAATACTGCCACCGCGATTGTTAAACGTCCACGGGGCGATGGTGTAGGAGTAGTTGTCCTGTGAGATCATCTGGCGCATATCGGTATGCAGCCCATCCACAAATTTGTCACTGTCCTCGTGCTGTCCCTGTGAAACGCGCACGATATCGCACCCCAGCCCGTGCAGAATGCCGTCCCACGACTGAAATCCGTGTCCACACGGCACCCTCCCGAATTTCGGATAGCACACTGGAGCATCCATGTAGCGATACAGCATGATCGCAAGATCTTCGGGAGAATTGATGTTGCAAGCCGAATTCAGCTTCTTGTCGTATTTGGCATACATAGTTGCCCCAATTTGCTCCGCGATTTTCCACGAGACACTGTTTGTCAGGGTGGATGACGATGCATTATTGTCGCGTGAACCGCCGCCGCCACCACTGCCCCCACCTCCATATCCACCGCCGCCAGGACCACCACTGTTGGACGTCGGAATGTTGATGGCTAGTTTCGATGCAGAAACGTTCATGTCCTCATCCCACTTTGAAGTGATATACAGGGTGCTTTGTTGGACGGAATCGCCCTGTTCGACCTTGAACAGAGTGTCGCCGCGCACTTTGTTGGCAGCGATTCCACCAATACCAAAGCTTGCCAGCCACTTGCGAGTGGCCTTGGCAGCAGCATCCGGAACCACGTACTTGGGATCGGCAAAAAGACGTTCTGCCTCTTCCACGTCGAGCGCTGGGGTTTCAAAAAAGTCGGCAAAAATGCCAAGGATGAGCCAGAATCCCCAGTCGAACGTGTTTTCGATCATGCTGCCAAGAAAGAGCGGCACCAGCTCGAGAGGAGCGGGGTCTGCCATAAAATTCAGGGCCGCGTGGCACGTAATCTCCGACCACGACATAGTCTTGATGTTTCGCTGCATCAGTGCGTTTGCAGAATGCATGTAGAGTGCAGTGGGAGGAAGACGTGTCTGTGCCTTCTGTGTTTCGCGACCACGCTGTGCCGTAAGACGAGCATCCTGTGTTTGCATGCTTGTGTGCAAATATACGTAGTTTGCCAGCATATCAAACACCATCGTTTCTGCGAGCGCTGGCGAATCTGGCAGCCATCCTCGCCACTGCATCCCGGACACCGCAATGCACACGGCGCGCGCATCAAACGCAAAGATGCGCTTGCACATGTCCACCGTGGGGTCGTTTTTCTTGACAGTATATTTGCAGGAATCGCCCATATCGTTGAAGCCGCACGTCTTGTGCACATTGGCGCCCGCGTCTCCGTCGTCCACATCCACCGAACCCGAGGCCACAGGCTGGCAGATGATGTCCAAAGTATGCTCCAAAGCATTGTCGCTTTCTGTGTTCTGGCACTTGAGGAGCAATCCAATAAACCACACCAAACGCTGCTCGGCAGCCTCGTGATTGCCTGTTTTTTCGTTCTTGACCGTCAAAGTGCGTTTTCCGGCCTGGTCCACCTCGGTGTTGCGCGGCAGAATGGAGCACAGCTTGCCCGCCATATTCACAGCCGACGAGCCGCCTGAGCGCGAGTCCGACACCGGCATTTCGTTGCAGTACATTGGCGGGGGCATCTCGGCCTGTTTGGGCACAGGTTTGCCGTTCTGATCATAGGTTTGTGTGAGTAGATACCACGTGCCGGCCTCTGTGGTCTTGCGAAAGTCGTCAGGCTTGCCGCAGTTGGAGTGTGGGATGGACGAGGGGCACCCGTTGTTTGCAGGGTCGATAGACTCAATAAACTTTGCAGTGGTGCAATCAGCTCCCGTGCCCCAAGCCTTTGCGTTTTTCGTCTCAAACTGCGCAGTGGTGCGTCGCGCTCGGCGCATGATGTTGCCGCAGAAATTCTTGACGACGTTTGTCATGCCGATCCCGTTTGGCGCCGGGCCGATTGCGTTGACCAGAAATGTTAGACGCACCCCAATGTCGCTCTGCATCAGGCGGAAGAATAGCTGCACATTGTTGGGCTTGAGGCGGTAATTCTCGTTCATATGGTCGATCGACGCCTTCCAGAGGTGCAGCGTGGAATACAGCGTCCCTGGATACTCCTTCAGATGCCACTTGCTGGTCTTGTCACGCAGCATCAGTTTTTCGTGCGCGTTGTGGAAGCCCTCCGCAATGCTGGAAAGATAGGAGCTGCCCATGTTCTGATACTCGCCGATTTCGTTATGCACACTCGCAGCGTGGTCTCGCCCGCCATAATTCCCCGTGTCCGAGCGCGCGTTAGCGTACGCCAGCGGATACACCGTTCCGAGCAGGTAGTATTGCAGGCCGTATCCGCGCTGCGTGGAATTTGGATTTGCCTTTACGCTCTCAATCTGTTTGTCGCGGACGGGCGTGGCGCGACGGTACATCATCTTGCGCCCAGCGTCGTCTTCGGACAGAAACGACATGCGCAAATCCGACAGCGTCAGAATGTTGCGCGGCATGCAGTCCTGTGTGTGCATAAAGTTTGAAAAGATACTGCGACTTGAAATCTGCTTCTGGTGCATCATCACCAGAATACACATTGTCATCTGATCGGGCAGCGCACACTCTTTGTTTTCGACAAGCCAATCCTGCTGGGCGACGAGGGCCCCAGAATGGGGCAGTAGCATAGTCGTGTCGACATAGGCAACCATGTTGGTGATAGGAAAACCATGCATCTGGACCTTGTTGGGGTAGTTCAGCATGTGTTCTTCCAGAATACGCTGCATTTCAGCGGGTTTGTCGAGCATGTCGGGGAGCGTGAGCTGTACAAACATGTTGCGAGTTTCGACACAGTTCCAGTCGACAAAGGTTGGCTGTGTAATCATCACAGGTGGCTCGAACACTGGAATTTCCAGCTCAGCCTCGTCCTCCTCTTCCTCGGCACCACCGTCGGCGTCGTCGGGGGCCCTCGCTTTGCGACGCTTGGTCGACTTGTGTTGCTTGACACGCTGCTTGCAGTTTTCAAACTCTTCGGCAAAGGCAGCGCATGCTAGGTCAGAGATGGCGACAAACACTGCGTCGGTGGACGACGAAGGACAGTTTCCGTCCAAAACCTTGTCAATGTTATTGAATCGAATGTTGATGAGCAGGTTTGCGAGGTGTACAGAGATCTTGGACCTCGAAGTGATATTGTCCATTGCCCACATGTGCATATGCAGACGGGCCTGCTGAATGCACCGGGGCATGCGGAACATTTTCCAGAAACAATTGGGCGAGTCGGGGTCGAAAATGTCGTTGAACTGGATCTGTAGCATCGACTCGAGGTTGTTTTTTGTTGTGCCGCTGAAAGTCTGGTGGCGGTGTGCAATGTTGGTCCAGATGCGCTTCATGTCGTCGCAGATGTATTTCTCGCGACCCATGGCGTTTTTTGTGCACGAGCGGTAGATCGAATCGACAAGATCAAACGTCATTGGCACCTCCACAACGAGAAACATGAAAAACATCACCAATGGAGATTCCCCCCCCGTATTCGCCTGCTCGATAAAGAGCTTCATCTTGAGAATAGGCACCGTGACCACGCCGTCGTTTTGGTAGATTTTGTGGAACACAGCCCCGTTGTGTCGGATGCTACGGCCGTTGTTCGGGCCAAGCTTAGGCACGTCAAAAAGCTCGTCCCCACCACTACGCGCATTTGGCATCGGACGCTGATTTGTGTAGTAGCGCTGCACCATGTCGAGACAGTAAATCACGTCCAGGATTTCTTGAGGAGTCGAGCCTTTCGGATCCATCTTCGACACAAAACAGTAGTAGTTTGCCTTTTGTGCTGTGACACATGATTGCACCACCTTGGTGTTGTCCGTCTCTCCTGTAATGCAATGCGTCATCATTTGCTTGTTCACCTGAAGGCTGGTCAGGACCTGTCGTGCGGTATTCGGGGGATTCTTGTTTGCACTGGCGTTGTCGTCTTGCGCAAGTGTCACTCGCATTTCTTGGAGCTTGTCCCACGCTACCGCCTTGTCCACGATTTCCTCGGTAGCCTGTACATGGACAGCAGACGCAATCCCGTCGCTGGGCACGCCGATATCTGCACCCTCTACCCCTACGGTAGCAGTGACCGCTGTGCTACTTTCTCCATCTCCCGAGCTGCTTGCCGCAGTAGACGGAAGTGCTGTGGTAGATTTTCCATGTCGACTCGAGTCGATTTTTGTCTTGGGAGCCTTGTCGGATCTCGTATTGTTGGAGTCTGCATCGGCATCGCGCGCGTGTTCTTTGCCAGTCGTACGCTGTGTATTAGGCGTTTGCAACGTAGGGGAAACTGGGACATTTTTGGGCGAGGTAGTAGTTTGAATCGTAGTTGGTAGTGTGTCCTCGGTATTCTCTGGGGTCTTTGGTGTTGGTGGGGTCTTTGGTGTTGGTGGGGTCTTTGGTGACTTGGATCCGCTGGGAGATTTTGGAGAATTGGAAGACTTGGGAGATTTTGGAGACTTGGAAGACTTGGAAGACTTGGGAGTCTTGGGAGAAGATTTTTGGGACTTGGGTGTGGTGACTCTCCCAGAATCCATCGAGGTTTGCAGATTGCGACTTCGCACAACACGGTGCCCTTCGAGATCCGGACAGCCAAGTAGAAAATTCTTGATTTCCGTGCGAAAGACATCCTCGGCCACCACAGCATCATCGCTGCTTTCATCTGCACCCTTGCCATTCTTCACCTGATCGCACAAAACACAGTGCTGCTGGACAAAGGCATCCGCGATGACGTCGTAGTCATCCGTCGATGTCTTGTGTGCGATGTCAAAGATGTAGTTTTCAATTTGGTTGTGCGAGAGGCCACTATTGTTCATCACGGCGACAAACATGTCAGAAGCGGCAGCCATGACCCTGTTTGCCTCTTCGTTTGGCACTTTGTCGTCACGGATGATTCGATAACACTGACAACATTTTCGGACAAGCACCGCTGATATAGACCCATGACTCTAATTTTGCTGTCCCGGAACTCGGTGCTATAAAACACACAAATGTCGCATAAAACCCCCATTTCCGCCATTTTCTGCCAGTTTTCGCCCATTCCCTGGGGTTTTCAACCTGTTTTCTTGCAACAGGGGCATTTTGCTGGAAAGCTATTTGTGGCCGAGGAGGAGGTCCCCACACATGGAAATTGTGCCGAGTCGCGAACGAGCACTTGCGTTTTGCTGGAAAGCTATTTGCGGTCATGGAAGAGGTCCCGCACACGGAAATTGTCCCGAATCGCAAACGAGCACTCCTGCGACACTATATTGTCTACGAGACGAAGCATTCATATAACAGGCAAATGTTTGACGTTCTGTGAGTCAGCAGACACATCGGGTGTCTGATGTGTGTTTTGTCGTGACATTTTTGGGGGGCATTTTGTGCGACAGTAAGATGCCACAGACAAGGAATGTGCGAAAGAGGTATTTTCGATCGATCGAGTGTGCTGTGTCGAAGCATCTACAGCTAGACAGCGAGGGCAAATACAGTGTGACCGAGAGCAGTCTGGCAGAACTCCAGGCTCGCATTATTGCCGACTGCGTGAAATCGGCGGGATATGTCCCGGAGGAAACCATTATCACGGACGGGACAGCTTCCATTGGAGGCAATGTGTTTGAGTTTGCAAAAATCTTTATTGGCGTGCACGCGGTGGAGATACACGAGAAACGATCGCAGATGCTGGCACACAACGTCAAACTCCTGAAATTACAGACACAGGTTGTCGTTTGGTGTGGCGACATTAGTCACGTAGAAACGGTTGCCCGACGAATTCGACATGATGTCCTGTTTCTAGATCCACCGTGGACCGGCAACAATTACAAGACCAACCCGAAGATTGTCTTGTTTTTGTCGGGCAATCGCCTCGAAAAAGTGTGCAACGATTGGGCGAGCAAAACACGGTTGATTGCCCTCAAGTTACCCGTGAACTTTGATTTTGAGGCGTTTTTCGACGCCTCCCAGCCTCGTCTGTACGAGGAGGTTGACCGCATTGTACTGGGCTATCACAGGCAAATGTTCGGCAAAGTTGCCTGTGACTCGTACACGATGAAAAAACACAAGTTGGTAACCAAAATGCATCATCCAAAGATGATCTTGCTTATAATCCAAGCAACACACACATAGCAAAAGGGCCGGGCATCTGACAAAACACCACGAAATGCGTGTTTTGAGGCAAATGGCCCGCCGATAGAGTATAAAACGATTTTACCAAGCTGGATGGTGTGTAAAAGGTCTTATTCTGAGTCTGTCTGAGTCTGTCTATGCATGCCCCTGTAATAATCCTACAGTGTAATACAGAGTTAGAACATGTGGGCACAGCATAAGACTGTGCACGCATCGCTGGAAACAACGAAAGAGTCAATTTTGTCGCGAGCCTTGAATTGCGTGTCTTGAGGAGCAGTGTCCAATTGATCGTTGAGTGCGATTCCAGCGATTCGATGGTATATATGTGACAAAGAGTATCACCACATGCGACTTGAGCACAAATGGGAGCTCCGTCGTTAGGAGGCAAGTTTGCGATCCGATTAGCGACATACTACACCATTTTGCAAAGCATGTTCATTTTCGGCTGTATCTCATGCCAGTATCGACTTATGGTGTATCATGTGTCGTTTTCACATCCAGACATTAGCAAAATGATGCCACTGAACCGGGTGTGGGACATTTTCACGCAAATATCACACACTCCTCGGGAAAATGTGCTGTCTTTTAACATGAGCACACAAGGCGTCATGTCCAACGCCGAATTCAGTCTCGACAAGCTGCTGAATCAGTATAAATTAGACAACTCTGTGCCGATCCACGTGTACAAGGGGCTTTTTGATGCCGACATCATATTATCGCCAAAGATACAGGACTTTGTGACAGATTCCATCGGGCATGCGTTCCCGTGGGTGCTGAACATCGACTCGGTGGATTTAATGACAATCCTGTACGCATTAGGCGTGTTATGCTACGGCGTACTCTACCACGCCACCACGGAAAAGCTCAAAAATCACGACGACATGTGCGAAGACACAATGATCACGTCGCAGCACATTAATAATGAATTTGTGCTGATTGACGGGTTCTTCTGGCTGGTCGTCTTTCTGCTGGCGTTTGTGTTGCTCGAGCTCACATCGTCCGTGAGTATGCTTGGAATCTCCATGCTCGGAGCACTGAACTACACATTTTGCCTCTATGTGGCGTGCAGTACCTTATTTTGCCCAGTAAAAGTATTGCAGCCCGTGGCTATCTTCATGTGGGTATTGCACGCAGTGCTGATTTTGGTGGTGACTGACGCGTCGGTCCTCGATGGCTCATGTCTCATTTTCATCCACATCACACTGGCAATCTTCTATTACATCAATGTGGTGGAGAAAGATCTCACTATCATCAAGTTCCTCAATGTGCGCCTGTGGACGACCGTTCTACTCAATCTGTGTTTTCTGATGATCTACGTGAATAACGTCATTTCCATCGATGTTCCCGACACCTGATGTTCAAGTTTCAGGCAACAGCGTCGTTACCCCTGGCCGCAAGTCAAATCGTCCAAAATACCACACACCCAGCACACAGCACGTCGCTGCTATTCTTAGTGGCGGAAGACACTTGTAACATAGCACACACCAGACATCGCTTCTGCCCACAACAGACAACACAGCACTGCCACGAGTTTTTTAGAATCCACACAAGAAGGGGCAGGAAAGACATGCTGCAAATACACATTGACAAAATCGAGCACCTCGTGACATATGGTTTCGAAGAAAGCATCCACAATATCATGGGCACGGTGCGTGTTCTGACACAGCGACGGCTGTCGTCGGGGAACTCCACCGTGATACAAACGGCACGCGATTTGTCGGCCTCTGTGGTGCTTGAGTTTTTCTGTGAGAGTGGATTGCTGGCGGGCACCGAGCACGAGCTTGGTGCTGTGAAGAACTCCTTTTCAGAAAGACTTTCGATGCGCCAGGATGCCGGGACGGTATCATATGGTGGTACGATTGCGGCCGTCTTGCGCCACACTACGTCTGTGGTGATTCGTGGAAACATGTACGCGGAGTCGCCCATTATGAAAAATATTTGCGATGGAAACGCGGTGCCGCTCGAGTCGTTGGAGGAAATCGAATCGTGGTGTATGCTAGAGGAACCAGTGCTGGTGGGAGAGGTTTTGCGACTCAGCTTTGTGTTTGAGGAGAATCTCAAGAAGCGTGGCATCGTCAGCGACGAAATCATTGCCATCATCATGCACGACGTTATTCGGAACGCTCAGGTCCTTCTACAGCACATGATACAGCACAGTGCGGTACGCCCAATGACGTTGTTTGGCAAACATGAGCAGTCGAAGCAGCACAAAGACTCATTGTCAAAAGCTATCAGTAGGAACATGGTGGAAACCATAGTCTCGGCGGTGCTCTGCATGGAGACACCGGGGATGGCCAAGCATGCGCATAGTCTCTTTTGTGTAAATTTATTGGAGTTATACGGCGAACAATACATGCAGTGGGGCTCCCAAACGGCCGGGTCGGCGCGCAAACGCCCACATACCCCCAAAAAACAAGACGCCCTGCGTATCATCGAGAAACAGGGCCTGTTAATCAAGACAATCCGCAAGCACGGGCGAGCCATGGTGCACGAGCAGGTCCGGAACATGGTAACCAACGTGAGCGGCTTGTTTTCGCAAAACACAGAAATGACGTGCTGTATGGCCGAAATGAATCTGCACATCGACGCCTCGCTGAACGTGCTTTGCACCAACCAGACTCCGCAGAAAATCTACCAAGCGGTCTTGAAGTACGACGGCGAGAACAAGGGCATACACCTGCTACGGAATAAATCGGGATTTGCGCACACGCACAACACAGCGTATTCGACCGCACCGAGCGTGCCATCGTACATTTCATCCAAATCGTTTGTGACGATGGTCGAGTGTGTCCGAGGCGCGAGCATAGGACAGTGGGGTCCACCACCACAGATTTCACCATCCACCTCGATGGCCACCGGATGGCACATACAAACGCGCTCCGCCGACATGATTCCGAGCAATTTGTGGTATATACTCAAAAACGTCAAAACTATGCTGTCGGATGTCGTGCTCGAAAACAACCCTCGTTTCGACATTATTCACAAATTGCGACACAGTCTTGCTGTGTTGTACCTCGAAATCGTGTACAGTCAATGGGTCATTGAGTATTCCGACCACCAAGAGTAAGCTCGACGTGTTTTAACTGTTGCCAATAAAATCACAGACTGTGCACTTTTTGTGTGGAAATGTCCGTTTCATTTTATAAACTCGACAACCCCCCAGGTTTTGTGTATTTATGGAGAATGGCGTCGAGTTGCCGACGATTAAGACAGTTATCCCGTCAAAAACAGCTTATGCGTTTTTCATGGCGATTAACGGCTGTTTGTGTAGCAGAGTTTGTGTGGCTGAGTTGTTGTTTTGAGCGTAGCCATCGGTATAAGACGTCTTGTCGTCTGGAGGAAGTGTCGCGTGATCTGGAGGATTGCGAGACTGTGGGTGTGTGCGATCGAGTGTTGTTTCGGGGGGAATGTCGTTTGACATTGCCAAAACGGAGACGTTTGTGCCTTTTCTATGGATTTTGTGCAAAACCAGCGTCGCGATCGCTATTTTCAATCTGTTTTCAGAAGACGCTCAGCGATTGAGTGTGCATGGCAAGCTCGATGCAACCGCACACGATGGGGTTGTGCCGGTGCCACTGGACTTGTTCGACCGGTGTCTGACAGTTTTACTGGTTTCGCTGGTTCTTTGCGAAAGAGCGGTGGATCTGTGTGTCGCCAATCGCTCAGACATGACACAGAAACTGACCAGAAAAACACTCACTGGGCTCAACACGCACATCATCAACGACATTTTTGCAGGATTCTGTCTCATACACTATGTGAAAACACAAGACTCACAATGCCACCAAAGCTTGTGGCTCCTGCTTTCCACCTGCCTGTGGTTCGCTACCGGACTGTCGGTGTTTGTGTACGAGACCCATCTGAAGCGGCGAATACTGCACCACGAGCAGCCAAAATACAGCAGCGAACCCACCACACACAGCAACGCGAGAACAATGGTACAGCTGGCCCGTCCCTTCCTCCTGTACACGAGCATGGTAGTGCTGCTTGCCATTAGCGCGACGTCGCCGTGTTTGCGCCAGATTTTCGACGACATGCCGACGGTGCAGTTTTGCATCCGCCTGCTCTTGTACTCGTGTTACGTGTGCTGTCGGTGCTACACACAGGGCATGCCTGGAGACAGCATCATCGACGAAATGCCCAATATTGTTCTCCTGGGCTGGATTATTGTGCTGCCGGTAATGTTGCTATACACGTCTGTTCTGGCCACCATTGCGGCATATGTGCGCCTTTTCAGTCCACCAAGCAAGAGAGACACGGTTTTACTCCCTGTCACTGCCGTCGCCGAAAACACGTCTGTTCTGGTGAATCCTGCCGTGCACACGTATGCCCATGCAGCCCCCGTACGCCACCACGACGACCACCACAAAAACACCCAGGAAAACCAAGCCGAGTTCCTCGCAAAGCTGCAAACCATAGAGCAGACCATGCAGCTGTCTGGCTCCAGTGCCAAGCCGACGCATATCGCCAAGCGACGGCAGGGCGCGCTGTTTTGAGCACCAACAACCGCGAGCCTGGTGGCATATTACGGCAGGATCGACCAAATCGCACCAAAAATACGCTTTTGCGGACAACGTGTATCATGTCGCATAAATATACGGATGTAAGCTCAAACAGGTGTAAATCTGTATCAAAACACACATACGCGTACTTTCACGGAATATTGCGAAGCAACTGTGTTGTTAGACCGGCCGTTTCTTCTACTTCCCTCGAATGCGCGTATTCTCGCATGAAAATGGCATATTCTGACAAGACAGCGTGGTGTCAACAGACCCGCGCCCGAGCTGTCTAATTTTCGACGCTATTGGAAAACGTGACATATGGCAGCAACTGCAGCGTTTCAATGTGTTGCATGCGTGTCATGCGCTGCAGCAGACTCATGGTTAACTCGCCCCATTCTAGTTGCATACTGTCCGGGTTGCTTGCTCCTACATGCACCTGGAAATCAAAGAGACGCGATGGCGCGCTATCCGCAGCAACTTCATAGACAAAGTTTTCGCACATGACCTCGCATAGATCCATGTTTTTATGTTTGGCAACCCCCGTAGTTGGTTTGGGTGCGACCATGAGTGCTTCGCACACATGTGCCTGGTTATCATTGGTATCGAGCGTCGCTGTATGATGCACATTGTGGCTGGATTGATTTGGGGAGGCGACTGGCAATTCGGATGGCGTCGGCTCTGTTGCGTCTGCATCATGTGGTGGCGGCAATTGCGTGGCTTCAGGGGTGTGGCGAGCAAGCGTTTTCTTGGTCAGAAATGGCGGAGAAACACGTGGATATACCACCATGGGCGTTCCCACGCCGTGCTGCACGCCGTAAAAAAGACAGTTGCCCAAATCGTCGGTCGCTGTCAATAGGTCGTGCACACTCGGCAAAACGTGAATTCCTTGTTGCTGCATATCGTAGAGAAAGTCTTCGATCTTGACATGGATAATGTTCTGGTGCTCGGAGCGGATCTTCTGCACACTGGCGTAGTTTTGCTCGAAGATATTGTGGGTCGGACAGAGTTGGATCTGCTGGCTACTTTTGTTCTGCACAAATGGCAGCGGATCATTGTAGAGGGAGAAGGAGGCGTGGCTGAATTTATCGGACAGCAGCAACATGAACCCCATGTCGTCGCCCAGAAACACGGGAACGGGTCCATTTCGATGGTATATGTCGATGCAGTCTTTGTAGTGGCGCACCACCGGCGTGCTCCTGTGCGTAAGTGCATGCTGCTGTAAAACACACTCGATGTGATCGAGGTTTACGCCACAGCACTCGACAGCTAGATCTGAATTTGCTTGTTTGGGATGGGCATAGAGGTCATGCTTTTGCGGAACACGGATGCCGAGGTGCTGGGCGGTCTGTAGAAGCAGGCGGAGACGGTTGCGTAGCGCGATTTTTTCTATGAACCACATTTCTTTACTGTTGCAGAAATCGTAAGCGCTCACGGCGTTACCGAGATCGGCTTTCATGGAGCGCACGATGTCGGACGCAATTTGGTCGAAATCCGAGACACACACAAGGAACACATTGTTACCGTCTCCCGCGCGCTGTGTGTAGAGTCCAATGGATCCATGCAGAACTGGGTCCCAAATACACGCATCCTTGAAGCTGAGATCAAACCCAGTGTCGTCACCGACGAGCGACGTTGCGGACCTGTTGATGCACGAGAAGGCGTCGTAAAAACTAACATCGCCGCGTTTGCCGTCGTGTAGAATACAGTCCCGGATGGAGACCCCGCCTTTCAATTCACACGTCTGTCCATACCACCAAAAATCCTGGCCCTCTGCGCTGGGCAGGATCTGATCCAAAAGCATGCCTGCCTTGGCTTGCCTCGTTTTTTGCATCGTAGACAAAAAGGTGTGCAACTTGTCAGTGAGTTCTTCTTTCTTCTGCATCAGCGAAATCGCCTGTATTTCGTCAATATCGCACTTGACCACGGAAATCCCCTTGAACACTTCCTCTGTCAGCATGTCGGTGCTGTTCAGTAGACTGTCGCCTTGGATCTCATACATGATCCCCGACAGCCCCGTCTCTTTCTTCTGCAGATTTACACACGTGTGGATGATATTTGCCAGCTCGGGAGCCTCCGACGCGATCGACCGGTAACGCTGGTGTGCCTTCGCAAGTGTCTCCATGGTGTCTGTGCTGCGCAGCGCCAGACACGGCAAAATCAGACTGGCATACGACATGTGTCACCGTTCGAGTCCCGTGTTTTGTTACAGAATCTGCTTTATATACTACCCACACACGACATAACGCACCATGCCAAGCACCATCGATTGACGTCACACGTATCAAAATTGCGAGTCGCACAGGGCACCAGAGCCTGGAATTACCAATAAAACACCGAAACGAGATTTGAACACATACAACTGCCCCATGTCTGCTTGCAGGAAGAATGTTAATTTGATCGACACCACCTGGCACACAAGAGCACTGTGCTAACCAATTTGACAATCGACCCTTGCATCCCTAATCCACAAACAAACACACACACACACAAAATCTATGCAGTGCTTCGATGCCGTGCCGTGTAAATACAATCGTTTATTAATAAAAAGACGTGTTTCCAACGTAACATTGTTTCCGAAAAACACCGAAACACCAAACACACCGAACGCACGATCGCGCACCGAGAACAAGCTGTGCTGCCATGGCGGTTTAGGGCAGCAAGAATGCACTGACTTGGCTGGTCGTAATGTTATATCGAGTGTATTTTGAGTGCGTAGGATCGACATTGATTGGAGACCAGAAATCAGCAGTATGCCATACTAGGACGACTGGATTCACACACCGGTGCACCGTCTCGCCCAGCGGCGCACAGAAACGGACAGTGTCGCCCTGCTTCCAGTTTTCAGTGCCAAGCATACTGCGTACTTTTGCTACGGTGCCTTGCATGGCCACCACTGGGAATAGCACCGTGTTTTCGCCCGTGTATATTTTCACACGGGGTCTCTGTGAATTCGTGCATTCGGCGAAATCGACTCTTGTTGTATAGTGCCGCATACAAACACTGGCAACCTGGTCATAAGCATACGTATTCCTGCTATCAGTCAGTATCATATTGCCATTCGTTTGCATGTCCGAATGCCGAAGGATGCCACTGCTCGTCGGGGTTTGGTCCACCAAAAGCACAGCCCAGTCGGGAGCAGGCACGCTCGGCTCTTCTGCCACACCACCGTTATACCACCACTCGCTGTGGGCATCGACATTCACATGCAGTCCTGTGAAACATGATTGGCACTCCTGGCTGGTGGCGTTTAGCACTGTTCCTAGTGGACATTCTCGACACCCTGCGTTCGGAGCCTGTTTTTCAATCGTAAAGTCCCAGCGCGCTGCTTCCAGGTTATCGTTTTGTAAGAAAACAGTGTGCAAGGTTATATTGTCACCGTGCACATGGAAAGTGTCGCGGGTGGAACACGGGAAAACACGATGTACACTGGGATATGGGTCGATTGTCAGAACGCAGAGTCGCTTTCTTTTCTGTATTGTAAATATGAGTTCCTGTATCTGTCGTTTTCGCCAGGGGCCTTCGGTCGATGCTGTCATAGACTCTTCTTGCACGCGTATATCGCTGTGTGTCCGAATATCGCTGTGTGTCCGAATGCCGCTGTGGTCCAGCACCACGCTGATGCCCTGCATCGAAAAGCGAAGCCGGGCAGTGGAGGGGTCGAACAGAGAGACCTGAATCGCCACTTGCACCGTGTCTGCGCTGGACATTGTGGGGTGGTGGAAGACCGCGCCAAGGTTGCTGGCAGCAGAGGCATAATGGTCACAGGATTGGCTGAAAAACACCTCGTCCGTAGCAAGAGCGATACCAGGACGGGTGTGGAAATGTGTGGGCTGTTTAATCTGGGCTATCGCGGCAGAATTGCACAACGCGTCAGACTGCACCGCACTGCTGTTTATTACACAGCCAGAGACAAGACAATATGCGACAAGGCGCAACACGTGTGAATCCACGCGCATTTACCACTGTGTTGCGCAAAAACGGCGTGTTTATATAGATGCGCATATTACACAATACGGCTTTTGCCATTTCCAGCCGTGTTGCCCGTAAAGTCGTCCAAAACGTCATAATACATGGCATGCTTGGCGGTGTTTTTGCGCTGCAGTTCACTACGGTTATAGGGAGAGTATTTCGCCATGAGGACATTCTCGCAGTAGACATTGTACATTCGCTGCAGCTGCGGGAGGATGAAGGACGGTGTTACGATATACAACAGCATCATACAGAACAGGACAGGAATTCCGCCATTGTACACAATGCTCAGCAGAGTCGAGCAGTCGTGGAATCCGCAGAGTTTCATATTTCTCATGCTCTCGTTGATGCCATAGAGACTCGGCCAAATTATGCTGTTGCTCACCACCTTGTCGCACACGTCAGTGTGGTGCGCCATCTTGTGGAAAAAGTGGTCGTCCTGGCAATGCTCTAGCAGCCATTCTTCGCTGGTTGTGCGCTCAATAAACGAAATGTAGGCCACGTGGAAATCGTAGATGCGGCCGACGAT
>Ga0136587_1000195_pt1 | contig 16736 bp, 13 predicted proteins | sample AntRauMFilla1563_FD_101386 | JGI IMG/M metagenome (GOLD analysis project Ga0136587, IMG submission 101386) | Saline lake microbial communities from Rauer Islands, Antarctica - Metagenome Filla 1 #563 | ecosystem: Environmental > Aquatic > Non-marine Saline and Alkaline > Saline | place... | reverse complement strand
TAAGGACACCAAGGGCACGAAGGAAAAAGAAGAAAAAACTTTGTGCTCTTAGTGGTCTTTGTGGTTTTAAAAAAAAGGTTAAACCACTAAGGACGCGGAGGAAAAAGAAGAAAAAACTTTGTGCTCTTAGTGGTCTTTGCGGTTTTAAAAAAAAGGTTAAACCACTAAGGACACGGAGGAAAAAAAAGAAAAAAACTTTGTGCTCTTAGTGGTCTTAAAAAAAAAGAGTTAAACCACTAAGGACACCAAGGGCACGAAGGAAAAAAAAGAAAAAACTTTGTGCTCTTATTGGTCTTTGCGGTAAAAAAACCGAAACCTTGCCAGTAAAAAATCATCCTCAACCGTTTTGGCGAATCCGCATTTTCACGATTGGAAGCATTCCTGCCAAAACCTAGGATCTAATTTGATTACGTTCTCTACAATTAAAGCGCACCTCTGTTGCTTTGATAATGCGGAAGCAATATGGCAATCTATTCTATGTTGCTCTAATTTCGGAAAAGGTGTAGTTGGTTAGAAATACTTGTAAAACCCATGTATCTCGAAATTCAGCCAGAACTCATTTTCACCTTGTATCCCGCCGTGATTTCCTTGTGCTCTTAAAAATTAAATCCTTCCATTGCAGCCAAGGTAGTGCCCCACACGATTAGACACGAAATAAATATTCCTATGACATTTGCGAAGAAAGCTTTTCTACGTTCCAACCCAAAAAGATAGCCTGCAATTGTGCCTGCATAAACGCCAGTTCCGGGAAGAGGAATCAACACAAAAACCATAAGGCCCCAGAACCCATATTTTTTTACATTTTTCCCAGCACCCTTTTTAGCCCGCCGACCTACAAAAATTGCCGCTTTTTTGTAGTGATACCATTTAAAAAGATAGCGATTAACTACATCCAAAAAGAAACTCATGAAAGGAAAGACCAGCACATTGGCAGCGAAGCATAATAAGAAGGTCCAATAAATATTCACCCCATTCAATAGGGCGTAAGGAATTCCAACTTTAGCTTCCCCAAAAGGAGAAACACTCCAAAGTATGGCAATAATTAAATCAAGAAGCATTTCTCAGTGTTTGGACGCCGCAAAAGTAGTCAATTAACAAGGTGCTACTGTTGAAGATATTTTTTTAAATTTTCGCCTAAGAGCAGTCCCAAACCAACAACTATTCACGCCAATTTGTTCCTTGCTTTTGTGATCAAATAGAAGTCTTCTCAAAGAAATTATCATGCTGAGTTGCCAAAGATATATGACCTTTGCATGAAAGTTGAAAAGCGAGAAAGGCTTAGGTTTTGAATTATTTTTAGCTTTCGATTGCCCGTATATTTTCCGAACTATTGTTTTCCATCCTGCCGATAACCATTTGATTTAAGGAACGTAAAGTATGAAATCAGCCATTCAGGCAGTTTAAGAGTATACATATCCTGTTTTTTCAGGAAATCATAGTAAACCATTGATATACAGTTTAATTTGAAATCAATAAAATTAATTTTTGGCTGTTTGGCCGTCATTCTTGTGATCGGTTGCTTGATTCCGCAGCATCTGAAAATGCCTGTGCACGGTGCCACCAAGTCCGACTATCATCCGGAATCATTTTGGTTTTATCCCTGGGGAAAGTCTGTCACACACAAAGGCGTAGATATCTTTGCTGAAAAAGGTACAGCTATCACTGCTTCGGTGGCAGGACTGGTTTTATTTTCCGGAGAGATCCCGATGGGCGGAAAAGTAGTTTTGATTATCGGTCCAAAATGGCGGTTGCATTATTACGCACATTTGGACGAATTGAAAACTACTCCATTATCATTAGTGAATCGCAAATCAATGATTGGAACAGTTGGCGCAACCGGAAACGCTGCAGGAAAACCTCCTCATTTGCATTATTCGATTCTGACTATTATTCCCTACTTATGGAGAATCGATTCCGGACCTCATGGTTGGTTGAAGGTCTTTTATTTGAACCCAATCGAATATTTGGAAGATTGAATCAAAATTCGTCTGGGTAGAGCATCTTGACTATTTTCTGTTTTTATCTCGCTCTTCATTGTCCACAATTTCTTCCTGAGGATCATTTTCTCTATCATTTTCTTGTCGCACCTTTTGGTAATCTTCTTTTTTTGGTGGCCTTGCACCTTCTGAACTGCCGGGAGTTTCCCGAGTGGTTCCCTTATCTACGCCGTCATTCTTTTTGCCAAAGAGAAGACTTGGAAGTAATTCAACAGACTGATTATGAAATAACATCATTTTTATTGAGTTTTAAATTTGAAATATTGAAAGTGCGATTGATTGATGGGGAGATAGCTTTTTTCGATCAAATCGAATATCCTTGCATTCACTATGTATTCCTAAATATCAAAGCCTTCAATTTCATCAATCGGGACGCGCTTGATAAATTCGTCATAATAAGGATTGTCACGATCAGAGTAAGTTCCATAGGCATTCAAGACGAAGCCTTGCTCTTCTCCATGGCCATGAATCAGAAAGATAACAGCCATATCAGAGGGGTCTGATTCGCCTTCAAACCGATAGGTTTTTACGATTTTCAATTGTTCGGGTTGATAAAGTTGATCCGAATCGTCAAATCTTGCTCCTTCTTCCTGGATATTCAGCTCCTTTCCATATCCTTTTCCCGGAAGGATATTCAACACCTGAGAATAAGTAGTCATTGATTTGGATGTGCTCATAGTTTCTGTGGTTTTGGTAAATAAACTTCGGATTATTTTCAATATCAAATCTCCTGCAAGTCTATAACCATAATTTTTACCTGTGCCATAATTCAATCACTATCTCGCCTAGACAGGTCTATTTCATGTTTTGCAAAGTATTCTGATCTTACTTACAAAAAGCCAATTCTAAAAACGTGGCGAATTTGCCCCCAAACGGGTAGTCGACAAGAGGTTTCTTGTGAAATTGGATTTTGAGTATATTTTACATGAGTTGCTTTTACTATCAATTTGATAAAACAGCGGGCTGTTAGTTGACCCTATTTCTTTGCTTTAACTCAATAAATCTGGTATAGATTTCGCTTGGAATCGCTCAGAATTTTATTCTTAGGTATATTTCATTTATCGGCGTTCTATGACCCTAAAATCCCTTTTCTTTTTTACCCTTCTTATCTTCAGCAGTGGTTTTCTAACTGCTCAAGAAATCTCCGAACAAATCAAAACCGATCGAGACAACCAGCTTAAAGAGCTCAACGAAAAGCTCAAAACCAACGAGGAATTAGTCGGGCGATTGACAGATAAAATTGCACAAGCGGATAGCAAAAATGCCAGTGATAAGGATAAAATCAACGATCTTGAAAATCTACAATTGGCCTTGGACACTCGGTTGAAAATACTTGAGGAAGCTCCAAAAACTCGTATCAACTTAAACGGTCAATTGGCATTTACCGAACTCCTCAGCATTCAGCGGGATATACAGCCGGTGGAATTGTTTCTCACGTCCCAGTCATTTTTTGATCAACTTGGAAGTGTCGGTCAGATCCAACAGTACAAGTCATTTGCATCCTGGAAAGGCGAATTTGACAAATGGTATGAGAAAGATGGCAAATCAGACGGCATGGTTGGCGTGCTGCAATCATCACTTAATCTAATCTCTAGTGCATCGGCGGCAGTTCCACTTTATGGGACGATGGTAAACACAGCAGTTTCAGGTGTGACTACCCTGATGAGTACATTGGGTAAAAAGGAAAAGGATCTCTACGAGCGAACTCCTTAAATGCTTCGGGTTCTTACGGTATCCAGTCAGTTTGAGCAGCAGAAATCCATCATCGATCAGGAGTGGATACTGATCAATCAGGAACTGGAACAACTTCAAAAAGAAAATAGTCTGCTGCTGGAAGAGCAGATGACCTATTTCGAAATCAATCAGTCGCGCTACGAAAGCAAATATCTGCGAGCTACCCTAGACTCCGAGCGGGAAAACTTCAAAAATGAATGTCGGAAGTCGATCTCTGATAAAATCCTTTTACTGGATAGTAAACCTGAGACCAAAGGGAAATGGCTTGGCCAAATCGAAACCTACATGTATAAAGTGCAGTCGCTCCGACTACGATTTGGACAACTTACGAGTAGGATGAAAGCCAATATCAATCAATATGAAACGCTGATTAAAACCTACTCCGATCCCACCAAATTCCCCGCCGAATTCACCGGGAAAATCATGGCTCTGAATAGCCCACTAAACAATCTAAAAAATAAATTCTATTCCTCCTTCAATCCAGCCAAGTACATTGAGGACTCTGCGGTGATGTATATCGAGCGCAGGTAGTTTTGCTTTTGGTCAAACTACATTATTAAAAAATTAAAATCTTTACTCCCAAGTTCGTCAAACTTCATTATTCAAAATTCATAATTCATCATTCGATATTAGTCTTCTTTCCTAGCTTCTGCAGTTCCAAACTTCATTGTTCATCATTCATCATTCATCATTCGATATTGACATTCTGCTCTTTACTCCAGCGTTCGTAAAAATTCAACATTCATCATTCGATATTACCATTCTGCTCTTTACTCCAGCGTTCGTAAAACTTCATTATTCATCATTCATTATTCATCATTCGATATTGACATTCTGCTCTTTACTCCAGCGTTCATAAAACTTCATTATTCATCATTCAACATTAGACTTCTTCATCTCTACCGTAGCCAGACATAATTTTTCCTCATTCCCTAATCCCTCCAAGATTAGCACTCCCATTTTTTCCATCCTTAGAATTACAACCTGCAACAGAATTCCCCAATAGCCAACCGAATGAAAATTACCCTTCGTGTCGAAAAACCAACCGATGAATAAATTTCATCTTTTCCACTACACCCGCGCTGATTACAAAGGGATACACATCCGGAATACCCATCGCCCGATTGATACTATTTACTGCAAATGACACGGGTACTGCTTTGTGTACAATTTTATCAAAGTCTGATTGGGTATAGGGGTCAAAACTTACTTTGGCTTTCATCCCTACAAAAGTCTTGGAAGGATCCACTTTCAACCCAAAAAAATGAGCCGTCTCCACCATATCCATGATATGAAGGTAGTGTGCCCAAGTTTCAGCCCAGTCTTCCCAAGGGTGTGAAGTGGCATAGGGGCTGATGTGAGATTCGGTCCAATTATCTATAGCACCATTTGCATAATAAGCTTGAAGCGATTTGCCATAATCCGCACGCTCATCACCAAAAATTTGACGAAATCTCGCTAAGACATTTGCGTCAGGATAAACGATCTGATCCCAGTAATAATGGCCTACTTCATGGCGCAGATGTCCGATCAGCGTGCGATAAAGCTCGGAAAGTTCTTTCCGCATGTGCTCCCGATGTACCGAATCCGCCTCCCGAATCAATATCGTAATGACCCCACTGGCATGGCCTGTCATCAGTTTGGCGTTGTTATGACGAGCTACAAAGTCAAAACAAAGTCCATTGGACACTTTTAACTTGCTCTGCGTAGGCAAGCCGAGCCTTTGAAGCTGGTAAATCAGGCGATGCTTGGAGATTTCCAACTCCTTCCATTTAGCAAAGTTTGCCTGATCTGTAAGATTAGGAATCGTTCGGTTCAGTTGGCAGGCATGACAATAGCGATTAGTATCCTCCAGTGGCAATAGCCAATTACAGACCTTTTGCTCGTTGTTTTTACAGAATTTGTAGAGGATTTGCTCTCGGTCAGAGATTAAAATTGCGGATGCCGGATCAAAGGTAAGCATCATCCGATCTTCATGCCGATAGCCGCAGTGGTGACCGCAATTTTCGCAGGCATAGTTCTCAAAAAAGAGCGGATGTTGGCAATGTCCGCATTGGAAAATTTTCATAAAACCGGATAATTAGAGGTCAAAGATGGCTGAATTAAGATTCTGATTCTATTTTCACAGGGAGGTGGATTTTTGACGTCGTACCTAGTGCCCGTAAATGGTGACACATTTATAATTTAGTTTGCCTCGATTGGATAATCATTTTTATCGTGAGCGATTTATTTTTGATTAGGGCAAAAGAGATTTGAGTACTTCATCTTTTTATGTCTCTTGGAACTAAGGAAATAAAAACCTATTGCCTAAGAATCATTCCAATACTGGAACAATTTTTATTTGTTTAAAAGCTTAGGCCTTTCTCTTACATCAAAAAGACATAGTTATGAACTGGATTTATTCTCACGACGACCCAATAATACAGACTCTGATTGGATGCCTGATTATATTCTTTGTCATCATCGTATTGACCAGAATAATAGGCTTACGGTCTTTTGCCAAATTCACCGCCTACGATTTCGCTTTTACCATAGCGGTCGGCAGTATCATATCATCGACTCTCACCTCATCTACTTCTTTGGTTCATGGGGCTGTTGCTATCTCTGGACTCCTATTTTTGACCTTTACATTCTCTTTTTTACAGCGGAAATTCCCTGTTTTGAGCAATTTAATCTCCAATGCGCCTCTTCTATTGATGGATGGAAAGGAGATTTTGGATCAAAATCTTCAATATGCAAGAATCGAAAAATCACAGTTGATTTCGAAACTACGGGAAGCTAATGTGCTCAACTTTGATCAAGTCTATGCGGTAGTGCTGGAGTCGACGGGAGATATATCTGTTTTGCATGCGGCGAACAGTGAAAAAAATGAAGCATTTGATAAAAATTTACTCGCAGGAGTAAGAAGAAAACCATGAAAACCTTCAAAACCTATTTTTTACTTATTCTTCAGCTAGTGGCATTATTATTAGTGCTTTGCGCTGTTCTATCAGAAGTGAATAACGTGGAAAATCGATTTCTTAAAATGCTTGATTTTTTACGAATTCAATTTTTCCTTGTCACCTTATTCAGTTTGATCCTGTTGATTTTTTTGATCAAAAAATGGCATTGGTATAATTATTCAATAATCTTCGGACTAGTACTTGGATTGTATATACATGGAAAGTATTTGGTCAACTATACCAGCTTAGTTGCAGTGGAAGTACCCACCCCAGCAGCTTTAGAAGATTCCGATCAATCGATTCGTATTTTGTTAGTAAATGTCCAGATGTCCAACAAAAACACAGTGGCATTGATTGATTTGATCGCAAAAGAAAACCCGGATTTGGTACTGGTGATGGAGGTCAATAAACGATGGAGTGAAGCATTGAGCGTATTGGAAAATGACTATCCCCACGTTAAAGCGGAAATTAATGATTTGACTTATGGGATGCTTTTGTTTAGCAAATTTCCTTTTAGGAAAAAAGAGGTGAATTACATCAATAACGAAAATGTAGCTTCATTTGAAAGCTCCATTCTACTCAATGATACTATGGAAATCAACTTGGATTGCCTCCACCCTGTCCCACCCACCCGTTTCGAAGATTTGCCAGATAATGAGGGCCAAAAAGAAATTGCTTTGAAAATAGTGGGAAAACTTGTGAAAGGTAGAAGCAATCCTACTATCGTCCTGGGAGATATGAATGCTGTGGTTTGGTCTAGAGTAGATCATTTGACAGGTACTGATAATTTGCTGTTTGATGTGCGAGTAGGCCGTGGCTTTTACAATAGCTTCAGTGCGACAAATATTATTTTACGGTGGCCTCTAGACCATGTGTTTGTCACCAAAGAATTTCGGCTGAAGAAAATCTCGCGACTTCCAAAAATCGGTTCAGACCATTTTCCGATTTTGGTAGAGTTGGTTTTATAGAAAAATTCTGCCAAGATGATTGACCGAGGGAAAAACAACCGCATCAGCGTTGACTTGCAACCTAAAAGCCTACCGCCTACCAGATCCTATTCCCGGGAATTCGCCTAGCCACAGCACACAAAGTGCCCTAATTAACTGTCTTAAAAATGAGTACCCCATAAAACTTTTGGAGTAACGGTGTCAATATCAAACTCGGGAATACGCCCTCGCTGTAGAATCTATAGTGGTACGAATGGGAAATAACCTACTCAGTTAGCGTGTAAAACAAGTAAAATCATCCCAAGGATACGTAGGCAAAAGGGCCCTACGCTACTCCCATAGTGGTGGCATAGTTTTTAAACATTTTAACTGTATTCTTCCTCCTGGATTATTGCCAAAGTAATACTGAAAATCGTAAAGGCGAATGATCGAAACACGAATGAAAAAACCAGAAGGAGTAGATGATTCACATCGAACATAACCTTGGAGAAAATCTAAAAAGCGGGTAATCATTAAGTCCTTTCAAGATGATATCAATAAATCTAATGATCAAACCTATGCAATTTCTTTCAGGCGGTGGCGAAATGGGTGCCTTAATGCGGGCAAATGACTGGGAATCTACCCCCTTAGGTCACGCAGATAAATGGCCACAAAGTCTCCTTACTACCCTAAATATTTTGCTTAACTCCAAGTTCCCTATGTCTTTATTTTGGGGTCCCGACTTGGTTTGTTTTTACAATGATGCCTACCGACCTAGCCTGGGTAATGAGGGAAAGCATCCTTGGAGCCTCGGCAAAAAAGGCGAAGAAGTCTGGCCGGAAATATGGCATTCAATCAAACCCCTGATCGACCAGGTGCTCGGAGGTGGCGAATCCACCTGGAGCGAAGACCAGCTCATCCCCATTTTACGCAATGGAAAAATGGAAGATGTGTACTGGACTTTCAGCTATAGTCCTGCTTTTAGCGATAATGGAAAAATAAACGGAGTATTTGTTACCTGCACCGAAACCACCAATTCCGTAGTCGCTAGAAAAAAACTAGAGGAAAAAAATGATCAGCTCAATTTTGCAATTGAAGCAACAGAATTGGGCACCTGGGATTTTAATCCGCTAACAAATAAATTTATTACCAACAATCGGCTTAAGGATTGGTCTGGCCTGCCGCATGAAAAGGAAGTTGACTTTTCCACAGGATTAAACCTGATAGCTGAACACGATAGAAGCCGTGTTTCGCAAGCTTTTCAAAGCGCTTTGGAATATGAATCCGGTGGGTTGTACGATATTGAATACACTATAATTAATGCTATAGACAAAGAAGAGCGTATTGTACGAGCAAAGGGAAAAGCATGGTTTGGAGAGGATAAAAAGCCTTATCGTTTTACAGGAACATTTCAGGATATTACGGAACAGGCACTGTCCAGGAGAAAAATTGAGGCAAGTGAAAAGCGCACAGAAGTGGAGCGCAATAAACTCTACGACTTCTTTACACAAGCGCCTGCCATCCTTGCCATTCTCAAGGGACCTCAACATGTATTTGAATTTGCCAACCCTCCTTACTTGGAGCTTATTGGCAACCGCAATCCTATCGGGATGACGGTGCTTGAATCCCTACCCGAAGCAGCTGGGCAGGGTTTTATTGAGATGCTTGATAAAGTTTATACCACTGGAGAAACAATTACCGGAAAAGAAGTGCCCCTTGAAATAGATAAGGGAAATGGAAAACACAAAGAGTTTTTTCTGAATTTTACTTATCAGGCATTCAAAAACGATAATGGGGAAACAGAAGGTATTTTAGTTTTTGCCTATGATGTAAGCGAACAGGTAAATGCCCGCAAAAAAATAGAAGAAAGTGAAAATTCACTGCGAGAAATGACAGCATATTTAAAGCTTGCTACCGATTCTGCAAATATTGGCACTTGGTCTTTAGACGTACAGACGCAAGAATTAGAATGGAGCGTCCTGCATAAAAGAATGTGGGGATATGATGCCCATCGCACAGACCTTACCTACGAAGACTGGCATACACTTATTTTACCAGAGGATAAAGAAAAGGCTTTTAGAGAAGTAGAAAATGCAAAAGTTAACCACACTGTTTACGATGTAGAATATAGTATTAGCCGTGCAGATGATCTAACTGTCCATCACATGCGTTCTGTTGGCAAATATTATTTCAATAATAAGGGGGAAGCCGAAACACTCACCGGGATTAGTATAGACATAACCCAGCAGAAAGAATCGGAATTAAAATTAAAAGCAAGCGAAGAAAAATACCGTGGCATTTTTGAAACTATGGACCAGGGCTTTAGCATAATCGAACTGATTTTTGATAGCGATAACAAGCCCGTAGATTGTATTTATATAGAAACCAACCCCGTGTTTGAAAAGCAAACAGGTTTGAAAAATGTTACTGGAAAAACTGTAAAAGAACTGATTCCCAATATCGAAGAACGCTGGTTTCAAATCTATGGTAAAGTGGCTTTAACCGGCGAACCAAATCGATTTATTGAAGGCAGTGAAGCATTGGGCCGCTGGTTTGAAACGTACGCTTTCAGGTTAGGCGATCAGGGCAGTAAAAAAGTAGCCGTCCTTTTCACAGATATTACGGAGCGAAAACAAAATGAAGAAACGCTCCGCTATCGACAAGCCCTGCTAGAGGCACACAATGAAGCCAATAGAGATGGTCTATTGCTCGTAGATGCCAAGGGAAAAATAATTAGTTACAACCAGAGCTTTATTGAGGTATGGCGTATACCTCAAGAGATTGTAGATGCCAAAGACGATGAGCTTGCACTTGAATTTGCCATGACCCAATTGGTAAACCCGCAACAGTTTATTGACAAGGTGAAATGGCTCTATGAGCATCCCTCAGAGACAAGTATAGATGAACTGGTTTTTCTTGATGACAGGATAATAGAACGCCATGGCTATTCAGTAGTGGGAGAAGACGGAACTTACTATGCCTGGTCTTGGACATACAGAGACATTACAGAACAAAAAGCTGCAGCGGAAGCAATAAAGGAAAGCGAAACAAGATTCCGAACAATGGCAGAAGCTACTGAAGTATTGATCGGAGTGGCAGATGAAGCGAGCAATGTGACCTATTTTAATAAGGCTTGGGTGGATCTTACCGGAAGACCGATGGAGGATTTACTGAAGTTAGGATGGGCTGACCTGTTACATCCGGAAGACAAAGATCGAGTTGTCGATACTTACCTTTCAGCCTTTGCAAATCAAGAAGGTTATGAATTAGAGTTCAGGATTTTGAATAAAAGTGGAGAATACAGCTGGTTATTGGCCAAAGTTCCCGCCAGATTTCACCCGGATGGAACTTTTGCAGGATACATCAGTGCTAGCGTTGACATTACAGATCGTAAAAAAGCCGAAGAAAAAATTAAAGAGGCTCGGGAACTTTTTGAAACCACTTTAGAGAATGTAAGCTCTGGCATATATCATTTTGATAAAACAGGGAAAATTCTTTACCTCAACGAAATTGGAGCAAATCAGATAGGATATGCTACGGTAGACGAAGTGCTTGCAGAAAAAGATGTATTCCAGTTGAGAAAAAGGGCATATGAAACTTTCACTGTATTGAATGAACAAGGAAAACCAATGCCGGCTGATCAAAATTCAACAGAGCTCACTTTTAAAACTGGCAAGTTTTCAGAAGTTGTTTCCCAATTAATCCATAAAAAAACCGGTGCATCTTTCTGGCTGTTATCCAGGGCATCTCCAATTTATGATCAAAATGGCGGGCTAATCAAAGTGCTTGCCACTACTACAGATATTACCCTTCAAAAAATATCGGAGCAATCCCTTCGTCAAAGCGAAGATCAGTTTCGCACATTTGCCAACAGTATTCAAAACCTGGCATGGATTGCCAATGTTGACGGACAGAGATATTGGTATAACCAGCGATGGTATGATTATACAGGAACCACGTTTGAAGAAATGCAGGGTTTGGGTTGGGGAAAAGTCCATCATCCTGACCATCTTGAAAAAATGATTGCGTTGAAAAAAGAAGCCTGGAAAAAAGACGAAGCATTTGAGCTAACCTTCCCTATACGCAGGCACGACGGAGAATATCGTTGGTTCCTCACCCGCGCCTATCCGGTAAAAGATGCTTACGGAACTACTGAGCGCTGGATAGGGACCAACACTGATATTACCGAACAAAAAAAATCGCTTGAGCAAAAAGATGAATTTATAAGCATTGCCAGCCATGAAATGAAGACTCCCTTGACTACTGCCAAAGGTTATATTGAATTACTGCTGATGATATTAAGCGAAGAAAATCAAAGTGCCTATTTATACGCCAATAAAGCCAATAAGGCGCTAGAAAAGCTAAACAGCTTAATTACAGATTTGTTGGATGCCAGTAAAATACAACATGGGCAACTGAATTATTCTATTGACGCATTCGATTTTGATGAAATGGTGGATGAAGCCATTGAAGATATTCAGCTTACTGCTAAAAATCATAGCTTAGAAAAAAGCGGGAACTGCCCACAACTAATTACCGGTGATAGAGACAGGCTAAAGCAGGTAATGATTAATTTATTGACTAATGCTGTAAAATATTCTCCCGAGGGTGAGAAAGTATTTATCAAGGTTGAAGATCAAGTTGGAAAAATTAAAGTCTCAGTGCAGGATTTTGGTGTCGGGATGTCAGGTCAGCATTTGGACAAAGTTTTTGACAGGTATTACCGCGTTCAGGAAAATGCAGTCCAATTTCAAGGATTGGGCATTGGGCTCCATTTATCCAGCACTATTATACAAAGGCACGAAGGCAAAATTTGGGTAGAAAGCGGACTTGGCAAGGGAAGTATTTTCTATTTTACATTACCATTACAAATCATTAAAATGGAATTCAAGAATAACGAAATCTAATCAATATGAAAGATAAAATCCTTATCTACGATGATGATGAAGAAATCTTAATTTTATGCAAAACGATATTATCAAGGTATGATTTTAAGGTAGAAACATTAACGGCATGCGAAAATATTTTGGAAGATGTACAGTCTATTCAGCCCGATCTTATTTTGATGGACCTGTGGATACCTGAAATTGGTGGGGAGAAAGCAATTGAGATTTTAAAGCAAAGTGAAAGCATTAAACAAACTCCTATTCTACTGTTTTCAGCCAATGCAGATATTAAGGAAATTTGTAAAAAAGTAAAGGCCGACGGTTATATAGAAAAGCCATTCACCATAAACGTTCTTATGGAAGAGATAAGAAAATATACGGTTTAGAACCATGCATTCATAAGATTTAAGTTATCAGACCATTTTATAAATCACTATTTGGTCATACGGATATTTAATTAAATCTGACTTTAATATATACTAAATTAGAAACAAAATGAAAAACCAAACACCAGAAGAAACGGATTACGAATTAGATGATTTGAACGTAGACATAGAAAATTATCTTGCCAATACCATTATTCCACAATTATATGTAGACTGTAATCTTATACTTAGGAAAATTACGATCCCGGCTATAAATCAATTTAACTTGACTCCTGATGATATCAACCAAAATATTCAAGAGGTATCTGAGAAAATAAACTTTCCGGCTTTACTTAAACATATAAAACAAGTAATTAATACAGGTAATAACTTGGAGAAGGAGATCCAGACATCGGATAATAGATGGTTCCAAATGAATATTTTGCCTTACATGATCAGAAATGAAAATAAATCCAACGGAGTAATGATAACGCTTATTGATATCACAAAGCGAATTGAAGTGATTACCGAATTAGAAAAAGTAAATGCCGAACAATCTACCTTACTTTATAAATTGTCTCACAACCTAAAGCAACCTATATCAAACATTGGATTGCTTGCAGATGAGTTGACGGAAGCATTTAATAAAAAGGATACGGACCAGTTTACAGTATGGATCGAAATTCTTAGAAGTGCTTCTGGTAAGATGAATAAAATAATTAGAGATTTTACTAATCAGCTTTAAGTAGGCTAGATAACACCCATTATAGATACGCCATTGAATATTAAAGATGTAATCCAGAGATTTTACAAAGCAAAAACGGCTGAAAAAATGGCATTAACGGATAAATTCCGAAACTGGTCACCCCAACAACATCTATAACAAACCAATAAAAACTAACATCATGATTCGAAAAGGCACAGAAGTAACTTGGAAATGGGGAAATGGCGAGGCAGTGGGAAAAGTAACTGAAACATATGCTAAATCATTGACTAAATCCCTTAAGGGCTCGGAATTCACCCGAAATGGATCCAAGGAGAACAAGGCTCTATTAATTTTCCTAGGAAGACGGAAGTAAAATTCTCAAATTGGAAAGTGAGCTAAGCAGAATATCTTAAGATCATACTAAAAAATTATGTGTCCTCATAAGTTCACGTAAGGATTTAAAACAAAATCTTGATTGGAATCGGACAAAAATCCCCTTCCCGATAGTCATTTAGAACAAAGGGGGCAATAGCTTGTCCCGAATATTGGTAAGGATTTTTCAAACAAAAACAGCAGCAAATTTGACTACGTGCAGCTTTGCGGACACACATATTTTGCCAATTATCTAACTCTAAAGCATGATATCTAACAGAAATAAATCATTTTGGTGCTTACTGATTATTTCTTTGATTTTATCTTTTGAGGTATTTTCACAAACTCAGAATAACAATTTGTTTGATGCCAATACTTTTTCGCTTAGTGAAAGATGGGAACTGGATTCAGATCAGCAAAAAGGAACCTTTCGCGTTACGGCCTACAAACCTATATATGCACTATTGGGCAACTGGACTTCTAATCCTAACACGTTGCCTCAAAGCCAAAATCCGGACTACAGTATAACCGAACCACTGCAATTGAATTCGACAGAACTGAAATTTCAGCTGAGTTTTAAAACCAAGGTGCTACAGGGAATATTCGGCAAGCATGGTGATTTATGGGTTGCCTATACCCAAAATTCCCACTGGCAAGTATATAATAAAGAGAATTCCAGGCCTTTTCGCGAGACCAATTACGAACCTGAAGTCATCCTCAATTTCGCTACTAACTATAATTTATTTGGTTTCAAAGGTAGCTTACTAGGAATCAACATGACTCACCAATCCAATGGACAAACTCTACCTGCCTCGAGAAGCTGGAACCGCATTATTTTTCAAATTGGTTTTGAAAAGGAGAATTGGAATATTATGATACGTCCTTGGATAAAACTACCAGATGCGGATTTTGAAAATGCGGATATTTCCGATTATACCGGAAGGGCTGACTTATCGGTTACCTATAATTGGCAAAAACATCAATTCTCAATGATAGGTAGACATTCGCTCCGCTTGGGCGAGAATAATCGCGGTTCATTACAGTTTGATTGGGCCATACCTATTTCCGGCAATTTGAAAGGCCACTTACAAGTATTTCACGGCTACGGCGAAAGTTTGATTGATTACAACCATAACCAAACTACTATTGGACTGGGTGTTTCGTTGGTCGAATGGTAAATATTACTTTCAACCTAATTCCCTATTTAAAGTTATTTCTCCCTTGATTTTGAATCTAAGAAATTATCTCTAAGCAAGCATAACTAATCACTAAAGTTAAGATTAAGGACATCGACTCCCTCTCGTTACCTATCAAATATGTTATATCTACAAAGGTGTCGCACCGCTGATGCTCTTCTTATCTTCGATATTCGTCATTCATCATTCGATATTCATCATTTTAAACTTATTTCTCCTTTGCGACCCTTTTTGAAACCTTCGCGTCCTTGGCGATAAAAAATACCTTCCACCCGTTTTGGTGTCTCACCGCTGATGCTCTTCTTATCTTCGATATTCGTCATTCATCATTCGATATTCATCATTTTAAACTTATTTCTCCTTTGCGACCATTTTTGAAACCTTCGTGTCCTTGGCGGTAAAAAATACCATCCACCCGTTTTGGTGTCGCACCGCTGGTGCTATCCTTATCTTCGATATTCGGCATTCATCATTCGACATTCATCATTTTAAACTTATTTCTCCTTTGCGACCCTTTTTGAAACCTTTGCGTCCTTGGCGGTAAAAAATACCTTCCACCCGTTTTGGTGTCGCACCGCTGGTGCTCTTCTTATCTTCGATATTCGGCATTCATCATTCGATATTCATCAATTTAAACTTATTTCTCCTTTGCGACCATTTTTGAAACCTTCGCGTCCTTGGCGGTAAAAAATACCTTCCACCCGTTTTGGTGTAGCACCGCTGGTGCTATCCTTATCTTCGATATTCGGTATTCATCATTCGACATTCATCATTTTAAACTTATTTCTCCTTTGCGACCCTTTGTGAAACCTTAGAATACTTGGCGGTAAAAAATACCTTCTACCCGTTTTGGCGACACCTTATTTTCCCCGATTGCCGTCAATCCTGCCAAAATCCGGAAAGGTGATGATCATTATAACTGCAAAGGTGTCGCACCGCTGGTGCTATTCTTATCTTTGATATTCGGCATTTGACATTCATCATTTTGATTCATTTTTCCTTCTGGCGACGATCTTACGGGGAGTTGTCCCACGAGTATTCCTTGCGAGTGACCATCACTGAAAAAGCTGTTCGCCCAGTTCCACATGGTTCTGACCTGATTTCTATAGCTTAAAAGTAAAAAGAGATGCACCGTAATCCATGCAACCCAAGCCGTCCAGCCGGTGATTGTTTTTTCTGGAAAAGTAAGGTCAGCCACTGCCCTATTGCGACCAATAATTGCCATAGTGCCTTTATCTTTGTATTTAAACGGTTCTTGCTTCTGACCTTTGACAAGGGCCATAAAATTTTTCGCCATTGCTTCTCCCTGTTGCTTGGCTACGGCTGCCAACTGAGGGTGTCCATTAGGGAAATTAGGATCTGAGCTCATAATACAGGAATCACCAATCGCATAAATATTTTCCGTACCGGCTACTTTATTGTATTCATTCACCTTCAGCCGATTTCCTTTTTGATAGCAATCATCCGGAAATCCATCGAGTCGAAACCCAGTCACTCCCGCTGCCCAGATCATCGTTTTTGTTTCGATGTAACTACCATCTTTAAACTCAACTTTATCTTCTTTGTAGTCGGAAACCATTTTCTCCAACTGCACTTGAACACCCATATCCTC
>Ga0136587_1000189_pt1 | contig 17064 bp, 18 predicted proteins | sample AntRauMFilla1563_FD_101386 | JGI IMG/M metagenome (GOLD analysis project Ga0136587, IMG submission 101386) | Saline lake microbial communities from Rauer Islands, Antarctica - Metagenome Filla 1 #563 | ecosystem: Environmental > Aquatic > Non-marine Saline and Alkaline > Saline | place... | reverse complement strand
TTGGATTTCCTATTTGAGCAGTGGAATATTTTCGCTTTCGTAACTTTTTCCCCTGCAAACAATCTTAGCACTCCACTGAAATACAATGCCGGAAATGCCAAGAAGCGGATTGTGGCTTCCATTTTAGAAAAAGATCAAGCCATCAATGCCATGGTGTCTGGAGTCTACAATGAGACTATTTCTCAAAAAGCATTTCAGCAAACTAATCAAGGAACTGACGGAGATTTCTTCCAGTGGGCTTATTTCCACTTTGGCAGATTGAGCTTTGGCACACCGGGATATTGGGTTCCAGAATATAAAGATGCTGATGGTAAAGGAAAATCCAATCCAGAGGCAAACTACTTGGCTTGGGCAGATTCCTTAGGCTGGAGCGATGTATATGTGCCCTGGACAGAGATTGATCATCCGGATTTCCCTGGGAAAAAAGTGGAAGTCGGGGGAATCAAACCTTTCGTGATGATCAATCCACCTTATGATCAGGTGGCAACAATCGCAGAAGAGCATACTGATTTTATCCTAAAGCTAGCTGCCATGCAGCCCAAGCTGGAAATGCTCAATATCAAAACTGAATCGCTTGGAAATGGACTGACCCGAGTTTCGGCTGACTTATTCAACAATTCGCCATTGCCAACGCACTCGGAACTGGGAGAGCGATCCAGATGGCTTCGCAAAGTCCGGGTAGACTTGAACGTAACCAAGGACAGAATCATCTCAGGTGATAAAATCATGCTGATCGAATCCATAGGTGCTTTCGAAAAAGTAAGCCTTAGCTGGATCGTCAAAGGACCCGGTGATGTACCTGTAAAAGCTGGTGCAGCTCATGTCGGATTTGTGACTACTAACTTCAAACTCTAAGCCCCCATGAAAAAGATACTAAAAATGCAAAAGATACTAATGCTGGGGCTGATAGCCGGATGGATGACATTAGGTGTCGCCACTGCGCAGGAGAAATTCTTCAAAGCAGTAGGCACTCCGCATAAGCCAAAAGTGGAATTGAGTTTCAATAGATATTACACCTATGAAGGACTGGTGGAGGCGATGAAGAAAATTGCAGCCGCTCATCCGGGATTGGCAAAGATCGAATCCATCGGCAAATCCTATGAAGGTAGAGACATCATGACGCTAACGATTACCGACTTTTCGACAGGAAAATCTGAAGATAAGCCAGGTATGTGGATTGATGGAAATATTCATTCTAATGAGATTCAGGGAGGTGAGTTTTCACTGTATGCGGCTTGGTACCTTACCGAGATGCACGTGGACACGGAATTCATCCAAGAATTGCTTCGGGATAAGACCTTCTACATCACGCCAACGATCAATCCGGATGCTCGTAACAACTTTTTCTTCGAGCCAAACACGGCAAATTCACCCCGATCAGGTATGATGATGCTGGATAATGATGGAGATGGCTTTGCTGGTGAAGATGGACTGGATGATCTCGATGGAGACGGTCACATCACGATGATGATCCGAAAGTCGCCAACAGGTCGATTTATCAAAGATCCACAAGATCCAAGAAAACTGATTCTAGTCGATTCCGACAAAGTCGGGGAATACGAAATGCTTGGTCAGGAAGGCACAGACGGAGATGGAGATGGCGTAGTCAATGATGATGGCGTGGGTTACTACGATCCCAATCGGGACTGGGGATGGAACTGGCAGCCAGATTATGTGCAGCGAGGAGCACTTCGGTATCCTTTTACGCTTCCTGAAAATAGATCAGTCATGGAGTTTGTGATGAAGCATCCGAATATCGCCGGAGCACAAAGCTTTCACAACAGTGGTGGAATGATCCTTCGTGGTCCGGGCGCAGAGGAAGATATCAATACTTACAATCGGGAAGACATCCGAATCTATGATGCCATCGGAAAAAAAGGCGAGGAGCTGATTCCGGGCTACCGATATTTGACCGTCTACAAAGATTTGTATTCCGTGTTTGGTGGTGAGCTAGATTGGTTTTATGGCAACCGGGGGATTTTCACTTATACCAACGAATTGATGACCTCCTATCTCTACTTTCACAAGCAGTCTGAAGGCAGAGGCAATCAGGACGAAAACTTCGATGTGGACAAATACTTGACCATGGGCGATGCTTTTGTAAACTGGCATGAATTTGAGCATCCACAGTTTGGTGCTGTCGAGATCGGCGGTTTCAAAAAGACTTATGGCCGTGCTCATCCAGGCTTCTTATTGGAGCAAGATGCACACCGAAATGCTGCATTCACTATTTATCATGCCTACCATACACCAAAGCTGAGCATAATGGATGTCAAAGAAGAAGATCTTGGTGGAGGTTTGAAAGCGATCACTGCGACGATCTTTAACGAGCGACTGATGCCAACGCATGCCAGTCAGGATCTGAAATACAAGATTGAGCGACCGGATTATGTGACGATTTCAGGTGCTAAGGTGGTAGCTGGATTTGTAGTGGAAGACGCTGACTTCAATAAGCTGGCGGAGCAAAAAATGTCTCCAGAGCGAATCGCGGTAGCTAATGTTCCCGGCATGAGTGCTGTGAAAGTAAAGTGGATCGTATCCTCAGGCTCGAATTATTCCATCACGGTGGACTCGGCTAAAGGTGGAAAAGCGAGCTGGAAGAAGTAGTCACTGGACCAGTAAAATTGAGAAGGCCTCGGGAATTTCCGGGGCTTTTTTTATATAAACTTTTGATTTTTACTTTTTTAACCGCAAAGACCACCAAGGTTTCGTAAAGGGTCACAAAAGAATTTTACAGATTACCTATGAATGGGTTCATGCCCAGCAAGAGTAGGGGTATCTTCGGACAGGCCAGACAGGCTTGGACGTTTTGCAATTAGCCTACTAACCGCAAAGACTGCCAAGGTTTCTCAAAAGGATACAAAAGAACTTTATAGATCACCTGCGAATTGGGTCAAGCATGGCTTCGTCAAATAAATCTCAAAATACACCTCACGGTCGGCTAGGCTTGGGTCTCATTATTTACTGCAGAAAGTTGGATTTATTTAAGGCACTCAAATAAGTGCCTAATTTCAATACTGCCCTTTCTCAAGTGATTCTTAATTCACGAATGTGAACTCAATCCAAATCCTTAAAAAATTCCTCCAAATCAAGCTCAAATCCCTCGATCACAGCTGATTTGACCACGTCACCCCATGTAAATAATCTGGAAGGAACATACTTTCCTTTCGTAAGTGTATAAATCAAAAGTGTTTCCTCATTGGGATGGATAATCCAGTATTCGGCTACACCGCTTTGCTCGTAGACCTCGTATTTGTACTTCAGCTCTTTCTTATTGTTTCCCGGTGAAAGCACCTCCACGATCAAATCCGGCGCCCCCACGCACCCCGCATCATCAAGCTTTATTCGATCGCACACCACGCAGATATCAGGCTGCACAACGGTGAATATGTCCTCGTTTTTCTTGGATTTCACTGGAAGCCGTACATCAAATGGCGCAATAAAAGCTTTACAGGTATTGTGTTGCAGATGGAAAAGAATCATCGCGTATAATTTGCCGCTTACCTCTTGATGTCTTCTTCTGGGAGCAGCAGCCGCAGATCGAAATACTTTGCCTTTGATTAATTCCACCATTTCGTCGATCTCCCAAGTCAGGTAATCCGCATAGGAGTAAACCCCATATTCTGTGAATGGCTCCTGAAACTGATCGTTATCTTTGGAAATCATAGGTCTAAAATACTTAAAATCAGATTCATTACTGATTGATAATAAAATGTTTTTATAGGCCAAATTCTAGATGAGATTAGTACCATCAAATCATTATAGAAATAGGTAGTCACATACGCAAGTTTATTTATGGAGTAAGCTCAGCCTTTTGGCCAGCAGGAAACTTTGCGCTCGTAGTGAAAAACTTTGCGTCCATTGCGGTTAATGCTATTCCACAAAAAAACCCTGCCGGTTAATCCTGCAGGGCTTGGTACTTGTGTTGGTTTAGTTTAAAGCGAGGATACAAACTTTTCGAATCCAGAAGCAGTCTTCACTTTGAAGCTGATTCCATCTCTTCCGGCTTGCTGGATTTTGTAGATTTTATGCAGTCCCTGAGGATTGTCAATCATTTCGGTATGGATCAATTTGTCTCCATCATAGATCACTACTTCTACTGCTTGAGCTTCGAGACTGCTTACCAATAAACGGTAAGAGTTGTTTCCCATTTTAGAGACTCTCGAAAAAACTTCAGGCTTTACCTCTACGAAGTTTTCTACAGAGGCTGAAGAGACCAAACCTCTTTCATCCAATACTTCAATCGAATAAGTACCTCTTGGAAGCTCCTTCAGATCGTAGTTTTTGGCAAATGCTTCAGTCTGATTAATGCGATCTCGCATGATCAAATGATCTTGAGCATCCAGAATCCTCACAATTACAGTTCCCTTAGGGGCTTCTGTAAATGACACTGCCACTTTAGCAGATTCTGTTTTCTTGATTTGTACTGTTTCGTCAGCTTCTGTTCCTGCTGCGAAAGCGCCTGTTGCAATCCCTGCAACAAGAAGCATAGTGAATAGATTTTTCATGTTTACTAGTTGGTTTAAATAGGTTTGGATTTTAGTAACCGTCGAATGGGTAACATTCGAGGAGGGTATTTTGGGTTACTTCAGCCACCGGGTATGTCGGTTGAGATTATACTACCCTACAAAGGTAGCAAATAGTTTCAATTTTACAAATCTTTCAATAAAACATTATTTTAATTAATGATTTCATAACATCAGACCGATTATATTGTGAATTCAATAAATTTTCTCCGCAATCGATCCCGGAGTCACCAGAATACTGAAAAAATCAAAACCAATCTTTGTTTATTCTGTATCGGTTAAATTTTAAAAATTTTATTTGGTCAAGTAAAAGATATTGCAACGGATTCATCCCGAAAATTTGGTCAAAACTTTTTTTTCTAACAAGAATCAATTTCAGGGTGTTCTATAAATAAAAACGAAATGAAAGCTATCTGGAACAATCAAATTATTGCAGAATCTGATCAAACACTGGTCATCGAAGGCAACCATTATTTTCCGCCTACTGCAATCAAGTCGGACTATTTTAAACCTTCCCAAACGCACACTTCTTGCCCATGGAAAGGTCAGGCGTCCTACTACACACTGGAAGTAGATGGAGAATCCAATAAAGATGCTGCTTGGTATTATCCCGAAGCCAAATCCGCCGCTCGGGAGATTCAAGGCTATGTAGCCTTCTGGAAAGGCGTGAAAGTGGAGAAATAGAAGGTATTAGTCCGCAATATTAGAATCAGCTGTATTTTCCTCGATTTTGGGACCGAACACGGAAGACGCCTGCCTGCCGGTAGGCAGGAAAGATCCCCCCAAGGCAAAGCTGGCAGAAGACCAGCCTAATCGAGGCAAGACGATAATTCCAATGATGAAGTGTGCTAATTATATTCTTGCCTCTTCCGCATACAGGAAAAATAGCGGATAATCGAATAAAAAAATGCCGACAGTTCGCTGTCGGCATTTTCGCTTTTGAGAAATAAAATCCTTCTAGTTTTTTGATTTGTAATTAACTGCTTTCGCTACCAATTCCTGGTCAAAAGAACCTTTCATCTCAAATACCATCAAGTCTCCTTCATCTCCACTGACCAATACGACTAAGTCTGAAATTTTTGTACTGCCTTTTGAGAATACCGATATTCCGCTTTTTTTATCCATTGTTTCCATCAAAAGCTCATAGCGCTCTTTTTCCAAGCCCTTCAAAAGCGCTTTGTATTCCATTTTATTCAGATCTGAATTATCGGGAAGATTGAAAAAATTTAATTTCTCGATAGACTTGGCGACCGTTGCCATATCGTTTTCATCGATTTTAATCTTGAAGCCTTGAGCAAAATTCATAAAGTTGCCTCCAAGTTCAAGATGAAAGAAATCATCATCGCTTTTGTACTTTTCATACATCGCTTTTACGCTTTTGCTTTGTGCCTGAGCAGTCATCACCGCTCCGATTAGTGCTAGGGTTAGGATTAGCTTTTTCATAGTTTGTGGGTTTAGTTTTTAATAGTTTAAAATCAGTGCATTAATTTACTTTGATCCCTTTGGCCCTTTCGAGCCTTTACCATATTGCTGCATTCCGGGAATATCTGTCTTCTCGGCAAGCATATTCAAATCCGCATAAGTAAAGCTTCCAAGCATCGATAGCAGCGTGAAATCACTTCCATCTGCCGAGATCATGAGCAATTCTTTGACTAATCCACCTTCTTCACGCACCATAAACTTGAGACTGGTGCCTTTGTCTTGGACGTCCATCAAGTCCTCGTATTTATTTTTAGTCAGTGTGCCCATCACTTGGCTGTAAAGCGACTTCCCATCCACTTCCTCTGAAGAAAGAATTCGAATTCCTTTTACTTTGGAGATGAGCGTTCCAAGATCATCTGCATCTTTATCTGTACCAGCATTACTTTTGAGAAAACCCCCAGCCATTTGCATCATTTTAGGGGAAATGTACACTCTGGAGAATCGATCATCGTCCATGTATTTGGAGAAGAACTTCTGGATCGCATCATCTTGAGCATTTGCCTGAAAGAAGATAGCCAGCAGTAAAAACGGGACTAGGAGTAATTTTTTCATGATTCCTATTTTTGAGATTGACCAAAAATCTGGTCGGTAGTATTCAGATATTTTAGATTATTCATCGGTTGCAGCTGCTCCTGACCTTTGGACAGGTTATTTTGGATCATGGCAAAGGCCAGCATCACCTCTTTATAGGCGGCTTGCTCCGCTTGCTTTTGCTCGTAAACTTGCCATCCCCAAAACGATCCAATTAGAATAGCAGCGCAGGCCGCCCAACTGATCCAGCTTGGATTCAACCTTCTCACCTTAGATTTAGGTAAACTTAAGTTGATAGGTTCTGCCTTTTTGAAATCAGCCAAAATCCCGAAAAGCGCCTTCTCCTCTTCGAATTCTGTGGAAGCTCTCAGAAGCACTTTTAATTCTTGCTCCTCCCCAAGACTCGTCTCGGCATCGTAATATTTAGCGAGTAACTCTTCTATTCGCTCGTTCATTTGGTTAGTTTTTGGTTAATCATCAGTTCTCGGATTCTTTTTCTGGCTCGATGAAGATTTACTTTCACTTGGTCAAGACTGATATCCAAGTGCAAGGCTATTTCCTCGTAATCCAGTCCCTCCACCTCTCTTAGCTGAAAGATGTTTCGTTGCTTCTCTGGCAATTCTTTCAAAAGCGACATCACCTTTTGAATTGATTCATTTACTTCCTCTGGCTGTTGTTCCGCTTCGTAAAATTGAATCGATTCTTCCAACAGGTCTATTTTCTTGTTTTGTCGGAAGTGTGCCAGGACCTCATTTTTGAGGCTGAGCACCAGCCAACCGGAAAGGTTGGCATGCTCGCTAAGTTCTTTTTGCCTAGTGAAAGATTTTTCGAACACATTCTGAAGTACATCTTCGGCAAGCGCCCGATCTTTCACCCAGCTAAAGGCGAGACGGTAGAGTTTGCCACGCTGCGGCCAAATATGTGCTTCAAAAAATGTCTTCATTTAAAAGGGTAATGCTTGAACAAATCGAATGTTACAGGGTGTTACGAAAAAATCTTATGATTATCCGAATTAGAAAATTTCCAGAAACTCTAAGGATTTCTCAGTGTTATGAATGAAAGTTATTTCTATGAAAATCAGAACTATGAAATATAGATCGATTTTAAATTAATTCTAAAAATAGTATGCATGCAGACTATTTATTAATTTGGGGCATCTTAATTTAAGACCAAATGAGGTATAGCAACGCAAAATTGGACATAAAAAAAGCCCCGACCGAAGTCGAGGCTGGTGGTGATAAGTGGACTCGAACCACCGACTCACGGATTTTCAGTCCGATGCTCTACCAACTGAGCTATATCACCGTTTTTTAAAGTGATGCAAAGGTAGGTATTTGGACATCTGTACCAAATCATTTGAAAAAAAATAATTCATAAAAACTCAAGAAAACCGCTAAATATATCAATATGAGCTTTTTACCACAACTTGCATTTGTGCTCATTCTGGGCGTTGCAGGCTATATTTTGACCAAAAGAGTGAAATTCCTGAGAAGGAACATTCTATTGGGCAAAGCCGAAACCCGAAATGATCATTCAGGTGATCGATGGAAGACCATGGGCCTCGTCGCCTTTGGGCAGCAGAAAATGTTTAAAAGAATTGTACCCGCCTTACTTCATCTCTTGATTTATGTGGGCTTTATAGTTATCAATCTGGAAGTCTTAGAGTTTATCCTGGACGGAATCTTGGGAACTCATCGTCTATTTGCACCTTTTCTTGGAGGTGCTTATACTGTTGCCATGAACATGTTCGAATTTCTGGCAGTGGCCGTAATTTTCTCCTGTGTGGTATTTCTCACCAGAAGATACGTGACCAATTTGGAGCGGTTTCACAAACCCGAAATGAAGGGCTGGCCAACTCTAGACGCGACGCTGATATTGGTGATTGAGATTATCCTGATGATGGCAATATTGACCATGAATGCTACTGATCAGATTTTGGCAGATCGAGGTGCTGATCACTATTTGGTAGTAGGAACTTTGTTTTTCAGCGGACTGATTCGGCCGATTTTTGAAGGAATGTCTGTAGAAGCTTTGATTTTTACAGAGCGATTTGCTTGGTGGTTTCACATTTTCGGGATTCTAGCTTTTGCGGTTTATGTCACCTATTCAAAGCATTTACATATTTTCTTGGCTTTCCCAAATACTTGGTATTCCAATTTGAAGCCAAAAGGGGAAATGGTCAACATGCCAGAAGTCACCAATGAGGTGAACATGATGCTGGGCATTCCTACCGAAACTCCCGCCACACCAGCGGCAGAGATCGGGCGATTTGGGGCAAAAGATGTCAATGACCTCTCCTGGATCAATGTCATGAATGCCTATTCTTGCACAGAGTGTGGAAGATGCACTGCCGAATGTCCTGCCAATATCACTGGGAAGAAGCTTTCCCCTCGAAAAATCATGATGGATGTCCGCGACCGGGCAGAAGAAGTGGGCAAAAGTATAGATGCCGGCGGACCTGGACTGGAAGATGGAAAATCACTTTTGGGAGATTACATCACCAAAGAAGAATTGAATGCTTGTACGAGCTGCAATGCTTGTGTGGAAGCCTGTCCCATCAATATCGACCCGCTTTCAATCATACTCCAAATGCGTCGATACGTGGCCATGGAAGAATCCGGTACACCTCCACAATGGAATGCGATGTTTCAGAATATGGAAACCAGCTTTTCACCTTGGAAATTCAGCCCGTCAGATCGATTCAATTGGGCTGAGAAAGTGAAGGAAGAAGAGATGTGATGTGGGATGACCAATGCCCGGTGTTGAGTGTTAGATGTCGGATGTCCGATGTCCGATGTTAGATGTCCGATGTCAGATGACCGATGTCAGATGTCGGATGTCCGATGTCCGATGTCAGATGACCGATGTTAGATGACCGATGACCGATGTTTGATGTCCGATGTTTGATGTCCGATAAAAAAATTGGAATGATAAAATTAGAGTTCATTTCAGTTTGAAATTAGTTGAAAAAGGGCGGTCTTGTCATTAAATGAGCTTAAACTTATCAGAGACCTCGTATCCCGATAATTATCGGGACATAAATCCAAAATCGTAAATACAATATGTCCAATTATAAAGTACCAACTATGGCCGAAATGGCCGGCAAAGGCGAAACTCCCGAAGTCCTATTTTGGGTAGGCTGTGCGGGTTCTTTCGATGAGCGATACAAAGCCGTCACACAGGCTTTCGTGAAAATATTAAATAAAGTAGGCGTCAGCTTTGCCGTTCTTGGCCCAGAAGAAGCTTGTACCGGCGATCCTGCCCGACGTGCTGGCAATGAGTTTCTTTTCCAGATGCAGGCCGTTGCAAATATCCAAGTGATGAATGGCTACGAAATCAAAAAAGTGGTGACTGCCTGTCCGCATTGCTTCAATACGATCAAAAATGAATATCCGGCGCTCGGTGGAAATTACGATGTAATTCACCATTCGCAATTTCTCCAGCAACTCATCAATGAAGGTAAAGTAGCTCTAAAAGGCGGCGGCGAATTCAAAGGTAAGAAAATCACCTTTCACGATTCCTGCTTTCTCGGCAGAGCAAATAATGTCTACGAAGCGCCTCGGGAAGTGATTAGAGCTCTGGATGTGGAGTTGGTAGAAATGAAACGCTGCAAGACCAAAGGCCTTTGCTGTGGGGCTGGTGGAGCTCAAATGTTTAAAGAAGCTGAGCCGGGAAGGATAGAAATCAATATCGAGCGGACGGAAGAAGCTTTGGCAACAGGGGCAAGTATGATTGCGGTAGGCTGTCCATTTTGCCTTACCATGATGACGGATGGTGTAAAGAACAAAGAGCGGGAAGCAGATGTAAAAGTCTATGACCTTGCCGAAATGATCGCTAAAGACATGGGAATTTGATCTCCATGAATTGAATCAATTTTACCCTTTTTGCCGTTAGGTAGAAAGGGTTTTTCTTTGCCCAAACTTACCAAGCTTATGTACGTATCTTTTGATCAGTTGCCAGCCCACTCTCGAATCTGGGTTTACCAAGCTGAAAGACAGTTTTCCCCAACGGATATTTCACTTATTCAGACCACTTTGGAGCGCTTTTGCGACGGCTGGAACACACATGGCAACTTGATGCCTACCTCATTTCAGATTTTGGAAAGCCAACTTATCGTTTTGGGAGTGGATGAAAGTGGCCTTGGTGCGAGTGGATGCTCAATTGACAGTTCGGTCAGAACTTTGCACGAGTTGGAAAAAGCCTTACATATCAACCTGACCGATCAGGGAAGGGTAAGTCTAAAAAATAATGAAGGGCAAGTAGCCGTTTATCCTGCAATAGGAATCAAGTCCAGAGTGCTATCAGGAGAAATAGAGCAGGAAACACTGGTGCTTAATCCACTGGTAAAAATCAAAAAAGACTTAGAAAAAGTATGGATTTCAGCCAATGACAGTTGGTTAAACAAATACTTTCCAAATTAATTAGTAATATTCAGGACAGATCAACCCTATTGCTTCAGATGAAAAACCATTTTTTGTGGATTAGTCTTTTACTCCTTATCGGAGTCAGCTCTTGCAAGAGTCTGCAAGAAAAAGGAAATGAGCAATACTTATCTGGTGAATATCAATACGCAATTGGTACTTTTTCCCAGATTTTGGCTGATGACCCAGAAAATATAGAGGCCAATCAAATCGTGGCTGAGAGCTACAGATTATCCAATCGCATCGAGGATGCCGAGCCTTACTATCAAAAACTGGTAGATTCTGACCCTACATTTGAAAGCTATTACCGACTGGGATTGAGCCTTAAGGCAAATGGCAAAGACGACGAAGCCAGAGAAGCTTTCGAAAAAGCCAAAGGTTTTACGCAGGAAGATCGCTTTTTGGCGGAGACGCAGCGTCAACTCGAAGCCATCAAATTAACCGATGGCATTGACAATTATTGGCCAATGCATGAGCTTATCAATTACAAAGAGCTGAATACTGCCGGAGCGGATTATGCTCCTGTGCTTTCTGAAGATTTCATCTACTTCACCAGTGGTCGCCAAGCTTCAGGATTATATGCGGCCGATGGTTCTCCATATACCAAGTTATTTCGTGCGCGAGCTGATGGACTGAAAGTAGATGTAAGTGCGGTTCAGGCTCTGCCAGAATTTCAAAATGAAGAAGGGCTCAATCAGGCTGCGATTGCGATCAGTCCTGATGGAAATACGATAATTTATGCACGCGGCAATTCTACTTCTTCCAAAGATCTACCAGAAACATCACTCTTTGCTTCCTACTTCCGAGGAGGTGGATTTACCCAGCCGATCTGGATGCCGGTAAATGAGGATGAGTTTTGGTGGAATTCTACTCCAGCCTTTAGTCCGGATGGATTGGAGTTGTATTTTGCTTCGAATCGACCTGGAGGATTTGGAGGAATCGATCTCTACAAAGCGACAAGGCTAGCCAATAGTGATTTTGGAAATGCCGTGAATCTTGGCCCAAATATTAACACTCCCGGAAATGAGTTATTCCCAAGAATGACTTCCGACGGAAAATTCTTTTTCTCTTCCGATGGCCATCCTGGCTATGGAAAATTAGACCTTTTCGTAGCAGAAAATAATGAAGCCGGAAAGCAAGTGATCATCAACTTGGGAGAAAACATGAATAGCTCGAATGATGACTTTGGGATTTTCTTCACTGAATACCCGAAGGCTGGATATATCTCCTCCAATCGTGAAGGAGGAGTGGGCGATGATGATATTTATTTCTTTGAGGATAAAACACCAAAGCCAAAAATCGTCAATGTCCTGCTCAACGTCATCACCAAAGAGCGAATAGCGGGCGAAGCGGATAAAATCCTCAATCAAGCTCGTGTCGTACTCTACGATGGAAATAACAAGCAGTCTGGTGGAGATTTCTCCAACACCAATGGACGAGTGAGATTTACATTGACTCCTGATGCAGATTTCACACTTATTGCTTCCAAAGCCGGTTATTTCTCCAAGTCTATTCCTTACAGTACAAAAGGGAAAACTCCTGATCCGGCATCCTTGATCCAAGAAGTCACCAACATTACGCTCGATACGATGATCGTGTTGGATCAATTGGTACTGGATAGATCCATTGTCTTGGAGAATATCTATTATGATCTGAATAAGGCTGATATCCGTCCGGATGCTGCTGTTGAATTGAATAAATTGGCCACCATTCTAAAGGACAATCCATCGATTCGAATCGAGTTGAGCTCGCATGCGGATGCCCGGGCTACCGATGCTTACAATGATGACCTGACGCAACGAAGAGCACAATCAGCTGTAGACTACCTAGTGTCTCAGGGAATCGATCAAGAAAGGATGGTAGCGAAAGGCTACGGCAAGCGCCAACTGATCAACCAGAATGCTCAAACGGAAGAAGAGCATCAAGTCAACCGAAGAACCGAGTTTAAGGTAATTGAGATTAAAGAATAATTTGGTTTCGAGATTGGATTTTAAAAAAGTGGTTGGTTCTCATAAGGATCAACCTCTTTTTTTTAAAATATTGATTGGAGTTTCAAGTGTTTACTCATAGCATCAAAATCCCGGACACTATGGAGTAGCTTGATATTTCGTTTGATGCAAAATGTCCCGATCATCATATCAATCGTTTTCCGTATTCTCACTCCATTTCTTCTTAATTCTCTATAATTCTTAGCAGCGTCAAGAGCAATTTCTTTACCTACCAAATCGAATAACAGTAAGTCCTTGAATAATTGATGAGCAATTTCCACGTCTCCTTCAGACGAAAAACCTTGTAAAACTTCGGTTAGAATGAGATCTCCGACGCAAACATCCTCATTACCCAAAATTCGATTCAAAAAATCAGTTTGCAGGGTACTATGGCCATTGAAATAATCTATCCAAACTGAAGAATCAAACATAATCATGAGTCATTACGCATTTTATTGAGATTTCCTTCCCATTTTAGCTTTCCTCTGTACTCTTTAATTCGTTCCTGTTTTTTTAACCTGACAAGCAAGCGAAGCCCTTCTTCTACAGTTGCTTTTTTTGTAGAAAAACCTGAAGCTTTCATTGCTTCTTCCATTAAGTTCTCGTCTATTTCAATATTAGTTTTCATATGTGTATGTTTTCTATAAATATCCACATTCAGTAGAAAAAAGTTTTATTTACAGAAAATCAACTTTTCCTCTAGCCACTCCCGAATTCCTTTGGAATAAGTAACTTTGCGACCATGAATGATCGATACATGCAGCGCGGAGTCTCCGCTTCCAAAGAAGATGTACATCAGGCGATTTCCAAGCTTGATAAAGGTCTTTTTCCCAAAGCTTTTTGCAAAATTGTAGAAGACACACTCGGCAACGATCCTGACTATTGCAACATCATGCATGCAGACGGAGCCGGAACCAAGTCTTCTCTGGCTTATTTGTACTGGAAAGAAACTGGCGATCTGAGTGTTTGGAAAGGAATAGCACAGGATGCCATCATTATGAATACCGATGACTTGCTCTGTGTCGGAGCCATGAACAACATCCTGGTATCTTCTACGATCGGTAGAAATAAAAACTTGATCCCAGGCGAAGTGATCTCCGCTATCATCGAAGGTACAGAAGAAGTGCTTCAAATGCTTCGGGACAAAGGAATCAATATCGTCTTGACAGGGGGAGAAACTGCCGATGTAGGCGACTTAGTGCGGACGATCATAGTAGATAGCACTGTCACTTGCCGGATGAGACGAGACGAAGTCATTTCCAATGACAAAATCCAAAGCGGCGATGTGATCGTAGGTCTGTCGTCCTTTGGTCAGGCAAATTATGAAACTGCCTACAACGGCGGCATGGGCTCCAATGGACTCACTTCTGCACGTCACGATATTTTCAACAAAGTATTAAAAACCAAATATCCTGAATCATTCGATCCTGCGCTTCCTGAGGATTTGATATATTCCGGAAAATACAATCTAACCGATCCTGCTCCAGGAGCGCCGGTAAATATGGGGAAGTTGGTTCTTTCTCCCACCCGTACATACGCCCCGATTATGGTAGACGTGCTCAACTACATGAGATCAAAGGTTCATGGCCTGGTCCATTGCAGTGGTGGAGCTCAGACCAAAGTGTTACATTTTGTAGACGATCTTCATGTGATCAAAGACAACCTTTTTGAGACGCCTGTACTTTTTAAAATCATCCAAGAGGAAAGTCAAACTGACTGGAAAGAAATGTATAAAGTCTTCAATATGGGTCATCGAATGGAAGTATATCTGGATGAGCGATATGCGGAAGAGATCATTGATATCGCAGAATCTCATGGAGTGGAAGCCCAAATCATCGGTAGAGTGGAGCCACACACTGGGAAGAAGGTTACCATCCGAAGTGCATATGGCACCTTTGAATACTAATCCATGAACTGGAAATCTATTGGTAAAAAAGCACTAAAAATACTCATTGGGCTATTTCTAGTGCTTTTTGTTTTGGCACTTATTCTATTCACTACTGTGGATCGAAGCCCGATTCAAGAGCAAAAATTCTATTCGGAAACCTTAGATCGGTTAGACAAGCTACCGCTCAACAAGACCAGCGGCGAAACTTGGATGGCAGGTTGGGCAAAATCAAATATGACTCCTGACCTACCCGTAGATTTGGTGGGCTATGCGCCAAGAGGACCCTATGAATTTGTCCAAGACAGCAGTTTTGTAAAAGCTTTAACTATTAGTAATGGCAAGAGCCAGGTTGCTTGGCTAAATTTTGAACTCCTGATCATACATCCTTTTTTGGCAAAATCAATTGAGGAAGGAGTGAAGAAGGCAGATCTTCCCATTGATCAATTGACTTTTACTTCCACGCATACGCATTCTGGAATGGGTGGCTATATGCCCGGCTATTTGGGTGAATTGGCTTTTGGAGGATTCAACTTCGAGATTGTAGACTTGATGGTGGCCAAAAGCATTGAAGCTCTGCAAATAGCCATTTCAAGTCAAGACAGCGTTACGATTTCCTTTCGGAAAGCCGATGCAGGAGCTTTTGTGGCGAATCGTTTTATCAAAGATGATCCGATTGATCCTTTTGTCCGACAATTGATCTTCACCAAAAAGAACGGGAAAAAGGCCACCTTCCTCACCTATTCTGCACACGCTACCACTATGAATTCAAAATTTATGGGCTTGTCCGGAGACTATCCTTTCTACCTCATGCAGGCTTTGGAGGCGAATGAATACGAATTTGCACTCTTTGCAGCGGGAACGGTAGGAAGCCATCGACCGCTATCTTTTGGGAATACGCCTGAATTGGTAACCGAATATGCCACTGCGCTAGATTCTACGATTCGACTCCACATGACGCAATTCGCAACCGTAAATCGTCAGGAAATTGGTTTTGGAAAATTGGATATTTCCCTTCGGGAGCCACATTTACGAATTTCGGACAACCTTCGAATTCGCCCTTGGCTGTTCGATTATTTACTTGGGGACACCAATCCTCATCTGGATTTCACCCTGATTGGAAACACCTTGATGATCGCCTCCTCGGGAGAATTATCGGGAGTTTTCTATGAAAAATGGGAAGAGTCAGCCCGAGCCAAAGGACTCAATTTGATCATCACCACATTCAATGGAGGATATATTGGTTACATTACGCCAGATCATCTGTATGATGAGCATTTTCATGAGGTTCGTGAAATGAATTGGTATGGGCCTGGAAATGGCCAATATTTTGATGTGATGATTGAGGGGATTATCAAAAAGGTTTCTCCTTAACCGACCAAATAGCCCTTAAATAGATCGGCTTGTCCCACTGTTTGAAATCCACATATTCCAATTTTGTAAAATTAAAATCCAATGAAATTTTCCACGCTAAAAAGCATATTCCAATGCAAATGTCCTCGATGTCATAAGGGAGACATGTTTCTGCGAGGCAAGCTATTGAGTCTAACCAAATTTGCAATCATGAACAAATCCTGTTCCTATTGCAACCAATTTTTTGAACCCGAGCCCGGCTACTATTTTGGAGCGATGTTCATTAGTTACGGGATCAATTCAGCCCTTTTTATTACGGCTTGGGTAGCATTGTCAGTTCTCAAACCCGATTATTCTCTTACCCTGTTGCTCTCGGTACTTGCTGGCACAGTCATAGTTCTTTTGCCATTTATCTATCGGGTGAGCAGGTCTATCTGGATCTCTATCTTTGTCCGATACAAAGGTGAGGACCTGCCGAGTTCATCCTGATTTCATCTGAGCGATGGAGTGGTTTTCATAAAAAGGTCTCAAATTTCCAATTGGCATCTTTAAGATATTTCCCTCAAATATTTTCAATAACTGCTTTACGAAAAAGACCTTATCTAAATACTTGAACTGACAATAAATAAAGATTTCGAAATCTTCTCAAGTCTAGCGCCTGAATCAGTTTTATTACTTAAACAAGTAGTGTTTTTTTAGCAAATTCCTGAAATTTTCATTTAAAGCTTACAGAGATGGCGGTAGTTTGCAGCAAAACCAGTACAGCGACTTTATGTACAAAGAAAATGTGCTACAGTCTCGATTCTATCTTGTAGAATTCCTCTTAGTCATTCATTTTACGGAAAATAAATAGATTTTCTTTATTGCTCAGCCTTCGC
>Ga0136587_1000180_pt1 | contig 17403 bp, 7 predicted proteins | sample AntRauMFilla1563_FD_101386 | JGI IMG/M metagenome (GOLD analysis project Ga0136587, IMG submission 101386) | Saline lake microbial communities from Rauer Islands, Antarctica - Metagenome Filla 1 #563 | ecosystem: Environmental > Aquatic > Non-marine Saline and Alkaline > Saline | place... | reverse complement strand
AGGCCTCCATCGCGACCACACAAGACGGCTGCTGCGTTAGAAACTTCAACAGCTGCACGCGTGATAGCTTTCGGCGGAATATAACCGAGCCATCAGCTCCGGCACCGTGCGCCTGAAATACGTGTTTGGCCAAATCCAGGCCGATTATGCTAACCTCGTTCATGGACGCTCTCCTTCGTAGCGGTGTTTCAACACCCACTACTTTGGCACATTAAATGCCGCCGGGGGGCGTCCACCCCATCGCTTACGGAATAACCAACGCCGGCGATGTCAACTTGCGCCGCGCGTTATGGGCACCACAAGCATCCACACACGGGCCAAGCTCTTCAAGCTGTTAGTCCTCGGCAACCTGTTCCTGATGCGACGCCAGCTGATGCAATGAGGACGCGTCCGCCCGAAACTCGTCGTACCGCCAAAACGGCGGCCCTGAACCCAAGAGATCGGCCCTAAATAACCTGCATTGCGCTCTGGGAACCCATCATGCTGCCAAATCGGCGCAGCCGAAGCCGTTGATCAGACGTTCCGAAACTAAAGAGACTTTCAAATCTCTTATGCGTACATGCGTAGGAATTGGCAGTGCAGTACCGGTGTCACGTTGCCATGGCGAAATCTGAGCGAGTGATTGGGTTTTTTTGTGGTGCTGCAGCATGACGAGGCGTAAAAAATTGAACATTCCGGGTGCATTTTGTCGATAAAGTTTGGTAAAATGGAGGTGGCAAATTGTTAGGCTCACGTTTGAAATTGGCAGCCATCTTTATTCTGTTGCCGTCGTTTTTGTTGGGACAAGGCCTGACATATAACTCCTCGTGGGGCTTTCAGACGCCAAACGACTTGAGCACCAGTATTTCCCGTCTCGATTTAGAAGAGCGCAAAAAAGGCGGCTTTTATGATGGCTTCCAGACTGAAACAAATTATGACGGAAACACGTTTTTAACGTACGACTGCACCGGCAGCAGTGCCACGAACCGCGCGAATGAATCTGTCACGTCTGTTTCTGCCCAGACCTCGTCTCCCACTACAGGATCAGAAGTTAAGCTAGGGTCGGAAGCCACTGGAAATGATCAGCAGTCCAGTGTTCTCAATAAGGGTGCCATTGATGGCGCACAGGAGGCAACCGGGGACGTCGAATCAGAAACCAATCTGAACCTGACGACGGAAACTGGCGTGATAAATGCTGGGGGCGGATCGAACAAACAGGACTCCGAGACGGGTCAAGCCAACTCTGGTAATCTGATGGCGTCGGCTGAAACCGGTGTCGGGTGTAATTTTTTCAACCGACCAAGTTATTCTGACGCGCAGGTGCCCGAGTGATGCTGGCACCTCATGAAATGCAACGGACAACTGCAATAGTGTTAAAGGGCGCTGTTACTCTTGTTTGTTTGGCGGCGCTTTCAGCCTGTACTGCAACAGAGGTGGCCAAGGCGGCCTTAGACGATGAGCCACAATTGGCGGCTTTTTTGGCGACTGCCGGTCCACCAGTGACTAGAAACACAACTCCACTTGATCCTGCATTCAGCTGTATGTCGGGACGGATTAAGAATTTCGGGCGCAGCGGGGTGCGTATTGCTTCGGGTGAAATACTGGATCTTACCGGTAAATATATTGAAGCGGAAGGCGGAAGCATTGTGACTAAAGGGGGCGCGCATATGGTGATGTCAGCCCTTGGGAAGCTTGGCGATTCAATCACCCTGCTTGAGCGGGTCGGCACGGAAATTGCCGACAAGGAATTGGCTTATATAGATCGCCGTCAGTTGGGTGATGGTACTGAGCAGGTCGTTCCGGGCGAAGAAGAGCCTGTTCCATGGCTGCCTTATTTTGGTGGGACTGTTCTGCGGTCAGACTACTACATCGTTGGTGCTATTACCGAGGTAAATTTCAACATCGCATCCGGCGGTGCAGAGGCCACGATAAGCGGGTTTGGTTTGCGGGCGAGCACGCTGACGATGAACGTCGCGGTCGACCTGCGTATTGTCGATTCAGTAAGTTTGGAAGTTGTAGGCACGACAAGTTTGCAAAAGCAAATTGTTGGCGAAGAAGTTGGTGCCGATGTCTTCCGCTTTTTTGGTGACTACCTGTTTGATCTGAATACAGGAGCGCGTTCACAGGAGCCGCTCCAGCTGGCAGTGCGCACTACGCTTGAATTGGCGGTGCTCGAGTTGATCAGCAGCGTGACAGACACAGACTATGAAACCTGCGTTGCGGCGGCGGATGCCGCTGTCACAGATGCGGTGACGGCGGCACGTATCGACCCGCGCGTTGTGCGTTCGGCAGGCCAAACAACGCGCCGCAGTTGGGGGAGATCATAACTCCCCCGGGCCACAATCACATTTAACGAGTCAGGTTATGTTCTCAGTAAAATATCAATCTTGCCCTCAGAAGAATTTCTGTGGGGCGGGTTCACAACGAAACCTCGCCCGAGAATTGGTGCCGGGGAATAATTCAAAGAAGGTTAAAACATGACAGTTCAGAAAACAAAACATACCAGCACGTTGAGCCGTACGGCGCAACTGATGGGCGGCGCGAGTATCGCGGTGCTGATGACTTATGGGCCTGCCAATGCTCAGGCGGTTAACATTACCGTTGACAGCGGAACCAACCCTCGCGCGTTCACAGCTGCCAATGTCACCGGTTTCGAAACGGTTGCAAATAGCACGCAAGAATCGCTTGATGCGATTGAAGCGTCAATTTTGAACGGTTCTGTCACATCCGGCAGCGGTAACACGATATCAAGTTCGGCAACGGTCGCGGATAATAGCTTGTCCGCTACAGCAACGGGCAACGTTTCCTCATTAAACGCTGCCGCGTTGAGCACGGAAGGCGACGGCACTTCGGGGACACTCGGCGCGTTGAGCGGTCAGTTTGCCGATGGTACAGTCAGCACGTCGATCACCAACTCCGGCCTGAGTATCACGACAGGTGCTGCGACAGGCTCTTCAGCGGATGCAAGCTTGAACGCGATCGCTGCGAACACGAGTGTCAACCGTGCAACCACCGTTTTTGCGGACGATATTGGTGCCGACTTGGCCAGTGATCTGGCGCAGTCCGGTGCAAGCTTTGCCAGTGGCACAGCAGGGGTGGAAACACTGACACGCGGTGATTTGGGCGGATCTGGGCGGTCATTGGGCATCACAGGTGGCGCAAGCATTGTGGCAAGCACACAAGCTATCACGGGCGATGGCGTTGATCCAGACGATGATGCGCTGTCTTCTGCTGCACGCATTACGAATAGCAACATCACGATTACATTGAATGACGGAAGTGCTGCGACAGACGCTGGAACCAGCGCACTTTCAGTATCCGAAAATACCCTGCGGGCCACCCTTGCGGGCAACACTGCGGCAACGGGTACAGACGTGACCGTCGATACACTGTTTGACGGCGCCGCAGGTGTCTTTAGCCAGCAACAGATCGGTACTGGTGCAGTCGATCCGATTGCCCTTACTGCATCTACGACCGATTCGGATTTGACGATTGCGCTGGCCGATTCCACCGCGTCCTCGCTGACTGTTTCGGAAAACGTTCTGGGTGCGCAGGCACGCGGTAACGTCGCAACACGCGATGGCAACGGTCTGGGGGCTACAGAAAATGTCGGCACGTTCCTGAACATCGACGCTAACGAGATTGCGTCGACTACTTTTGATGCGACTGGGTCCACCAATGCAACCGCAGGTCGCGTTGCTATTGATTCCACAGCAGGGACCGTTGTGTTTGACGATGGCGCAGGTACGCCAGCAGACACAGGCTTTGACTTCATCGCGGCAACACAGCAGTCCGTTGCGGGTGTCGCAGAGTCAGAAAATTCCATCACCGCAGAAAACCAAACGTCCACGCTGTCCGTCACGGCAGGAACAACTGGCGTTCTGGATGGCACTGCCCTGTCGATCGAAGATAACACGTTCTTTGCACTTGGCGCGGCCAACACCGGCAGCACAGGCGTAGATCTGACAGCCACGACAATAACAGCATCGGCTGCTGTAGCCAACGATCAGTCTGTTACAAATAACGATGTGAACGCGTTGGTCGGTACAACGGTTGCAGATTTTGACGGCAGCGGCGGAGCTATCGGTTTCGATGCAGGTGCCGATCTCACGGCATCGATTACCGGCACCTTGGGGGCATCTTCGGTCAACCTTGACGACAACACATCTATCGCAGAGGCGATGGGCAACGTGGGGCGTACCGGTATCGAAGTGACTGCAACCACCATTGACCGTACCGTGACAGGCGCTGCCTCTGGTGCCGGAACTACGTCGCTGAATTTGATTGACATTACGACGCCGGTAGCAGGTGCCGCACGTTTCGGCGCGGCTGATTTTGCCACTTTGAACAATCAGGTTCAGAGGGGTGAGATCACAGCGCTTAATGCAACGGATACATCTGTCTCTGCGGCAGTGGCAACAAACAGTGCCGTTACAGCAGACCGTAACACATCGCAGGCCGATGCCATGTCGAACGTCGGCACAAACAGTGTTCGTCTGGACGGTGTTGCCGGTATCAGCGAGGCGACAACCAGCCTTGGGTCTGTTCAGATCACGGGGACGCCACCAGATATTGAAGCCTTTATCTTCTCGGGCGTCAACTCCAGCGCTGATGTGACTGTTGCTGGTCTTAATACCTCTTCTGCGTCTGTCGATGGCAACCAAGCGTTCGCATCTGCGGCCTCAAACCGGGTGACCAACGACATCGCACTGACAGGCAATGCCATCAGCGGTGCAGGTGGGACCGCTCTCGCATCTGTGGGTGTAGCACTTCTGCCGCAGGTTGGTGCTTTGGCCGTGGCTGACAATAGCCTTGCAAGCAACCAGATCAGTGTTGCAGGTCTGCTCAGCACGTCTGTGCAGGAAGGGAACCTTACAACAGGTGCCGGTGGTATCGTAAGCAGCAGTGCGTCGATCAGCGATAACTTTGCCCGCGCCCTTGGCATGGGGAACGAGGCGACAAACCGTCTTGGCCTGATCGCAGGCACCAGTGCTGCAGGGGCAAACGCTCTGACCGGTAATCAGGTTCAAATCGGGGATGTTGCATCCATTGCTTTGGCAGATTCGGATCTCGACGCCACAAGTGGGGTTATCACTGGTAGCAGTGCAGAAGTTGATGGCAACATCGCGTTTGCACAGACAATGGGCAACGATCAAACCAACGCCTTGTCTGTCGCAGCGTCGACAATCACAGGAGTCAGCGATGCTGCTGGAGACAATGCTGAGATTGGCGGTCTTGGTGCCGCACTCACAGTCGCGCGCGAGGTGGATGGTGACAATACGCTGATCGCGGTTCAGTCTTTGTTGGGAGACATCTCTGGCGTTGCTGGTGTGAACGGTGACGTGCTGACGGATGCGGGCATCACAGGCAGCAGCATTTCGGCAAGCGAGAACATCGCCCAGTCGAATGTCACAGGCAACCGCGGCAATAACCTGCTGAATCTTGCCGCTGAAACTGCCGTTGGCGGGGCATCTGCGCTGGCGTCCGAACAGTTGGGGGCCACGTCCGAACAGTTGGGGGCCACGTCTGCTGTTACCTCTGCTGCCAGTCTGGTATTAAACATCACCAGCGGAGCCACGTCAATTGCCGACAGCAGTGCGTTTAATGTTGATGGCAATATCGGGGTGTCCTCCGCGTTTGGTAACGACGTGGCCAACGCGCTCAACGTGACAGGCAACAGCGTTTCCGGTTTGGATGGCGGTTTGTCGACAGCGGGTATCGATGCTGGTGGTATCGTAACCGGTGACTCCGACAACCTGATCGGTAACGTTCAAACACGTGGTGCTGCAGCTGTGACATCCGCTGCCAGTTTGAACTCGGCTGTATTGCAGGCGGTCACGCCGTCGGCTGCTGATGGAGACTCATTGCTGAACAGCAGCGTGTCGATTGCGGATAATATTCTGGATTCCACAGCAACATCAAACCGAGCCAGCAATACGTTGGCCTTGAATGCCGCGACCGCACTGACTGCCGGAGGCGCAATTGCCAACCAGCAGAATAGCGCAAGCGCGGTGACAAGCGATGTGGTACTGCGGGCATCCGTAGGTGGTGACGACGGCGCAGATCCAGCCGTTATTACCACTGGTGCTCTCACTGGATCGTCCATCGTCCTGCGGGACAACACGGGCATTGCCCGGGCTGCCGGTAACGACGCTGTGAATGTGCTGAATGCCCGCGCAGGAACGGCGATCACGGGTGTGGTTGGTTCAGGCAGCTCGACAGTCGGAGCTGGTGGTTTGCTCAACGCCTCGGGTACGTTTGCGACGGCATCGAACCAGGTTAACTCCGGTGCTGTGACGGCACGCGCGAGCGTTGGTACGGATCCCGCTACGACGATTAGCAGCCTTGGCGTCCAAACGGCGGCCCTCAACAGCTCGTCTGTCGATCTGTCAGGCAACCGTCTGGTTGCCGATGCGGTGTCCAACCGTGTGGTCAACAGCATGAGTGTCTCGGGCCGCTCACCTTCGACGCTCGTGAGCACGGCGCTGACTACCCGTCAGGTGGCCTCAGGTGCGGTAACGTCACAGGTGGACTCGTTCCGTGTCGCGAGCACCAACGCTGCCCTCACGTCCAGCTCTGTCGGTCTGTCGGGTAACACCTTCAGCGCGTCAGCTGGCGGCAACTCTGCGGTATCGCGTCTGATCCGCGACTAACGCGTAACGCGACCTTGGCAGGAGCGGGCTTTAGGCTCGATCCTGCTCACAAGATGACGAGTGCAGAAACTGCCCCCACGCTCACTCGTCTGCCTGATAGGGGCGCACTGCTCTGCGCCCCTATCACCACCCAAATTTATGTGCCGCCGCCTCCCCAACGGGTCGCGTTTGCCACACCCGCCAACTAAAATGCTCTTTTGCGCTTTTGGCGTAACGAGGTGATCTGAAGATACTCGAAAATTGTATTGGGTTAGGGTCACTCATTCTGAAGAAGGAACGATACGTCATGACTTCCCAAGTTATTAGAATACGCCGCCATCTGCTGTTGAGCAGTGCCACTGCCGCACTGATGGTTGTCTTTGGTCCTGCGCACGCACAAACTGTTGATTTCAGCCTTGATAGTGGAGCCGTTGGTACGGCTTCTGCGGTTGATCGCGGGACGGTGAGCGTGACCACACAAGAATTGACTGGAGCTGTCCTGTCGTCGATCGTGGACGGCGGTTTGGCACAAAGTTCATCTGGTGCCGTTGGCTCCAGCGCAGTCGATATCAGCGCCAATGCCTTGCTGGCCAATGCGCGCGGCAACTCTGCAGATACACAAGGACAATTGTTGGGCGATGCAGCTGATGGACGGATCGGTCTGCTCACCGGGCAGGTTGCATCGAATACTGTGACTGCCAATATCAATGACAGCACAATTTCTGCTGTTCTGAGCACTACAAACAATGCCACGGGGTCGTCTTTTGCGGCCTTGGGCAACCAGATCGACGCCCGTGCTACAGTGAATACCGCCCGGACTGTTTTTTCGGACGATATTGAAGCCAATCTTGGCGGTTTGCTGGCTTCCGACACAACCGCCGTGGCCACAGCGACCCTGACCCGTGGCGATTTCAACACGCAGTTGGTTGATGTGGATGGCGCAAGCAGTGTCGTGGCGAGTTCACAGGTGATGACAGACAACGCAACGGCATCGACTGCTACGGCCAATGACAATGCAATTTTGCTTGATTTGACAGATGGCACGACTTCATCCGATGCAATTAACAGCGCGTTGGCAATTGACGGCAACCAGATCCGCGCGGCCCTGACGGGCAATACGGCCGTGACCGGAACGGACCTGTCGGTTGATACTGGCTTTGGCGGTACAGGTGTTGTGCTGAACCAGCAGCAGATCGGCGATGGGACGGATACCATTGCGTTGACTGCGATAGCCGATAGCAACGCATTGTCCGTCGACCTGACTGAAGAAACGGAAAGTTCCGTTTCTGTTACGCAGAACGTGATTGGCACGTCTACCATTGGGAACACTACCCGTGATGGTGCGGGGGCGGGAACCTTCCTTTTTGTCGATGCCAATCAGATCACAACGAATAGCGAAGAAGCAAACGTGTCCTTTGCGAACACGGATGTGCTGAGCCTTGATGGGGCGTTTGTTGCAGGCACACAGCAGCAGATCCTAGACTCAGCAGTTGGTATGATGACGCTCACATCTACCAACACCGCTTCCACAATGGGCGTGACCACGGCCAATGTGGTGGGCTCTGTTGTCGACATTGCCCGGAATACACTGTTCGCAACGGCCAAGGGCAATGACGCCGGAACGGCAATCGGCCTGAGTGGAACCAGCGTCGACGCGAGTGCCGCGTTGGGTACCCAGCAAAGCGTTGTCGGCTCGGTTATGGCGACATTGGGGAATAGTACAGATCCGTCGGTGTTCTCTGCGACTGTCGAAGGGACACTCACTGATGCCAGCGTCGGGATTGAAAACAACGTCCTGCTTGGGCAGTCTGAAGCAAACGTTGCCCGCAATCAGTTGACTGTGACGTCGGACACCGCAATCGCGCAGACCAGCCCAAACAGTCGTGCGGCGCTTATAAATCCAGATCGTGCAAACGCAGGGTTCGTGTTGGGTAGTGACCAGTCCTTCGGCGATGCCGGAAAGTCTGTTGCGACCACGGTTAATACAGACCTCTTGGCCACGATTGGAACAGGCGCAGCCGTCGGTGACATTGATAGCAGCAGTGTCAGGATCAGCGGCAATGAACAAGTAGCGATTACGATGGTGAATCAGGGTGACAACACGCTTGACCTGGCGGGATTGACCGTCGGCGATGTCGGCAATAACGAAGCGGCATCAAGTATCTTGTTGAGCTTGCAGGATATTACGGCTCTGAATGTTACGTCTGCCTCCAGGCTTGATTTAACACTCGATCAGGTGAATTACACCATGGGAGCTGGGGCGCTCAGCATTATTGACTCCTCGCTTGCTGTGGATGGCAACGAGAACCGGTCAACGGTGACCGGTAACGAGGCCAGCAATCGTGTTACCATAAGTGCTGATACAGCGATTGTGGGTAATATTGACAATCCCACTAGTTCCAGTTTCGTAGCCACTTCTCTTGCGACCTCAATTCTTGGCAATACCCAATCTGCCACTGCAGGCAGCTTAGACGCAGATGCCACAACGAACGCAACGCTGGAGTCGAACAACACGGGTGGGGAAGTCGGCATTGAGAACAGTAGTCTGTCTATCGGCGAAAACCTGACAGTTGCTGAAAGCAACGGCAACATCGCGAGCTCAGTATTGCAGCAATCGGCAGGTACGGAGACCGGCGCAACGGCTGGTTTGCGCAACGTGCAAGACCTGAACGTCGCTGCCAATACGGCCAATGCTGTTTCGCAGCTGACCTCTGATACGCGAGGCAGTGCGACGAACTCCAGTCTGGCTATTGACGAGAACCGCATCTTCGCGACTGCCAAAGGGAACATCGCGCAAAACGACGTGATTGCAGACGCGACAGCAATTTCCGGATCGACTGTTGGTACCGAGTATTTTGCAGGATTTTTGGGCAATGCGACGGGTGGTTCGACGGCCTCGTTTGCTCTTGCCAGCGATCAAACCCAAGCAGGCACAACCAGTGCCACTGCTGAAGTAGACGCATTGGCAGTTGTCCGTGGGACTGCTGCCAATGGTGGTTTCCTTGACCAAAGCGTCGCATCCATTGATGGTACCACCGCTCGGGCAGACGCGCTCGCAAATGAAGCGTCAAATAGAGTGTCTTTGGATGCGACAGCAGAGGCCAAATTTGTCACTGCGGGAATTGCCTCACGTCAGCAATCCTCTGGCGGAATCAATGCGAGAGTAGAAACTACTGGGGCTAATAAGAGTTTGCAGATCGGGATTCGTCGTGGTCTGATAGACTCAAGCATGACGGTGGATAGGAGTGGTTTCGTCGCTTCAGCCACAGCGAATACAACAGAGAACCGGCTGTCTGTTCAGGCCACTTTATTTCAGGGCGGAACGAGCTCTCTTACGCCAGTCTCACCGGATACAAATTATTCTGCCCTTGGCGCACTTCTTGATGGTGGGAATGGCCTGTTGTCTGCGACGTCTGATGTTGCCATTGCGAACTTTCAGGAAACTCAGTCGCCGGCTACTATTACTGCATCTGTCAATGTTGGCGGTGACGTACTTTCTCAGGACTTCGGTTTTCTTCGATCCAATGCATCAGTAAGCAACAGTATTGCGCAAGCGGACGGTCAGGCTAACGAAGCTGTTAGCGTCCTAACTATCCTTGCTGACACAGTAGCAGCAACAGCAAGTGCTATTGCCAATGTGCAGCAGAATATTGCAAACATTGATGTTGATAGCATATTTACTGGAACAGTAAACGTCGCGAACACGTTAGCGACAGATCGTTCGGGTCTGAATGCCAGTTCTGTTAGCGTGGATGGCAACATATCCTTAGCATTGGCGAGTGCAAACTTTGCCACTTCAAATTTATCCGTTGACGCAACATCATTCGATGGCCTTTCTATCGACGGAGAGGCTGCTTTTGCGGCTATTGCACCTCCAGGGTCCTCGTTTACACGTGTGCGGGCTGACAATGTTGTGGCGTCGCAACAATCGTCAGACAGTGCGATTTCTGCGAACTCTGATTCAGAAATCGTTGCATTCGTTCGCGGAGATATTGATGTGAGCGCTGCATCAATATCAGGCAATATCGGGCAGTCATCTGCGATCGTCAACCGAGCAAGCAATGCGTTTACTGTTGACGCTGCAACCGATGTCAATGGGACTGCGGCGGTAGCAAATGAACAGTTGGGCTCTGGAGACGTAGATGCGTCTACAAATGTGCGCGTTATTTTCCGTCAGAATATTGAGGATTCTAATGTGAACCCACCCTCGATTGTGTCAAGCTCGTTCGGCGTCGACGACAATGTATCCGTATCAGCAGCGCGTGGCAATGATGCGACGAACAGCATAGCGGTTGTCAGTACTTCGGTTAACGGCCGAAATATTAACTCGGATCTGAGCATCACCGACGGAGTAATAACTGGTCTTGCAACGAATACCTCTGGCAACCTTCTTGCGAACTCGCAAAGCCGAACTGGGATGGATATTATTGCGGCATCATCTGATATCAAAGCAAATGCTTTGGTCAATTCTGATAATGGATTGGGTACCGAGGCCGTTGTCGACACACCCAGCACCCTGACGGATAGCAGTGTGTCGATCTCGGGTAATATTGCTGACTCAACCGTAGGTGCAAACAAGGTCAAAAACACTGTGGCTTTGAATTCGGACACCAAGCTGCAAACATCCGCAGGATTGGTAAATGCGCAGTCGAGCGACAACTCGGTCGCGTCTGACGTCCAGATCACGGCCCGCGTCGGTACGAATGTCTTAGGCGATGTCACAAACTCATCCGTTGCTCTGAATGGCAATATCGGGGTCGCCCGAGCGAATGGAAACGACGCTGTCAACCGCGTATCAGCGCTGTCTTCCACCGAAGTAAGTGGTGCAAGTACAGCAGGTGGCGCTGCAACCTTGACCACTGGGGCTTCCGCTGTACTCAACGCGTCAGCTGATTTCGCTATGCTGAACAACCAGACCAACAGCGGTGCCGTGACAGCAAGCGCTTCATCGTCTGCGCTTCCAACGAGGATGCAGGTCACGACAGGTGGGTCGGTGCTGAACAGCTCATTAAGTTTGAGTGGAAACGCCCTTGTTGCTGATGCATCGTCCAATCGTGCGGATAACCGTATGACAGTCTCAGGGCGGGCACCGTCAGAAAACGTGACTGTTGTAACGGCAAATCGCCAGATTGCGACCGGAGCTGTCACATCGCGGGTCGACACCTTCCGGGTGTCAAGCGTATCAGCGGATATCACCAGCAGCACAGTCAGGATTGGTGGCAACCAATTCAACGCATCAGCTTCTGGCAACATCGGTAGCATGGGCCTGATCCGAGACTAACTGGAACGCTTACGGGCATCTGAAGGATCTTATGCCTCTCGTAAACCTCAGACAGCGGGCCGTATAAATTGGGCCCGCTGTTTGTAAAAATAGAACCTTTAAACGTTAAAAGAGAATAACACATGACACATCACACGAAACGAAATGGAAGCTTGGCCATCGCTCTTGGCGTAGCCCTGCTTGTCTCGCCAGTAGCACATGCGGCTGATCTGGACGGCAACTATGCGTTGCGCGGCGTTGGGAGTGCGTCATGCGCCGATTATACTGCTGCTTTGGCCGAGGACCCCACCCGCGCTCAAACCTTTGTTGGGTGGATGGCCGGGTACATCACGGCACGTAGCCGGACCGCCGACGAGACCTTTGATGTGTTGCCTTTGATTTCGGGGGCGGACGTCGCTGGGCTGCTGCGTGTCGTCTGTATCCAAAACAGTGATACGACTTTTGAAAACGCCATCGATGCTGCGATCACGCTGTTCGAGCCTGCACGCATCACAACAGATTCACCACTGCTGCAATTGAGCCATGCCGGGCAGACTATTGCCGTGCGTACGAGCACTTTAGCACAGGTACAGCAAGCGTTGGCAGACTTGGGGCTCTATTCATCTGCTGTCGATGGCGCCTACGGGACTGGTACGCAGCTTGCGATCAGCCAGTTTCAGACGTCGCGCAATCTGGCGGATACCGGACTACCGGATGCAGATACCATCGTCGCGCTTCTTCTTACAGATGAATAAACGACCATCACGCCTCATGCGCTTTCTGCGCCAGTGTGATCTCATGGAAACAAAAAATGTTTGAAAAAGCCGAAGTTCTAGATCGCGAAAAGCATGCGAGCCTCAGGTTCAAGCCTGTCACTGATTTTCGTTTCATGCGTTCCGTAATTGGCGGGCCTGTTGCCAGTTCTGAAATGCGAAAAGCAGCCCGCGAATATCCGATTGTGTTCCCGACTGTCGGGCGTCACTTGCCGTTGGCACAGTTTGGTGTTCACGAGAAGATGAATGCCTTCGTGGATGCGGACAACAAGTGGCTGGGCGAGTATATTCCTGCACATGTGCGCAGATATCCCTTTGTTCTGGGTGATAAAGGCAACGGGACAGACTTTTTTGTGATGGCGGATCTACGTGGTCTGTCGTCAGATAGTACTGCAGAAGCTTTGTTCGGCAAAAAGGATGCAGAGGGCGCCGCAGAGCAGGATGTCGTTGAGCGGGCGACTGAATTTCTTGTGAATTTTGAGCAAGAGTTGCTTGCGACCCAGGCCCTCGTTGAACCTCTATACGAGAAGGATGTCCTGGTTGCAAAAACGGTCACCCTCCAAAAGCCAGGCATGAACGATGCACGTGTATCGGGGTTTCAGATCGTCGACCGGGATCGGCTGCGCGCGTTGGATGATGTGACGATCGCTGCCTGGGAACGGTCTGGCCTGCTGGATCTGGTGTCGCTTCATCTTGCCAGTCAAGAAAACTGGGTCCGCTTGTTGCGTTAGGCCTTTCCAGTGCTGCCCGAAGTGCGTGTTTCCGACACTCATGCTTCGAAGCTGCCGAAATCATTTAATTTGAGGATGACACATGATTGTCCAGAAGACAAAACATACCAAGACGTTGAGCCGTACGGCGCAACTGATGGGCGGCGTGAGTATCGCTGTTCTGATGGCCTACGGGCCTGCCAACGCGCAAGCTGTAAATATTACAGTTGACGGTACTGTGACCCCTACTGCGGACGCGTTCACTGCTGCGAATGTGACCGGATTCGATACTGTCGCGAATAGCACGCAGGAATCGCGTGCAGCCGTGACCGCGTCGATTGACGATGGTGTATTAAATTCTGACATCGCCGGCTCCGGCTCAAGCTCGGTCGGCATTCAATCCAACGCCCTCACTGCAACCGCGTCGGGCAACGTGTTCTCGTTGGATGCGGATCAGCTTGGTACGACAGGCGACGGCACGAGCGGAACTCTCGGAGCGCTGAGTGGCCAGTTCGCTGACGATACAGTCAGCACGTCGATCACCGGATCGAGCCTGACGATTGATGGAACCGGCGATGCCGATGCGACATCGCTCGCAGCCAGCGAAAACGCCATTTCGGCGACCACGACTGGCAACAACGCGACGGTCGTGTTCTCAGATGATATATCGGCCGATCTGGCCGGGGATCTGGCGCAGTCTGGCACAGGGTTTATCACGGGACCGATTACGCTGACACGGGATGATCTCGATACGGAAACACTTTCAGTTGACGGCGCCTCCAGCGTTGTGGCAAGCACACAGGCACTCGCAGGCACCGCTTTGGCATCCTCTGCGAACATTGAGAACAGCACCATCTCTGTCTCTCTTGCGACCAACGGCTCGGACGACAGCGCCGTTTCCGTCGAAGGAAACCAATTGCGGTCGACCCTGTCGGGCAACATCGCAAGCACAGGCACCAATGTGACCGTCGATACCGCGTTTGACGGGTCTGCAGGTGTGTTTACACAGCAGCAAATTGGTGACGGTGCAAACGCCACACTGGCCGCATCAACAGATAGCTCTGTTTTGTCGGTTACCTTGGTCGACTCCACAGATTCGAGCCTGACGGTGTCAGACAACGTTCTGGGCGCATCTGCGCGTGGTAACTTGGCAACGCTCGACGGCGGTGGCGTCGGTGGCAATCTTGCCAACGGCACATCGCTGTCGATCACAGCAAATTCGATTATCTCTGACGCGGCAGGCGGTCAGATTGACATTGCTAACGCCGGTACAGTTGGTTTCGCCGACGCCACGACTCCTGCAAATGTGACAAATTTCGGCTTTGTCGCAGCATCGCAACAGTCCATCGAAGGTGCTGGTGCCGGCTCAATCACCGCTTCCAACAACGCCAACAGCTTGACCGTCGACGCCGCTGGCCCGCTGGACGGCTCTTCTTTGACTGTTGAAGACAACACAGCCTTCGCGCTGGCGTCGGGAAACACCGGTGGCACCGCGATCGATCTGAACGCGACCAGCATCACGGCGTCTGCGGGCCTCGCGCTTGACCAAAACGTCGCCGGCACAGATGTCATTGCTGACCTCGGTGGCACAAATGCCTTCATCCTCAGCGCGGATGTTGGTGCTAACTTGACCAATTCCTCGCTTGCGGTAGACAGTAACTTGTCTGTTGCAGAGGCGAACGGGAACATCGGCAGGACTCTTTTGTCTGCCGATGCCGATACGGCGCTGCTGTCAAGCAGCACGCTTGACCTTGGATCGGGCGTTATCGATACGGACAGTGCCACAACGTCAACGGAAGCTGATTTTGCCGTTGCGGCTAACCAGTCAACTGGTGCGGATGCGATTACGGCAACCGCAACGTCGGCGTTGGATGCCACGGTGGGTAATGCTGCTGGAACAGGTTTAATCGCCGACAGTTCGGTGTCTCTGTCCAGAAATGTGCAGCAGGCCACAGCTGGCGGTAACACGCTGACCAACGGGATTGATCTGGACGGCAACGTGATCGGGTCTGATCTTGCCGGTGCCTTTGGTGATAATATTGCGGTTGTGACGTCACTGACATCGCTGCAGAATAACGCGTCTGCTATCACAGGCACGTCGGCAACTACCCTGTCGGTTACGCAGGAAGGTTTGAATGGCACAAGTGTGTCTGGCTCGTCGCTTGACGTTAATGCCAACGAAAACCGTGCCACTGCGACAGCAAACCGTGCCACAAGCACGCTGGCCGTGACAGCTGACACGGCGATCATCGCCGCAGATGCAACTGCGGCGTCTGCAGATTTTGCAAGCGCAACAGATATTACGACCGTGGGCGGCACCAATTCACTTGCCAATGTGCAGGACAGCAGCGGCGCAATTGGTGTGACCACAACAACCGCTGCCGACATCACTGCTGGCGGTGGCATATCAGCAGCCCTGTTAGGCTCATCGGCGTCCATCTCAAAGAACATTGTGACAGCGTCTGGGTCTGCCAACATCGGCACATCGACGATCGATATCAATGCGGGAACCGAAACCACGACTAACGCGGCCCTGGCCAATGTGCAGAGCAGCAGCTCAGCCGTGACTGCAGGTGCTACATTGGATGCCGAAAATATTTCTGGCTCTCTTGGTCAGGGCGTCTTGCTCACAGGTCCGCTGGTGAACTCCACAGTAGGGATCGACGATAACGTTATTGTCTCGTCCGGCATGGGCAACCAGGTCACAAGCACCCTGTCAGTTGCGGCAAATAGGATTGACCGGACAGCCTCAACGGCTACTGCATCGAATGCGCTGTCTGGGGCTACACCTGATGTCGCTGCTGACTTCGCATCGCTAAACGTACAGGACCAGACTGCGAATATCACGTCAGGGGCAACTGCAGGAGGGACGATCCTTTTATCTGAGACCGTTGCAGGTAATGGGTCTGGTTCTCTTTTGAACAGCAGTGTGACGTCGAACGCTAACCAGTTGCAGTCGGATGCGATGTCTAACCTCGCGACCAACAGCATTGATCTGACCGGTGCCTCTGCCATCACGGCAACCACAGCAGGTCTTGGCTCGGTCCAAACTTCGGGGGCGACCGGTGCAGCGATTACAGTTACTTCGGATGCGAATGCCACCTTCTCAGCCGGGACAAAAAACAGTGCTGTGACCGATTCGACGGTATCGATTGACGGCAACCAGGCGTTTGACTCGGCCACATCAAACCGGGTGGCAAACGCAGTCTCTCTTGCCGGAAACTCGATTACGGGTCAGGCTGGTGGTCTTGCTGATGTTGCTGTGACACCCCTCCCGCAGGGTTCGGCCACGGCACTGGCTGACAATAGCCTGTCCAGTGTCCAGACCAGCTTTGCGACTGTGGACAGTGGCTCGACGATCACAGGTACAATTTCCACCGGTACTGGGCGTGTGTTCCGCAGCAGTGTGTCCGTCAGTGACAACTTTGCGCGCTCGTTCGGGATGGGGAACACAGGTGTAAACTCGCTTGGTTTGTTGGCTGATACCAGCTTCTCGGGGACGTCCGCGTTGACCGGAACGCAGATTCAAGTTGGCGATGTCGGTTCTTCCGCGTCTGTGACGGCGCCGGTTACTGTGCTTTCTCTAATCACAAGCACAGCCTCGATCGACGAGAACATCGCGTTCTCGCGCAGCATGGGTAACGATCAGACCAATACGTTGTCGGCTGAGGGGACATCGATTGCCGGCGTGAGCGGTGCTGGTGTAGCTGCCACCTTTACCGAACTTGGCGCTGCTGGAACTACCCCGCGAACGCTTGACGCTGACACCGTTCTCACGGCCTCACAGGTCTTGTCCAGCGGGGATGTCACCGGCGCGGCGACTGTGACTGGTTCTATAGACACGACAGGCATCATCACGAACAGCAGCGTTTCGGCCAGCGATAACATCGCGCAGTCGAACGTCACGGGCAGCCGTGGCAGCAACCTGCTAGCCCGAATTATGCATGAGGTGTTGGTGAGGGTGGCGTAACGTTCTGAAAAGCTGTAATTTTATGGTGTCAAAGCCAAAAAAGCAGATTTTCAGGAGCCCCGCCTCACCATGGATATGT
>Ga0136587_1000171_pt1 | contig 17863 bp, 18 predicted proteins | sample AntRauMFilla1563_FD_101386 | JGI IMG/M metagenome (GOLD analysis project Ga0136587, IMG submission 101386) | Saline lake microbial communities from Rauer Islands, Antarctica - Metagenome Filla 1 #563 | ecosystem: Environmental > Aquatic > Non-marine Saline and Alkaline > Saline | place... | reverse complement strand
GGGGCAGATCATTCTATTTATCGACGAGCTGCACACGATCGTGGGGGCTGGCCAAGCCGAAGGCTCGATGGACGCTAGCAACATGATCAAGCCAGCGCTCGCCCGCGGCGAGATGCGCGTGATCGGCGCCACTACGCTGCAAGAGTACCAAAAGTACATCGAAAAAGACCCAGCCCTGACACGGCGCTTCCAGCCAGTGTACGTCAATGAGCCCAACCAAGAAGACGCCGTCGCCATTCTGCGCGGGTTGGCCGAGAAGTATGAATTATTCCACGGTGTGCGGATTACCGACGACGCGATTCTGTCAGCGGTTGATCTATCAAGTCGCTATATCACCGATCGATTTTTGCCAGACAAGGCCGTCGACTTGATCGACGAGGCTGCCTCTGCGCTCAAGATTTCGCTAGAGAATAAGCCGCCCGAGCTGGTCGAGACTGATCGCCAAATCCGCCGACTAGAGATCGAGCGTGAAGCGCTCAATAAGGAGCTCGAGATCACCAGCAACAAACCCAAGGTGAAAGCTCGCCTCAAAGCAATCGATCACGAAATCGGTGAATTCAAAGAAACGACCGCCAACCTAGAAACCAAGTGGAACAACGAGCGTGAGGCACTTGATGAGATCGGTGTGTATAAAAAAGAACTAGAAGAACTACGCAACGACGCCGACGCCGCCGAAGCACACGCTGACCTGACCAAGGCCGCCGAGATCCGCTACGACACGATTCCCAATATCGAGAAAGACTTGAAGGTCAAGCAAACAAGGCTCAAGAAGCTGCAGCGCACGCGCCAGCTACTGCGCGAGGAAGTCACCGCCGAAGATATCGCTGGTGTAGTTGCCCGCTGGACTGGTATTCCGGTCTCACGCATGCTCGAAGCTGAGGTCGCCAAGCTGGGCCGCATGGAAGAGGTCTTGACCGAGAAAGTAGTAGGGCAAGATCACGCCGTCAAGCTGGTCGCCAACGCGATTAAGCGCGCGCGGGCTGGGATCGCTGATCCGAATCGCCCGATTGGATCATTCCTATTCCTGGGGCCAACTGGAGTCGGCAAGACCGAGCTGACCAAAGCCTTGGCTGAATTTATGTTCAATGATCCAGAGGCGTTATTGCGAATCGATATGTCGGAATACATGGAGAGTCACAGCGTGTCTAAGATGATCGGATCGCCACCTGGCTATGTCGGGCACGATGACCACGGTGGCTTGACCGAGCAGGTCAGGCGAAGGCCGTATAGCGTGATCCTGCTCGACGAGATCGAGAAGGCTAACCCGCAGGTGTTTAACATCTTGCTACAGGTACTCGACTCGGGCCACCTGACCGACGCCAAGGGGCGCAAGGTCAACTTCAAAAACACCGTCATCATTATGACATCCAATGTCGGCGCCGAGCATATCGACCGCATGTCGAACTTTGGGTTTGCCGACGACCACGGTGATGCCGCGCAATTTGTGCAGGCCAAAGACAAAGTCATGGACAGTCTCAAGTCATACTTCCGGCCAGAATTCCTCAACCGATTGGATGAAATAATTACATTTGACTTGCTCACGCCCGAGGTAATTGCCGACATCGTCAAGATACAGGTAGAAGACGTGATCAAGCGCCTAGAGAACAAAGAAATCAAGCTGACCCTCAGCAAAGAAGTCTACGCGTACCTAGCAACCGAAGGCTACGATGCCCGCTACGGCGCCCGGCCGCTCAAGCGCGTGATCCAAAGCAAGATCCTTACCCCAGTAGCCAACATGATGGTGGGTGAAGGGATGCTGCAAGGTGGTACGGTCAAAGTGACGATGAAGAAGGGAGAGCTTGATTTCGATATCAAGAAAAAGGGTAGGACGAATTTAAGGAAAGCAGCAGTAGCGGTGAAGTCACCGATCAAGAAGAAACGAGAGGCGGCTATAGCCTAAATCATAAACAAAACCGCGATTCAACTGAATCGCGGTTTTGCTGTCTTAATGATAAAACTTTTATTCTAGGATTTGCTCTTGAATATTCTGGATTGCTTCAGTATCGATCACTTCAACACCAAACACTTGCACAAACATATACGATACAATTGAGATCAGCAAGGTCGCCCCGACAACCGTTCCTAGCCCATAGATAACGCCCTTCAAAAAGATAAACCGGATAGACACTTGTCGCTTAGTTAGATCCTCAAGTGAGCCAAGCACAGTGATAAGTCGCTCTCGTTGGTGTTGTTCTGATTCGTCCATGGGTATTAGTATAGCAAAATTACAATTCAATAAAAGCTGAAGAAACTTTACTTATATAGACCGTTCCACTCTTGGAAAAAATCATCAAGGAATGTTGTCATGCGATTGTGTCTAATGTCACCAAGTTTTTTACCAGTCTGGGTGTTCATGTTTTCACGTAGTTTCAACAACTTTTCATAAAAATGTGCAATTGTAGAAGTTCGATGATTTGGGTCTTCAACGAATTCTGTATCAAAGTGATGATTTTCACCTGGAATATACATATCTAATCCGTGAGCACCACCAAACGCAAAGGTTCTCCCTATACCGAGTGCACCAATGGCGTCTAGATTATCAGCATCTTGGATGATTTGTAGTTCAATGGATTTTTCTTGTGGATTGTTCCATTCGTACATGTCATGCAAACGCACAACTTCTAACACAGAAGTGATAACTTCTTCCTTTTCGCCAATCTCAACTAACATGTGACGTATTCTTTCCAATGCTTCATCTCCAAAATGTGATTTACCAGTTTCTTTTTCCCAAGGACGACATACATCATGAATCAGTGCTGAAATACCAATTACATATCTATCACCCGCAGCTTCCTTTTCTTGGATATGCAAAGCATTGTTAAGCACCCTTTCTGCATGATAGTAGTCGTGCCCTGATGATTCAAATTCAAGTACACTTTTTACTTTGTCTGCGACAGGTCTAAAAATTTCTTCCATATACTCAAAGTATAGCAGGTTCGAACTTGTATCCGTAATAAAGAAAAAGTCCCTATAAATTAGGGACAATTTCATGTGTGCACTGGAATGCAAGAAGTTAGAACTTCGATTATAGAAAGTGATTACAACTTTCTACCTAGCTTTGTGAGACAGATAGCTATCGCCTAAGTTGCCGTGTGCTTATTAAAATAAATAAAAGAATTATGTCAAAAAAAAGATTTTCAATAGCGGAAGTCATTTTACAAGCAGCAATACAAAGTAAAAGTAGTCGCATATTAACTAGGAGGGAACTAAAAAAAGCAGCTGCAGAGCTTCTTCAAAATGAAGACTTGTATGACGGTGTGTATAAAAGATTTGTTTTATTTGCTAGAGAGGCCGCTAAAGTCGAAGGAGATTGATTTAAGATAAAAAGTTCTGCAAAACAGCTTGTTGATAAGGTGCAGGTATTAGTAAGCTGAACTAATTGAGTAAGTCTCAACATTAAAACAAGGCACGTTGATGTTGGTGTAGATATTCCAACTTAACTTTTGATATATCATAATAACTATCCAAAAGCCTTTCTTGTGACCCAGCTTCGGTTTTTCTGTTTGGGAAGAGTGAAATGTCAAATCTGTTAGCATATCCAAAGCTACTATTGATATTTAGAGGCTTATTTACAACTCTGTCTATTAGTATCTCACTAACGAATTTGTGTTCTAGTACTCTTTTCTTTAGTTCCTGGTAACTGTCTTGGTTAACACCAAGATGTAAATCCTTAAATATGCCGAGCAATACATCTACGAACTGAATAACATTAGACCGTTCATCTTTTCTGTGTGTCTTAGGAAGAAAGTTAACTGGCTTGTCAGTCACATTTAACCCCTCTTCCTGGTCAAGTTTATAGATAGTGTGCCAGTCAAAGTACTTGTGATCTTGCTGTGGCCCTTGTTCGTGTAAAATCTCATCGATTACAACACCTCTTCCAAAGTATTTTTTCAAAGAATGTTTAAGCATTGACCGAAAAAAACGATTGTAGATAGAGTTAAAATTTTGTTCAGTATCAAATTCACCCACGTTCAAATTGCTCAAGTTGATACCTAGTATTGAGAAATGGAAATTCCTATCCCCAAAACAATCGTTGTAGGCGTATTCTAGCCAACGATTAATCACGTCTCTTTTCTTAGCTTCTTTACGAAAATCTGCCCAATGTATCTCGGCGTCGTTCTTTTCCTTGAAGTCTTGCCAGTTCTCTCTATCAGCACAATATCTAGTTCTAATTAAGTCTGGCAAGATTGGTTTAGAAATGTCCTCATATATAGCACCAGTATATAGCCACTTTTCTCCAGTTACTGGGCTGATAAAGTCTTGAATTTCATCGGCGTAGACCCGAACACTTTTCGCCTCGCTTTCAATTATTTTGTTCCCGAATAAGTCTTGCATAGTAGTGTAAATGTAATATTTTTAACAAAATGTTACAATCTTTGTAATGAAAAACCTGGAGTTAAGTGAGAATGAAAAACGTGACGCTATTAAGCTGATTGAATCAGGCAAACCGCTACCTGATAAATATCGTTTCTTGCTTTTTGGCGACGATAGACAGGTTGAGCTAATTTGGAACGGAAAGACTAGTGAAGTTGAAAACTCAGTATTACCTTTTCAGACTATTGAGCACATTGACGAACCCCGTAGTGAAGATAAAAAACAAACCCAGGACTCACTATTTGATACTACAGGAAGACAAGTGGCTGGCTGGACTAATAAACTCATCTGGGGCGATAACAAACTCATTTTATCCTCACTTAAGAATGGACCACTTCGCAAAGAGATTGAGGCGGCTGGTGGTTTAAAGTTGATTTATATTGACCCACCATTCGATGTCGGAGCTGACTTTTCTATGAAAGTAGAAATAGGAGAAGAAGAGCTTACAAAAAAAGCATCAGTCTTGGAAGAGGTGGCTTACAGAGATACCTGGGGTAAAGGGGCTGACAGTTTCATATCTATGATGTACGAAAGAATTAAGCTTATGCACGGACTTTTGGCACAGGGTGGGACGATATATGTTCATTGTGACTGGAGGGTAAATTCACATCTCAGGCTCATTCTAGATGAAGTATTTGGTGAATCGAATTTTTTAAATGAATTTATTTGGCTGTATAGAGGTTATGAACATACAAAGACACATTGGAACAGAAAACACGATTCAATACTTTGTTTTGCAAAAATAAAAGACTCTCAAACATTTAATTATAAAGATGTGATGGAGCCACTTTCAGTCCAGACATTAAAGAAATATAAATACGAAGACGAAAACGGCAGGTATAGACTACGTGGTAGAAATCTCAAAGGTAGTCAATTTAAGCAGAAGACGGACCTCCTTCCTAGTGAGGAAAAAGACAATCCAGATTTAATCTACCGTCAATATATGACAGAGGGTATTCTTGCTCGTGACTGGATGTTACTTGATTTTATTAATCAATCTGCAAATGAAAATCTTCACTACCCAACTCAGAAGCCAGAAGCATTGATTGAGAGAATTATAAAAGCGTCTACAAATGAAGGTGATTTGGTAGCTGACTTTTTTACAGGATCAGGAACAACAGCGTCAGTTGCTGAAAAATTAGGTCGTAAATGGATATGTTCTGATCTGGGTCGATTTGGTGTCCATACAACACGAAAGAGAATGATTGGTGTGCAGCGCAATTTAAAGGAAGAAGGTAAAGACTTTCGAGCGTTTGAAATACTTAACCTAGGAAAATATGAACGTGATAACTTTGTGAAAGTTGACGGTGATTTGAAGAAAGAAGAAAGACAAAGACTTGAAGAGAAAAAAGAACGAGATTTTGTTAGTCTTATTTTACAAGCGTACAAGGCTGAAAACTTAGACTCTTTTGAACACTTTGTTGGAAAGAAGCGGGATAGAATTGTCGCCGTCGGTCCACTGACTGACCCTGTGTCAATACAGTTTATTCTAGATGCTTGTCACGAGGCTAAGGCTAAAGGTTTGACCAAGATTGATATACTTGGCTTTGAATTTGGAATGGGTATTGATAAAGACGTGCTGGTAAATGAAGATGTTTGTCGAGGAATAGATATAGCCCTAAAGATTATTCCAGGTGAAGTGTTTGATAAACGAGCGATTGAGCGAGGACACGTTAAATTCTACGACTTGGCGTATGTTGACTTTAAGTCACACGTAACTGGTCGTGGTGATACCAAAGAGCTCAAGGTTGAGTTGACTGACTTTGCAGTCTTTTATAATCAAGACGACATAACTACAGTAGGAGAGAAGCTAAAGAAAGGTGCTTCCAAGGTTGTTCTCGACGGTGGACAGGTGATAAAACTTACCAAAGAAAAAGACTCGGATATAATCGAGCGTGAGTTACTTACAAAAGAATGGACAGACTGGATTGACTACTGGTCAGTGGACTTTGATTTTGAGAGTAAGAAAGAGATTATTAGGGTAGAAGAAGATGGTGAGGAGGTTGAAAAGTGGACTGGTAATTACGTATTTGAGAACGAGTGGCAATCATTTCGGACAAAAAAAGATCGTTCACTGGAACTCACCTCAGTAGTAGTTAACGCTCTTAAGGGAGAGAAACGAAAGATTGCTGTAAAGGTGATTGATATTTTTGGGAACGATACTACTAAAGTAATACAGGTGAATATATGACCTCTAATTTAGAAAAGTATAAAAAAGATTTAGATAATCTTATAAGTAGAGGTGATAACCTTTGCCTGGCTATTCAGTTTGAGTGTTTTCCAGAAGACTTTGAAAGCAGGTTAGACCGTTTATATAAAGGTAAAAAAGGAAAAGCAAAGCTTATTTCTGGATATAAAGAATTATTGCCCAGCTTCAATGATTCATACCAAAAATGGTATTCCGAGTCGTTGTCTTTAGTGACCCAGCTATTGCCAGAACGTGCAGAGGATTTTTTTAGTTTTTATAAAAAACCTAAAACTCATCGAAAAGACATCACTTATGAGAACTATACGATTGAGGACGCTTTGTTGGGACTGGAAGTGAGTAGAACAGACCAGTGGGAAGGTAAAAAAATAATTGCTGATAAAAAAGCAGCTATTCCAAAATTTAAACAACAAATAAACATAGTCAAATCTATCAAGAATCGTTTTGAAAGTTCGCTTTATGATATCAAACAACTAGTTCAGGCAGATTTGTATGATTCTGAATTAGATTCAGCAAAAGAACTAAATAAAAAAGGTTTTACACGGGGTGCAGGAGCTGTTGCAGGTGTAGTTTTGGAAGGGCATCTTATGCAAGTTTGTCAGAATCATAAAATAGCTGTAAGAAAGAAAAATCCTTCAATTAATGACTACGCCCAGCTACTGAAAGATAATAAAGTGATAGAGACTCCAGTTTGGAGAAAAATTCAGCATTTAACTGATTTGCGAAATCTGTGTGATCATAAGAAAGAATCAGACCCCAGTACTGGCGATATAGAAGAGTTAATTGTAGGAGTAAACAAGATAGTCAAAAATATATTTTAGTTATGGCCTTACACAAAGAATTTCCAAAAGATAAATTCGCTATTGCACCTGCTAGCACTAGGTGGTTTCCTGCCGAAGAGGATTTGCGGGAGCAGGGTGGCTTTGAACGCTTGTTGCCACCTTTAGTTGCTCAAGTGCGTGAGGAAGTACAGGAATGGCGAGAAAAGGGCTATGAGGGAGCTACAGAGACCTCCAGGGCACTACTAAATTGGTGGTTTAGTGAGACACACGTAAAGTTTAATGCTGATGGGAGTACGTATCAATTTCAGTATTACTATGCTCAACGTGAGGCGGTGGAGACAATCGTTTATCTATATGACGTAGTGCGAGTTAGGGGTAAACACGATTTGATGCGGTTTGACAAAATGGGTCGCCTGAGTGCACAAATGTTTCCTGAAGACTGGCTACGAATGGTGGTAAAAATGGCCACAGGTAGTGGAAAAACTAAAGTAATGTCACTTTTGATTGTGTGGGCATACTTCCATAAACTCTATGAAGAAAATTCTGAATTGGCTAGAAACTTTCTTTTGATTGCTCCGAACGTGATAGTGTTTGAGCGAATTAAGGTTGATTTTGAAGGCGCTAAGATTTTTTACGATGACCCAATGTTGCCTGACGATGGATTTGAGGGTCAAAACTGGAATGAGGACTTTCAGATAAATATTCATTTTCAAGATGATGTTGGTCAAATTTCGGATACAGGAAATATCTTTCTAACTAACATTCATCGAGTGTACGCAGGAGATATTGACGAAGCTTCGTTTGAAGATGAAGACACCTCAGACTATTTCTTAGGAGAAAAAGCTGTCACAAAAACTAATGCAAACCAGACTGACCTCGGGGAGATTGTTCGTGAGATTGATGAGCTGATTGTAATTAATGACGAAGCTCATCATATTCACGACCCGAAGATGGCGTGGTTTAAGTCTATTGAAGATATTCACAACAGGCTCGTCTTGAAAGGAGGAGGCTTACCTTTGCAGATAGACGTAACTGCAACTCCAAAGGATGCAAAGGGTCATATCTTTCCACAGGTTGTCTCAGACTACCCGCTGGTAGAAGCTATATTTCAACAAGTCGTTAAAATGCCTGTTTTGCCCGATCCTGCAAGTCGAGCTCAACTCGAAGAGAATGAAAGCTCAAAGTTCGTTGAACGGTATAAAGAATTCATTGACCTCGGAGTGATTGAGTGGAGAAAGGCATATAACGAGTATCTACATACTGGTAAAAAATCACTGTTGTTTGTGATGACAGATGATACTACTAACTGTGACGATGTGGCTGAATACCTAGAAGCCACCTATCCAGAATTAAAGAATTCGGTCTTGACTATTCATACCAATAAGAGTGGTGAAATTTCTGAGAATGCTACGGGAAAGAAAGAAAAAGAATTGCAAGAGCTACGTAAACAATCAAATGAAATTGATAGTATGGAAAGTCCCTACAAAGCTATAGTCTCAGTGTTGATGCTTAAGGAAGGTTGGGACGTTAAAAACGTAACGACGATTGTAGGATTGCGTCCATATACTGCAAAGTCACAAGTATTACCTGAACAGACGTTGGGGCGTGGTTTACGAAAAATGTTCTTTGGACAAGATGTTGAGGAATATGTCAGTGTAGTAGGAACGCCAGCGTTTATGGAATTTGTTGAGTCTATTAAAGCGGAAGGCGTCACATTGGATGCTCGTCCTATGGGCTCAAAATATCCTCTAAATGGTCCTGAAGTGATTGAGGTGGACCACGAGAACGTGAAAAAGGATATTGATAAACTAGATATAGAATTACCTATTCTTACTCCTCGTATACAACGAGAGTTTAAGAATCTGGAAGAGCTAGAAATTAAGAAATTTACATTTGACGTGGTTGCTCTTAAAGAATTTTCAGATGAAGAGCAAAGAGAGATTGTGTTTGAGGAAGTCATCAATAAGGACGAGCATCACAAGGTTATATTTGACACACATCACTCAATATCATATCAAAATGTACTATCGTACTTTGTACAGGTTATTCGGAAGGACCTAAGGCTTGTGAGATCAAGTGACGCAATTCTATTCGGAAAAGTAAAAAGTTTTGTGCAAGAAGATTTGTTCGGTCAAACTGTTAATTTAAGTGACACTAACGTACTTCGAAATTTGTCCGTGTTGGAGGCAAAGAAAACAATTATAGAGAACTTTAAGAAGGCAATTAACGAACTTACTGTTCAGGATACTGGAGATACCGAGGTACAAAACTACCTGAAGGTTAGTGAGGCCCGTCCATTTGTAGTTAACAAAAACAAGTATTTATTACCAAAGAAATCCGTTTTTAATAAGATTGTGGGTGATAGCGAATTTGAGTTAGAGTTTGCAGACTGGCTCGAAACGCTTGATGAGGAAATTATTTCATTTGCCAAGAATTACTTGGAGATTCATTTTAAGATTGAATACAAGAATGCTTCTGGTTCAATAGCTAATTATTACCCCGACTTCTTTGTTAAGAAAGATAACTCGACCATATATATTATTGAAACTAAAGGGAGGGAGGACCTTGATGATGTTGAGAAGATTAAACGTCTCAAGCAATGGTGTGAAGACGCTACAGAAAGAGTGAATGGTAAAACGTACACACCCTTATACGTGAAGCAGGAAGATTGGGAAAAGTACAGGCCGAAGACCTATGCTGATTTAGTAGCAAATTTTAGCTACTAATTTAGAGGCTTTTTGCTATACTTACGGAACAACTGAATATATAGGCCTAACCCGACAAGTTTATTTGGCGGCATGGTCGACAAATCCGAACCAACTTAAAAAACCCATCATCAGGGTCGTTGGTTCGGTTACCAGGGGAAACCTTGGTAGGTGTTACTGTAAAGTGCTCTCCTGGTGGTGGGCTTTTTGTATGCAAAAACTGATTTTCAATATAAAAAAATATGGACAGACGGTTCTCAAAGCTTTCTTTAGTTTATTTTTAGGGTCGATGACTTTTTTAGGAATACAAGCTTTTTTATCTGGTGCTGGCTTGAGAGAGGATAGTTGGTTTGGTGGTATTGGAGCTTTGCTTGTTCTATACGTGATGGTTGCAACTTATAATCCAAAACAAGTTTTAAGTATTTTCCGAAAAAACGTAGATAGATTTGATAATAGAAACGAGCTTAGTAATGATAATATTCAAAAATTATGATCGAGCTAATTTTAACGGAGAAAGAAAAGGTAAATTTTCCTACGCTGGCACAATACCACCCGACAATGCTCGGGAAAGCGATGGCTACTCTATTGAAGCAGGGACTGTCGAAAGAACAAGCACTGGTGAATTTGGAACAGGATTTATCAGAGGCAGACGCATTGGCAGGAAATTAAGTAATTAAATGTCAGCACACATCACATTTAAGTGTTCGAAAGACTGTGGCATTAGAATACCGTTGGCATTAAATATGCCCGTCTTTAAGGATAATGCCCCCAGTAATTTGAGGAAGTTACCAATCAGAGGTAACTCATTGCCGTATTTAGAAGGGTATGAAAGTGATGAGTTTTGTTTAATGTGTAGACAGGTGGTGACAATCTTTAACTATCGAAGTTCGCTGGTCGTTAAACATCAGCTAGAGATAGTAGAGTGGGAAAGTAGAGATGTGCTTATGAAAGTACAGCAGTACCTCAGAGGCATAAAACGCCCTGTAATGGGTAGTTTGATATATGATTCGACAGAATGCCCGTGTTGCGAGCAGTCGGTGTTCTTAGAGGAGAATGAACCTTGTTACAACTGTGATGATGGGGTGCTTGTGGTTGATGAGAAATTTAGGGTTATTTATTAAAATCAACTCAAAATAGCAGAAGATGAAGCTTGTCGATGATATAGCTATATTTATAGTCTTTTTATGGTATAATGGTCGTAATTATGATTAGTGAAGAGTTCAAAAAACGTATAGAAAAGTATGACGATTTAGAATGGAACTCTTTAACTCGTTCGGGTGCATTTGCAGAAGCGGGCAATTTTTCAGCGCAAAAAGAATTGTTTGATAAAACTAAAGAAATTTTTGATCTATTGTTAAAGAATATAAGTACACTCAGCAAAAGATTGCCTGCAGCCCATCTTCAAATTTTAGATGCACAACTTACGAGTTTTTTGACTTTGGTTGACCGCATAGACCTTTATACTGACATAAGTAATCACACAGTAATGGTTGAGGATATTAAAAGTGTCACGTTTGAAGTTCAGGACACTATTTCTAAATATGTTGAACATTTAGATATTGACCCTAAAGAGAGAACGAGGGTTATAAAAAAAGAGTTCGAAAAATTAGATAATTTACAGAAAGAAGTCAGAGATGCTGTAAATGTTGAGATGAACAAACTAAAGAAGGGTGTTGAGAAGACTAGTCAAGGAAAAGTACAAGTTGCAGGCGGAACATTTTCTCAGTTTTTTAGAGAACAGGCTGTTGAACATAGAGAAAATGCAGAAGGTGCAAAGCATTCTGAAGGTCAAGTAATAAAAGGTTGGCTACAAGTGCGAAGTAACTTTAATATCAGCATTCTCGCTACTATTATTCTGACAATATTACTTTTTACTGGTTCTTACATCACTGTTCTGTCGGGTAACCTCGATAAGGAGATATGGCGTATGTTCTGGGATATTCGGGTCGGGGTACTTTTGGTAGCTCTACTTACAGCTTTATATACGGGTATGTATTTTGCTACAAAAAATTACAACAAAGAAAAGGATTTAGAGTACGAAAATATGAACAAGGCTAATGTTGCTGAGACAATGCTACTTTTGTCTGCCAGCAGTAGTGATAACACAGAATCTATAATAATTTCAGAAGCGTCCAAAACTTTATTTGCGACTACCAGCACTGGTAATGGAAAGGGAGGTGACTCAGGAGATAAGAGTATAAATATCTCTTTACCAGCACAGAGAGTGCCACAATTATTTGCTAAGGATACAGATATATAAATCAAGGGTAGCAAATGGTAGTAAAAGGTAGCAAAAAACACACTCCACAGGTATCATTGAGGGATGTATGATTATACCAAGATTGTAAAACCTATTTCTTACCGCCAGAAGCGAGCGGTTGAGTGTTGGATTAAAAATGGACGAAGAAGCAAGGCTGCTGCTTTAAGAGAAGCTGGATACAGTCCTTCTATCATTAGACAGCCACACAGGGTGTTTTCGAGCCCCGTAGTGCGGGAAGAACTGGATAGACGTGGTTTTGGTCATACAGGACTTGAAAATAACTTAAATCCATACGCAAAGCCAATTCCAGTCTTTAGGGAGAGTGTAGATTTTTCTACGCTCTCCCAAGAAACTATTATGAAACTCAAGAAGCAGCTCGGTGACATACGGTTTAGGCCAGAAAATAGCTAGCTAATATGGATAACACTGGAGTAAACATTGAGTTAGAGGCTTTTGAAGCCATAGAGGCAGCGAAAGATGATGAGCAAAGTTTTTATGCTTTGTGTAGGTATTTTGACTCAATAATTGATGATTACAGTCTGTTGAGGGCTCTAAAAAGAGAGTTTGGGAATAAGAATAACAATTTGTATTTACGTATTGGAGAGTCATTATTTAATATTATAGAAAACGAAACGCAAACACCTAGAGAAGCTTGGTCAGATGTGTGTGGGGCGTTTGGGGGAGGAGGAAATGGATCACTAACATTGTTTAAGACATCGGGAATGTCAGCTTCTGTTGGGAGAAAGATTCACAGTCTCTTGCCTTTAGGAAACACCGTAGAGAAAAAGGTAAATAATAAAATTCAAATTATCATTGAAGAAAAAGGTATTTGCTTGGGTCTAGAGACAGATATGCGTTATATCGTCGATGGTCGAAGGAAAAAACTAGTTTGGTTATTGGCTGAGTCTAGTGCACCTATTCGTATGAAAAAGTGTGCTGAACTCCTTAAACTTAGCCCGTCTGAAAAAAATAAGATTAGTATCGATAAAAAGAATATAAATAATAAAGTCAAATCAGAGTTAGGTGTCGATAGTGATTTAATTCACCGTGTTTCTGGTGGATATTCACTCAACTATGACAATTTCGAAATCACCGTAAGTAATAACTCAAGCATAACTTAAGCACAATTACTCCAAGTAAACAAAAAAGGCAAAATACGCTCAGCAGAAGAAAATAAGTCACGCTGGAGCGTAAAAGTGGCACGTTGAGAACTCCAGCTTGACGTGCCTCTTTTGCGTTCTATATGAGAGTAAACGACAATGCAATTCAAAGCTTCAAAGAGCTATACCGTAAAAAGTACGGGGTGACTTTAAGCGAAAAAGAAGCAATGGAAAAGGCTTGTAATTTACTCAAACTAATAGAAGTGGTCGAGCTTAATAGTTCAATTAAAAGTACATAGATAGTATGCAAGATGGAGATTGCCCAATCGAAGGGGGTTATGTACCAATTCCTCGTAACTTAGTTAGAGATTGTAGAAATGGTCTTATGAGTCAACCAGAAAGAAATCTACTGGTTTGGTTACGAATGACTGCGGATAAAATGGGAGTCACTCACTGTTCGATGGCAGATTTATCCGTTGAAGCATTCAATGACAAAGTGAGTATTAGTTATATAAATAAACTACTTAGGTCGCTAAAAGGTAAGAGGTGGGTATGGTACGAAGACAGACCAGGACGCAGAGGTGTGTTTGAGTTGCATCATAAGGATTGGATGTTGAAAGGAAACAAGATTAAGGAGTTAGACGAATTGTTTGAAGATGAAGAAGGTTGGGGTGAGACCGTAGCCCAATCGGTTGCTCAGTCAGAGGTTGGTGAGGAGAAAGCAGCTGAGAGTCAGAGGATAGAGCGTAGCAAAGAAGCAATAAGAGTAACGGTTTATGGCACTTCTTATGAAAAGCAAGTCAGAGGTCGCTATACGTAAACATATACAAATACATAAACATAAACATAAACACACACCAGCAAAATAAAAGTTATAATAAATTAAATTATGGAGATAAAAACACAAAATCGTAACAAGTACTTTCTTTACGTCAGACGTTCTCAGGACTCGGAGGATAGACAAATGGCATCACTAGATGATCAAAAAAGTGAAATGACTAGATATGCAAAGCAGTTCAACTTGAACATTGTAGACGTAATTGAAGAGTCTCAGTCAGCTAAAAAGCCAGGGAGACCAAAGTTCAATGAAATGCTCGCACGTATTCACAAAGGTGAAGCGAATGGAATAGTCTGCTGGAAGTTAAATCGACTCGCTCGAAATCCAATCGACGGAGGTCAAATTTCTTGGCTTTTACAGCAAGGAATTATTCAGCATATTCAGACAATGGGTCGTGATTACTATCCGGCAGACAACGTCCTAATGATGGCGGTAGAGCTTGGGATGGCGAACCAGTTCGTGAACGACTTGAGTGTAGATGTGAAGCGAGGAATGCGACTTAAAGCAGAGCGTGGCTGGATGGCTCAGAGTTTGTTGCCGATTGGCTATAAGCACAATAAGGGCTATGAAAAAGGGGAAGATGAAATTCTTTCTACACCTGACCTGCTTATTGTAAAGAAATTGTTTAGTCATTTTCTCGAAGGCTCATACTCAGTGGCTGACATCCATCGCAAAGCAACTGCTTTAGGTCTTAGGAATAAAAAAGATAAGCCTTATACTCATAATACTTTTATAGGTGTGCTTCAAAATCCTATGTATATGGGTAAGTTTGAATGGGCTGATGCAACAGGAGATAAAACCCTAATACAGGGTAAACACGAAGCGATTTTAACGGAGGAACAGTATAATCGTGTCCAGTTATTACTTGGTAAAAAAGGAAAGCCAACCCGAATAAACAGCTATGACTTTGCGTTTAGAGGTGCAGCAATGACTTGTGGTGAGTGCGGACATTCAATTACTGCAGATCGTAAATTGCAGTGTATCTGTACTGGTTGTAAAAATAAGTTCTCGTGTAAGACAGAAACTGCTTGTACAAAGTGTGGCTTAGAGATAGAGGAAATGACCAATCCAAGTTTTGTTGATAAGACATATTATCGGTGTACGAAAAAATCGAAAATTAAGAAGTGTACCCAGGGGGCTATTGAAGAAAGGCAGTTAGCTAAAGAGATAGACACGGTGTTGAGAGATATTGAGATAGACAAGGATTTTTATCTCTGGGCAAAGTCAGCGTTACGTGAAGTTCATAAAGAAGAAGTAGATGAACAGAAGGAAGCATCTAAAAGGGTCTACAATCGTAAGAATGAGCTTATTGAGCTGGCTGACAACTTGGTTTTAATGCGAGCTAAAGGTGAGATTAGTGCTGACCAGCTTAAGAAGAGTAAGGGTGAGCTGGAGCTTGAGCTAAGTCAAATTGACAAAGAAGCTGTGGCAGTAAGTGACCGTGTTTTGCATTGGGTAGAGATTGCTGACGGATACCTTACGTTTGCAGAAAAGGCTAGTGAGTTATTTAACACAACCACTGACTTAAAAGTGAAAAGAGAGATTGTTCAAACCTTTGGTTCGAACCTAACAGTTATGGACAAAAAAGCCTGTATTGTATTGACCGCACCGCTAGTTGGAATTAAAAATGTTCACATTGCTACATACCAGGAATTAGGGAGGTTCGAACACGAAAAAACCCTTGATAAACAAGGGCTAAATCGTTCAAAAGCTGATGCTTTTGCAGTTCTGTGCGCCGAACAAGATTCGAACTTGTGAAGGCTGAGCCAGCAGATTTACAGTCTGCCCCGTTTGACCGCTTCGGTACCGACGCATTATTTTATTCTTTTTGGTCACTTGGGCTGTGTGCCTAAGTGGTGACAAAATACCACATTGCTGCCGATTTACCAAGGGCGGATGTGCTAGGATTGTGGTAATGAATATTCGCAAGCTTACCTTTAGTGCGGTCGCGGTCGCGCTACAAATTCCTATGTTTGTGATGGCGGCTGGATTGGTGCCGTGTGGTGGAGCGAACGAGGCTGCTTGTCAAACCTGCCATGTGGTGCAGCTGGTTGATTTGGTAAATGCATGGCTGATCGGGATCCTTAGTCTGGTGGCGTCGGTGATGTTTATGATCGCGGGATTCAGACTGGTGACGGCCAACGGCAACCCAAGTGTAATGACCGACGCCAAGAATATGATTGTCAACGTAGCGATTGGATTTATGATTGTGCTGTCGGCGTGGATTATTATTGATACGGGGATGAAGGCATTGCTACAAGAAGAGGCGTCGGAAGGATTCGGCCCTTGGAATAAAATTGCTTGTTTGGATCAGCCAGAGTCAGGAACTACTCCAGGAACGCTAGATATTGAGCGGGTTCAGACGAATGATACTTGTACAACCGCTGCTGCCTGCCAGACTCTGGTTCAAAGTTGTCAGGGTCGACCTGGTGGGGTTGAAACTATTACTGGCTCACCAGGTAATTTCCAAGTAACTTGTGCCTACACAAGTACGTCTGCCTCAGGTGGTGGTGGCGGTCGCGTCACACCAGGAGGTAGAGGTGAAGCGCAGTGTGCTGCAGATAACACAAACTGTAGTGTTCAGCTCTTGCAATCCTTAGGTCTTTCTGAAACCCAAGCAAATATCATGTCTTGTGTTGCGGTGACTGAGAACTCTGGTGGTTCGGTCGGTTGTAGTGGTACTGGTCCATGTGGGACATTCCAGATTACTCGAACAAACTGGGGGATTTACACTAATGGAGCGGGTGCAGATCATCCTGATTGTAGTGCATCGAATTTTGGCGGCAATCTGATCTCAGCCCAAAACAACGGCGCATGTAATGCGCGCGTAATGACCTCGATGGTACGTGATAGTGGATATCAGCCATGGACTGGCGCTCATTCTGGTCAAGCTCCCTGGAACCCATACGCACGCGGTTGTGTTAACACTCATGGAAATGCGGGAGACTCAACGCGGCGTGGGTTTTGATCAGGTATACTATAATAAAATATATGAAAAAAATACTCTATATTCTAATTACACTACTGATTATAGTAATTACTATACTTGTGTATTTAAGCTCGATGAGTGATTCTGACCCCCAAATAGATGAACCAACGACGTTTCCTCAAGATTCAGTAGTAATACCCAATCCACAATCTGCAACTTTTGCCCTCAAGGGTACTACAGGGACAATTGAGGTGCGCAATTTTTTTACTGACCCATTGACTAAGATGGATCCAGTCAATGTAGGTCATTATCAGTTAGGTGCTTTTATTGACCCCACATTTGTCGGCTCGTCAGACAAATCTTACTATATAGAGTACATTGCTAGCACTCAATACTTCATCATTTCACTACAATCAGAGCCAGTTTCCAGAGCTCGCCAAGACGCTGAGCAGTTTTTACTCAGACATTTAGATGTAACTGAAGATCAGTTGTGCAATCTGAATTATATGATTAGTGTACCGGCTAGATTTAATTTGCAGTATGCTGGCCAAAGTCTGGGCTTTAGTTTCTGCCCAGGAGCAGTAACTCTCCAATAAATAATATGAAATACGTATTTACTATCCTAATAATCACTTTTGTATTACTGTTACTGCCTGATGCTAGCCAAGC
>Ga0136587_1000169_pt1 | contig 17892 bp, 14 predicted proteins | sample AntRauMFilla1563_FD_101386 | JGI IMG/M metagenome (GOLD analysis project Ga0136587, IMG submission 101386) | Saline lake microbial communities from Rauer Islands, Antarctica - Metagenome Filla 1 #563 | ecosystem: Environmental > Aquatic > Non-marine Saline and Alkaline > Saline | place... | reverse complement strand
TGTGTGTGCACATATTCTCTTTCTCTCTCTCTCGCTCTCTCTCTCTTTGCAATATTATTTGTATGCATGTGCTTGCGTGTGTGTGTGCGTGTTTGTGTGTGTGTGTGTGTGTGTGTGTGTGTGTGTGTGCGTGTGCACATATTCTCTTTCTCTCTCTCTCGCTCTCTCTCTCTTTGCAATATTATTTGTATGCATGTGCTTGCGTGTGTGTGTGCGTGTTTGTGTGTGTGTGTGTGTGTGTGTGCACATATTCTCTTTCTCTCTCTCTCGCTCTCTCTCTCTTTGCAATATTATTTGCATGCATGTGCTTGCGTGTGTGTGTGTGTGTGTGTGTGCACATATTCTCTTTCTCTCTCTCTTCCTCTCTCTCTGCAATAAATTTTTGCATGCATCTGCATGTACATGTGCGTGTGTGCTCTCTCTCCCTCTCTCTTTCCCTCTCTCTGCAATATTATTTGCATGCATGTGCTTGCGTATGTGTGTGTGTGTGTGTTTGCTCTTTCTCTCCCTCTCTCTCTCTCTCTCCCTCTCCCTTTCTATATTTTTGCATGCACGTGCGTGTGTATGTATACTCTCCCTCTCTCTCCCGCTCTCTTTCTCTCTCTCTGCAATATTATTTGCATGCATGTGCTTGCGTGTGTGTGTGTGTGTGTGTTTACTCTTTCTCTCTCTCTCCCTCTCTCTCTCCCTCTCCCTTTCTATATTTTTGCATGCACGTGCGTGTGTATGTATACTCTCATCCTGCGAGATTGCGATCCAAATACAGATTTTCTCTCTCTCTTTCCGCCCGTGCATGTACATGTGTGTTTGTGCGTGTACTTTGTCTCTCTCTCTTTTCAATCTTTGTATTCTTTGTGCATGTATGTGCATGTGTGTGCATATATGTTTTTCCACTCTCTCTCTCTCTCTCTCCTCTGTGCTGTAATAATTTGTGTATATTTGTGTGTGCAATAAAGTTGTATATGTATGCACGCAATTCAAGGCACACACACACCTGTGCGCACATACATAGGGGGCGGGGGGGGAGGGGTAGGGTGGGGTGCGGGTTTAGATGAGCGCGCGGAAATGGGTGTGCGCGTCGGGTCAGTTTCGAGTATCATCACGGACACGGGCTCGACGGTGGGGAACGCAGTGGATCCTGACATTGTTGCAGACATTTCTTCACCAATGCCGAATCCTATGCCTACCCCATCTCCAGAGCATTTTTGGGAGGATGAAGGTAGAATTCGAATCTCACCGCACACTACTTGACATGCTGTATATTCGTGCTAACTATCGTACCAAATATTACAAGCATATAAAATATACTGACATATTTTTTTTCATCTAATGAAGTGTTTGTGGTCGGAGAATCGTATGAGCCGGTATCCCAAGAGCAACAAGCGACACTTTTGACTTTAGCCGGTATGAAACATACACAATCTTGTGCCAACGTGCCTGTGATTGCTGCGCAAATATGAGTTATGATCTCATTTTTACTTTATTGCTTTCACAGGTCTTGCGGAAACTCACACAGAGCGTATTGCGAATTGCACCAAAACTCTGGTCACCATGGGCTTTCAGATCACGCCTGGATTGACACGCCTAGTGCACAAATACGGCGATGATTTGACCAAAATCATTCACGCTCTTACAATGATAGACTCGGATAGTGACATTGATGCATTGGAGATGACGACATCAGTTTTTGGTGGCGTTCGTGTTGGAGGAGCTAGCAGGGGTGGCGGTGCTGACGTCACCCGTAATTGCATGTTTGCGGTTCTTGAATCTGTGGGTGGCGTGGAAGGTGGAGACGGAGGGGATAGTATCGAAAAAGTCCGACTTCGTGCAATCGAAGAAGAAGCAAAGGCGGCAAGGGTTCTTGCTGCTGAGAAAGCTGAGGAGATGGCTGTGACTGCCAAGTGCATTCTGTGCATGACGGGAGTAAAAGAGTACATGTGCTATCCGTGCAAACATGTCCTTTTTTGCCGTCACTGCTTTGCTGGCGACGGAATGTGGAGCAAGATGGTGGATGGCAAGATTCCATGCCCTATTTGCCGCAGGATGGCGACCGTTGAGAAAATCTACTTGTAGTGACTTTTCCTATTGCTCGCGCACATGTGATGCATCGAGAAAAAAACGTGCCATTTTTCCTAGAAAAGAGTCGATGGCATATAAACGATTGTGTATTACCGAGAAAATTTAGATGTGCATAAACAGGGCATATAGCCAACTGTGTTTGCTTTCCACGTGCATGAAGCACGTCGTGTGTGAGCGTGTGTGACAATAAGTTTGTTTGTCGTGTGTCTTCACTTGACATCCTTGGCGTCAGTGCCGACGCCATCTTCCACAGAAGACAATTTCATAAGATCAGCTTCGTTTGCCTTAATCTTGCTTTCGATGTTGAGTGCGCGTGAAGCAATTTGAATTTTCCGAAGTTCCAAACGATGTTTGTTGACCTTGAGCTTGCAAATCTTTTCCTTGACCTCTTGCATTGTGGGAATGACCTTTTTGACCGGACCCCGCTTCTGTTTGTTCAAAACACAGAATGCAAGAATGTCACGGTAAGACACAGTCATTTTACAGACAAACGATATCGTAACAGTATTTGTGTGCTGGCGATTCAAGGTTAAAATTTCGATAACTCACCCCGCCAGTTCCCTTAGCCACGAGACGCAGAGTGTCAGTGTCCGCCTTGTCCTCAATCTCAATATCCGGATCACTCATAGAATCATACGCGTTATCAGCAGCAGCGGCAGCGGCGGCGGCGGCGGCAGCGGCGGCGGCAGCGAGCTTTTCATTCTTTTTTGACATCTTGATGCTTGTCAGTGCTTGTTCCATCTCACAGTGGGAGTGAAATTTTTTTTAGCGTTTTTGGACGTGAAGCACTGTAAAAGTATTACAAAAAAAATCACATACAAACACGGACACACGCCACAAAAGTGCAAAAGGAGTGAAAATGTGATCATTTGACACATACGATGACAATGTCGAGGACATTGAACTTTGCGTGTGTTTCGCCTTGTTTCGCTGCATTTGACACAGAAATCAGCGGTGTTGGATGTGGATAGTTTTGATATTTTACAAACGGCTATATTGTGTCGTGTGTGGCGTGTGATGAAAATGTGTCACACAGATGTATACATATATAGTCAGCTCCCAAAGAATGCGTTAGTAAAGCACGGTGTGCATGCGAATCGACAAAATCTACCAGTCATGTCCAAGCACAGCTTCAAGCCTGTGAGCGTGCAATTTTTAACAAATGTACCGTTCGTTTTGGCCATCATCGGAATTTCCGTGTTTTCCGCCGGCACTATTGACGTGTCATACACCTTCATGGATCGTATTGCTTGCAGCTGCCTGACGATTCTGATGTCCAACATAATATATGTCACTTTGACGGGATTTCAGTGTCTGCGATTCCAAATACAATGTTTGGTAAAACAGACCCGAAGACGTCCGCAATCTGAACAGAACGAGAAGAAACGTGGCGCGATTCTTGACGACCGTCGGCTGCTCGATAACACAGACGATCTTGCCCTTATCACCGGACAATATAGTCTAAAGAATGTGTTTTGCAACACCATCGAATTTCGACACGCGCCTCGTGAAATACGCCTCTTTGTAAGTCGCAAAGAGTTGTGGTATATTTTGTACCCCTCAGCTTTTGCAGTTTTTGTGCTTTTTTATTGCATTCCGATTTACGACATTTCCTGTACAGTATCTTTAATTATGGGTCTGCTTGCCAAATCATGTTATGATGAAATCCAGCGTGGCATACACTGGAAACGCGGAACGGGTCGGAAAATTTGTTTCACATTCGCAATGTTGTTCGGCATCTTGTGTGCCTCGGGTTTGCTCTTACTCAGCATAATTTTAGACCAATCCATACACCAATATACTACGTCCTTGAATTCTTCCATGTCATCGACATCTAGTCCGATTGCACCACATGTGCACGAGCACACTAATGTCTCAAGTGTCAATATGCTGGGTACGCTTTTACATGGTGACGATCGAAATAACAACTTTCGTCATAACCGCCGGCAAAATGAAACCTTGACTACCATAGATGAATTTCCGATGATTCTCGACTTGCCGGCAAATATATCCATTACAACGGCGCTCGTCAACGCAACATACAGTACGAACGACGCAACTTCTTCTGTGATTTCAATTAATGTTTCGTCACACGAGGACGGATTATCCGAGGAGGTTGGCGAAGCACTGAATGCTGCATACAAGAGCGAGTTACGAAATCCAAATTTACTACAAATGATACTCGTTTGGACTTCGTGTTTATGTACGCCGTTTTTCCTTGGACAAACTCCCGACTCTATTCGCTTGCCCGTACTGATGGAAATTGTCCAGCCCTCTGTTTCGTGTTTGGCGGCATTCGTTCTCTTTCTTGCATGTGCCACCTCCGACAATGCATGGCAGTCCAGGAACTTATTGCAGAGTTCGTCAGTTGTCGCCTACATCTGTTTCACTCCTGCTGCGGTGTGGTGTGCTATTTACTTTGTGATAAAAGCTTCGCGCAGTAAAACCACCACACATCTGTGCGGTATTCTGATGGTAGCCGCATACAGTAAGTTGTTGCATGTCATGCATCATCATTCCACACACAGTCGCGGTCTGTCACAAGTAAGCATTCTCGTTGGGTTTTTGTGCGCTCTGTACACAGGACTGACCCTCATTTTCATTCGAATGGAAAACAAGTGTATTCAAATGGGATGGGATGGCGGACAAGATGACGATGATGCAGATGACTACGGCTTTGATCTCGATATGTCATCTACCTCGACAGGAGGCGGTCACAAACATTTTCAGCACGGCAACGAAAGCGACAACTTCTCGCCCCGGTATTGTATTGAGGATGTTTTACAGCGCGTCACCGATGACATCAAGACCACTGAGTATATTCTGTCACATCCCGAAGCAAAGACGACCATCGTATTGCGCACTCCGCCAATTTCGACGGAATTAGTGTCACCATCGCTGGTACCGAAAGAATCCATCGTGGATACCGAAAATGTGGTGATTGCTAATACCTTGCTGCGCGCGATCGAGGAAGATAACGAAATGTCCGATGGAACGGAGAATCCGTACCACATAGATAATTCTGCAGTGGATTTGGAGAAGAATGCACTGCTTCCCCGGTCTGCCGACTCTGCCCAATCCGTGAGAAAGTCCACGAAAAAAGCCGTGCGTTCGGACAAAACGTTTCCAGGAGTGCCCGAGTGAAGGCAGGACAGCAAGGCAATCGCCAGTCAATCAGATTAGTACAGGTGCTATATATCGCACTGGCAAAATACGGTTCAGACGATGAAAGCGATGTGTGTTTTCGACATTGACAAAGTACAAGTGTGTAGGTTTGAAAACTTTTTCTCTTTGTAATAAACACCCTATATAAGTATCATCATGGCCATAGTTCAGACTAACGCGGCTGTGATAAGACTCATCCAACCCAAAAATATGAAATTGCAAGTTCGCGATACATTTTGTGTGCTGGTTCTATTTTCCACGTGTCTGTTCCCGGTGACAGTCAAGGCAAATAATTACATCATTCACTCCAAAACCATACTGAGTACATGTCTGATTGACGAAAAGACCGTCATGTCAGAGGACGTGCAACTTGATATCTGTCGGCAATGGACGCATGAGAAACCAATTGTGAATTGGAATATGAGTGCGTGGGCGGTTCTATCCGACCCATCCGACCCCGAGCTGCTCAGCAACAAACTACGTATTCTTCCGGGACAAGTGGTGTATTTCAGCCGAATTTCATATTTGACAAGTGTAAAACTACCAACGATTTTGGAAAAGATCACAAACATTCATCTCTCCATCGCTGTATCGAAAAAACTGTTTATTTACAACAAGAAAGTGTATTCGTTTGTGCAAATTCGAAACGTACCCATTGTTGGCTATCTCACTATCTCCAACGTCGCATCGATGATTGATTCGACAAAAGTTTTGTCACAACATATGATTTCACATGGCGACATACCATGGTTTGCATCGTGGGCAGTTGACATTCTTAAGAACGAAATTTTAAAAAGTGTCGATACCTATGATATGACATGTGTCAAAGTCTACTGCGCTGCTCCTTAGAGTAGCGTTGTAAGATGCAGGCCGTATGCAATATCAGCAAAGAGCATGATTAGCGTCAAAACGAAGACGATAATCGGCGGCGATGATGTCAATTTTTGCATTTTTCGCACCACGCAGTCGAGAAGCAGAAACTCAAGCACCAAGAAAAATCCAAGAATGTTCATGTACTCGTCGTGTCTGTGACGAAAGATAATATCCATGAGCAATCGAGCAATCGTGAGGACTACCACCGCCAGAAAAAAATGTCGTTCTTGACGCCTATCGACACGATGGAGACACAGGTGCACAATAATGATACAATTCAACGCGACGGCTCCGTGGTAAAAAGATTCGTAGTTCATAATTACAGCGTGTACGCACGTCGAATTATGGATTTGTGATTTCATCCTTTACTTTAATAACAATTTCTGATCAAAAAATCATATGTCGCCATACACAGCCTCCGTGCCAAAGGTGCTGAAATTATTTCTTTCCAAATTCAGCTTTCCGAAGTTTCACTCCCTCCCTACTCCACCCGATGAAACCATGAGGAATGAAACTGGATCCAAACCGTATCGTGTTTCATCCGGATGCATCGACGACAAGGTAGAAACGCTACGAATCGATTCGGTCTGCGCACCCTCCTGCACCTCATCGAAGTCGATAATCTCTCCGAACCACGGAAGATCACATGTCTCGGTGTGGACTGACGGTCCAATGCACGGAAAGCCGCTAGCGATTTGTTCAAGAGCAAATGTGCGTACGGAATTTTCGACAGGTTCTGCCACTTCTGCGAGCACCTGTGCCTTGAATGTCTCGTCTTTCATCATTATGTCCACTTGCAAACCTGTTCGGTTTTCAGGAGTCCAATCGATGGACGTCTCACCAAACGTTAGAATGCGATGTTTTTTAGTATCATCAGAGATGGCAAATACTCCTGTGGAAGAAGTCGCGCTCATGAGTACTCGGCAGGAATGTGTTTGAGAGGGCGCTAGAACGCGTCGCATGGATCCAATGGCCCGTCGGGAAGCCGCAGCAATCTTACTTCGGCACAACAAACGAAGAGAGCTAACAGATGCCGCCGATGGCGCTTTGTTTGGCGGCGATTCGGTGCTTCCACGGGCTTCATATTTTCTACGGCACATCATGGACCTCCCATTTTGAAGATGAATGCGCTGATAGTGCATTTTCGCGTGGTAGAGCCGATCGTTCACGTAAGGGCATTTGACGCACGCATACATGAATTTGCTGCCCTTGGCACTGCGACTCTTTTTACTTGCATTCGTGGCCGTCTTTTGCAACAGAGTCTTCCAGTCTGCTTTGGGTGTTTTCAAAAGTCCTTCATGTTCGGTTGGTGTCCATATGGCCTCATCAACATTGGTGACGTCTGCGGACGACTGCATCATGTCCATCGGACACAAAGACGGCGTCGACATGGGTGTTGGTTTCAAAATGGAATCATGATGCCTTCTCTTATCAGAATCTTTGCGAAAATTGCTTAAAATAGAACAGAAAAGTTCAAAATCCCTCTGTGTCAATTCTTCTTCCGGTATGGCATCATTGTGTTCTTGGACGCCGCCATCTGCTTGCGGGCCGCCACAGCTGGATTTGGGAGATTACCTTTCGTGGATGTATGCCAGCGACCGTGCCCACTAATCTTGCGAACTCGCGCATTCATCTGCGCTAGTGATGATGAGGTCATGCTAGATCTCTGCGCTTTTCAACCGTAAACTTATATAGCTTAGGTTGTGCACCGAGTCAGTTCATGCACGTGGTATTACTTGACGGAGTTTCATAAAAGTCCGAAAAGACTCTCTTGTACACACACGCGCGCAACCCAACCGCACTTCATGCAGTCCTATATAGGATTCCTAAAACGCAGAATGCACACACAATACACTTGATGCTTTTTATCGACATGATTTGTGTACAGTGGCGACATGCGGGGAAACACGGTCGCATTATTGTGAGGGGAACCGACCAGCTATTTCTCTTTGAGAGCACACTGGTGCCCACCATCTCCACCAATATAAATGGTTTTCGTGCAAACGTTTTAACCTCGAGTGTAGATACCGCGGCTCCGCTGCATCTTTGCGATTCGGGCGTGTGTTACTATTACCACACACAACAGTGTTTGATGCCACACGAAAGCCAGCAGCAATGCAGTGAGAAAAAACAGGTGGAGCTTGCCACACGCACACCCGTGTACGCCATGTCGATGGGAATTGACGTAAAACAACACCCGTGTGTGACAATTCTCTATCGAGAGAAATTTTCCGAGCACGAAAGTTGTATTGGTACTGTTGACATAACGTACAATACACTTTTGTTCAAAAAGGGATTCTTTGTCGACTCTATTATGAAAGCCCAGGGGTACGGCATTGTACTATTATGCCACTCTTCAAATGATGATCCAACACGCATGCCAATAAGGAGGCGCCTTGTGAATTGGCGACAGTGTCTCTGTATTGTTCGTCAATATGTCCAAGCTCTTGCATGCAAGACGGCCCCTGCAACAACTACGGCCGAGGTCATGCAGGGACAAAACTCGAAATCCACATTGGAACTACACAAAAATGGGGACACTTTGAAAAATCATACCTCCTCGGAATTACCCGACGATCGACAATGGGATATTAGTTTGTACCAATCTCTCAAACAAACCATGTCATCGACGTTTAACATTCTCATGTAATCTTCATATGGCGCAAATTTGGAAATAGCGCTGTCGGCTATTTATATTGTGCTGGGTCCACTTCGGGTGCACGCGTGACCGACACCATGTTGACGCCCAATATATTGGCAGGGGGGGTAATTTTCTTCGGTATTTACTGTCTAATTCTGTTTATTCTATCTCACTTCAACACGGCACGTCTGCATGATGGTGGTAATCGGAGCGAGCACCCACTTTGTGCTGACCGGAAAGAGAATCCGAGGAAGACATTGTCAGAGGCTGGAGTCTACTCAACATGCACCGCAATCCACGTTAGTCATGGGTCTCCATGCTGATTTTTTGGGATTACCAGTGACTGTGCGCAAGAGAGCGCGTGTCATTTCCAAACAATTGACTTCCGAAGGCAGAACCAGACCGTGTCGTACGGCGACCGTGATGACCTCATATATGCTGTGGTGATCGGCACCTACTAACCACACAATGCATATGAGGGTCCACTTTCTGACATCGAATTTACGGAAAATTCGCATGAAGGTCAAGAGAGAATGTGTGTGTCCCGAGGGACCGGATATCACATCGTATTTGTGACGGCTTGCGTGTAAGAAGAAAGCACTATCATGAAGCATGATCCAGCACATGCGTCCCGTGAGCCAAGGAAGAATATCTACATATTCCTGGCGCAAAAGTGGTGACACGCATACCTTTTGCTTTTCGTATGTCGCGAATCTTTGCGTGTCAGGTCCCGCGGCCAGACCTTGCGTTGTAGATAGAAATACATTATGTGACTGGAATAAAGACTGCGAAACGGAAATTGGATGCCTTGCGTCTGTGCCATCATTGCATACGAGTGAAATTGGTTCAGCTTCACGATTTGTTGCGGCTGCCACTCGATTCTGTACGTCTGCCGCTGACGGTGTACGAAAGAGAAAAACTTCACTGCGTGCACGTGTCTCGGATATGAGCATCTTCTCACGCTGTGACAATGCCGGCACTGCGTTTTTTGCAAGTAGGGCGTGTGTATGTTGCAGGTGCAGGGGACGTGTGGATCTGGTGTTTTTCCGAGAGCAATTCAATAGTTTACAGAGAGTCTTGCGTATGTCTTGCCTTTTAAGTGAAACGGATATCCCTTGCGAATTTTTGTCGCCTGCACTGAATTTACGCTGGCTCAAAACTTGTCTGTAAATCTCCACCTGAACCTCGTTTAGGCACGAGGGCACGATTTGCCACACGTGGTAGTGGAAATTCTGGGGGATTTGAATATTATTGGTATTTTCTGGAGTGCTTGAAACAACTTTGTTCTCTGGATCATGACGGAATACCCACTGCATGATGGAGTATCTTTTGTCGTTACACAACATATTCATTAGCAGCGCGCAGCGTTCTCTGGTATTGCCGTTGGCAAACACACTACATACGTCTGCATTTCGCACCGAACCGGGATGAGTACAATTCTGAGTAGTTCCCAAATTCATCAAAAAATGCATTTTTTGCTGATATTTGTATGTACGAATGGCTCTAGCTTTGCCGGGCGGCTGTGTTTTGTAATATGAGTTTATTGACTGGCAACACGTGTTCAGGCTCATTAAATGAATGATTTCATATAAATCACAACATGCTTCTTTCAAGTATTGCTGAATGACATCATTTGTGTCGATTTCACGCAACAAACGTCGTGTCTCACCATCTGCCATGCGAGTGAAGGGAACATGAAAACCTCAGCCGACACCCTACCGAGTATCGTAAACGTTGACTTATATACACTCCAAGTGTATGAGTGTATGAATCAATCTTTGTAAGCGCGAGTTGTGGAAAACATCAGACAGGTCGCTATGCAATAAAATCGAGGATATATAATCTTGAAGAGGGACACATTGTTTTATCCATCGCAGTTACGGACCGCTGTGGCTTTTTAGAGAGAGAGAGAGAGAGAGAGAGAGAGGGAATATGAGAGAGAGATTGCTCACACGAGGACATGCCATTGCTTGGATGCCACGGAAGATCACATGTCGAGAAATTGCTTGCTATTGTTCGCACGTCTAGGTGTGATGCATGTCGCCATCATAACAGCACGCACACCCTGAGGGGTTTGGCTTATTTGTTGCGCCGCAGCTTTCCCGGGGGCTTATTTGTTGCGTCGCAGCTTTCCCGGGGGCTTATTTGTTGCGTCGCAGCTTTCCCGGGGGCTTATTTGTTGCGTCGCAGCTTTGTAAATGGGATTCCACTCGCAACTTTGTATGTGGGACCCCGCAATAAATATATTTATGGCCACAATTTGATATTATGGTGCTAAATCGACTTTTTTGCGACAAAATCGTGTCGCACCACACACGTTCGTTTTGCCACGTTTTCCTTTTTTTCACCCGAAATTGCAGACGAACCACACTGTGAAAAACTCCGACGCACAACACTCCCATACTTGCTGCGACATGGCAAAACGTGGCAGAGACGAGGCGCAAGACACTGGGCATCTCACAGAGTCCTTTCTCAACGATTTTATGGTCAAGATTGAGCTTACGGAAACTCCGTCTGCGCCGACCGAGATGGAAGTAGATGTCGCAAAGACTCGGCTTAAAAATGAGGTTAATGGCACGGAGGTCTTTGCAGACATGCCACAGCAATTCGCGGACTGTGTCATTTGCAAGCTGCCGGTCTCTCCGAACGAGGCAGTTCTTTACTGTGCAAATTGTGATCGTGTGGACATTATCTATCATGCGGCATGCGCTCACAACACCGCAGCTCTTTTCCAGTGTTATATCTGCAAAGAGTTTGAGATTGTTCCATACGTTTATGGCGCTCGTGCACCTTCTGTGATTGCAGTGAAGGTGGAGGAGGGAGGAGAGATTGTGCCCGATCACACTGTGGCGTTTTCTGCTGCATTTGATGCACGAGAGGGTATGAAGATGCATCAGAGTGAGGCATGCGGACCGCATGTTTGCACTTGGACGAATGTGCCAATCCCAGATGTTCCACCTGAGGTGTATGTCACTGTGGGTCTGACACTGGAGTTTCAGAGTGCATTGGACAAAATGAGCGAGTTTGTCTTCCATTTTCACCAGGCTATGCACTTGTGTATTGTGACACAAAATAAGGACAACATGGCTCGCATCATGATGTCTATGGCGAAATTTGTTGAGCATGTAGATGAAGATGACATGTCTTACTCTAATCTGTTGGATCTCTCCATGCTCAAGATTTTTTCTATCATAGAAATGGACGGCGAAGGAGTCAAAACCCAGAACCGCATTTATGACGCTGAACATGAAGATTTCACGTTTCCGGTCTTGCTCGAATTTCCTTTCGAGGATCTCAAAAAACGCATTTGCAACTTCATCCAAAAGCAGCGCAACCTGCGCAAGTATGACATACACACATACATCGCTGATAATCTTCACAAGGCCCCGCAGAAGACAGATTTCTCGCCAGCCAAGATCGTGACTCGTGTTTGCGACCAGTGGCCAGACAACGTTGAGATGCACGACTTCATTATCTTCCATGTCAAACGCTACAGGATCATGAAAGTTGGTCGCCAAGCCCTCGATAGTGCTGCTCGGTCCTGAGTGTTACCGACACGGTACACGTTGGTTGCCCAAGATGGCCTGGCCGTACTTTCACATTTCAATGACTTCTACATGATTTACACAGCATGTGTTGCATCTTCAATAAAATTTTATAGCATCAATCGCAGCACTGTTTTGTTGAACCCGTGTACACTCGAGTCGAACAGTGTCTTTTTATTCAACAACAAAAATTATGCACCTTGTGCAGTGCGTCGAAGATATTACCCCAGCAACATCAACCCCATGTCATTCGAATGCTACTTGCATTGGGTCGCCCACACGCATGCAAACTCATACGGAGAAAGCAGCACGGTCCCTTGCACTCCCTGAAACTGCATACGCGACGGCGCGATGGAATGTTTGTGAGCTCACTTTTTCTCTTCACCCACAGGGGAAAAGCAATACGGTACGACGTAGGGAAATGGTGTGCATATTACAGCGAGGTCGGCATCTAGTGGATTTGGTGTTTCCTGATTTTGTGCATACATCATGGTCTGGTGTGTGTTGACATATGCGAATAAGAAAATAGCAAAATGGGAGACATAATATACATACCCTCCCTCAATTTTGAGTTTTGTTTCTTTATTTAGCTTGGATGCTTTTTTGCAGGACCTGAATATCGTGGAAATTGACAAAATAAAAGAACATTTTGGTCTATGTTTGAAGCAGCAGATGTTCTGGGTCGGTATGATCCAGAAGGTCGCGATGAGCGTGAAAAGGTAGAGCAACTTCTTTCTTGGAGCACGGATTACGCGAGATTTCACGGAGGAGATACAGAAAGTAAGGCTCCGATGCATCGTCGGAGCGAAGTGCGCGAAGGTTGGCATCATCAAAAAAGGGACATTGTGCGTCCATGACAAGATAGGGATTCGGCGGAGCACTAGCCTTGAGTGAGACAAGGAAATCCGCAAGCTCTGCACGATTGTTACGAACATATCGGACCACCTCCTGAATGTGGCTTTGTGCGTATTTGTGGCCCGACGGAAAGAGTCCAAGACCGTGGTACTTGATCATCCTGGCGCTTTCGGCGCACGAAATGTCTACCAGAAGCACACGTCCATCTGCATCCACCATGCAATTGAAGGGACCACTATCTGTCACTCCAAAATACACAACTACAAACAGCACCATGCACAACGTTTTGCCCAACATCTGTTTGCGAGTCTCATCGGACAATATGCGGTGACACCAGCTCTCTTCGTTGCGATCAAGCCACCCTAGACGCACTCCTTTGAAAAGGGTGCTGACTTTCATGTGTACGTCCAATCGTAGTTGGTCGTGACGAGCGACCACTCGCTCCATCATATTCAGCATAGCGGGTCCCCAGCGAGTAGTGTCTTTCGAGACCATTTTGAGACTGTGTGCTGTCCACGTCTCTACGTCAAAGACAACCGGGAGTACGAATTCTTCTACGTACGGCATACCTATCTTCCTCATAATGACATTAATGAATTGCGACTGAAGATTATTAGCGAGAATTTCGCCAATCTTCACAAACACATCGTCGCCAACCTCGAAAGGTCCCATGTCGTGCAGTGCCACTGCACGTGAACTGGCATACTTGAAACCACAGATTCGGTGTGTTAGGGTGACGTAAAACGAGTCGCGGTGCGTAGCTACAGAACTTGAAACAGTGCAGAGAGTGCTACGACTTGGCACGGGAGGTAATGTAGCATTTACCATCGAACTCTTGGCCATTCGCACAATCTCATTGTCTGGCAATACGCCAGGTTTGTACTGCTTTCCGAGTATCACAGAATCGGATAAGGGAAGGGCTGCGCTCAACAAAATCGAAGGAGCCACGCAGACGACAAGAGGTAGAACGCATGCGTCAGTCATCGTGGATGTGTGTAAAAGACGATTGATTTCACGCTTTTCTGCTCGCTGACGCTTACGCTCAATCCTCTCGGGATTGGTAGATGGCTTCCGTTTGTAGGACACCTTGGGTTGCGACGACGTGCAAACAAACGATTGATCGGGAGAATTCATGGTCATTCCCGCGTCGATAGAAGCAACGTCTAGGTCTATGTGCACTGGAGAATCGATAATCATGCCTGCGTGCATGGAAGCAGCATTAAGTTCAGCCTGGTAGTCATCTTCTTTTTTTTGCTGATAATTTACCAGCATGGCAGGGAGATCGAGTCCCGCAAATTGAAACTTCGAAGTATCATTTGTGTAGCAACCTCCATACACGAAAACATCCATACTTTTCTTGGTCTTTTTGTGCGCGTGCATGTCATCAAGACAGCTTGACTTGCGGTAATTTTCAGCAGGCTGTTCGCCGGGCACGTAAAGAGAAAATGACGAAAAGGGGGCTTTCAGATGGTCGGGTATGATGTTGTTGCAAATGATGCACATATTAACGACTTTGCGAAATTCCGTATTGTCACGGTATCCGAGTCCAGGTGCGAAAAGAGGCCACACCACGCGCCACTCCTCCCATACCTTGTTTTGCAAAGGTCCAGCCTTGATGAGCAGGGGTTCGAGCATGTCGGCACACACCATACGCTCTTTCTCATTGTCGCATTTTAGTGCGAGCTGCGCGTGACATCGAACGAGGCTGATAACGCGACCACGGTCGGCTATGTCCATGATTGAAAACAGTCGCTGCATATGACGGATTACGGCCGTCCAGTCGGATTGCCGAGTAAAATGCCCCATGGCCACCAAAGCTTTAACCTGTGTGTGAGAGGCAATATGCAATAAAGATCATCAAATTCCGTTGTAAGATTAGGCTTTACATTACACATGCGCTGAGAGTAAGTGGCGTGAGATTGTATCTACTTACCACTTTTTGCTGTGCATGATGATCGAGGAATTGAAAACCGCCCTCTTCCATGACTGCGATGCAGATACGGTTCTGTATGCGGGTAAGGTGTCCTTTGAATGGACCTTTATGTGGATCTCCGTTTGTGTCTTTCGACACAGCAACGTACAAACATCCAAACATAAATATGAGCTGTTTGGTTTGCTTCTGGCGCATCCATTTGTGAGTTGCAGATACAATAATTCGGGGGTGGATGGCCTCGGTTTGTCCCGACATCAGCAAGCGCATACCGTAATATTTATCGCCATCTACTACCAGAACAGCATCGGCACACAATGTAAGCAATTCGTTGAGTGCGATGGTAGAGCGCGATGCGGAACCCATTATTGAGATCAACAAAGAGTGTGTCGATTGTCGTGGTTGCGATAAATTGACTTTTTGTGAGTTTATAGGCATCCTCATTCAAATTCCCGAAATAGATGGGTATATTCAATTGCCTGTTTATAAGCTGTTGATTTCGATTGCTTTGATGCGAGAAACGTCCTGCATGAGTCTACCTTCTTCACACACCGAAGAAGGATTTTTCCGTTTTTCATCCGACATGGAATATGGCAGTTGTTTCATGGACGGTTGTGCTATATTGGCTTTGTGTGCTACTGTCACTGGCATCATCTTTGCGATCATTGTATCTACAATTCCATTTACGGTGATGGACGTATCCATATTCACTCTGATCGTAAACAACAGCGCCATCTGACTGTTGCATTTTGAAAGTGTCGTTGCGTCTGTTACGATTTACGGTCGTAGCTGTTTCAGTCGAAATGATGCTAAAAGTCAGGCGATTATCTGAAAGGAAGTGATGTTGTGATATTGCACACTGGCCGTCTCAGTAAGAGTCTTCGACTACGTAGCACATGTAACAAACTCGTTTGAAAATGCATGTTTCGTAAAAAACAAATGTGCTCAGACGATGCATGATAATTAATATATTGTATATAAAGAATCAATTTCTCGCACCCATTGTATACAGACCACAAAACGTCACTTTTCGTTGCCACATTTTAATGAGGAACAAAGCATGGTTGTGTGGAGTTTTGAATGCTATATTTATTATATCTTGCGTGTCTGCTGACCCCGAGACCTGTGCTCTTGGGCTCGCACAGGACAGCACGTGGGTGGTGACGGTCGTGTCATTGTGCGCGGACGGTCACTCCGTACGCGGAACTTATGTCGACAGTGGGTCCTCAAATTCATTTTCACGCATATATGTCAAATTTGATTCTCAGCTGACGATTGTGAAATACTTATACCTTATGCAAACCCTTTCAAACCCAATCTCTGGCATGTGGTATATTTCGACAAATTTGCTAGCCTCAAACTCGGTAACTGGAACGTATGATGTACGATTTACTGTGCCAGATGGGAATAAAACAGTCACCGCCGTCATAGGATCGCAGGCTTATGCAAAATGTATGAGTACGTCAACAGCATCTGGAATTTTAGTACAGGATGCAGACATAATTTCAGTAGCGCTGGTTGTGGAGTGCAAGTGTGACTACAATTACGAATTACGGGCTGGCTCGTGTCAGTTGTGCGGCGACACCAGGTTCAAGAATACAATATCAAATTCTTCGTGTCGAAATTGTCCCAATCACAAAGCGTTTACAGACATCAAGACATGTGTTTGTTTGCCTGGTTCGTCGGGTATAATGGGCGAAACATGCGTGTCGTGCTTGGCAGGCTTCTACAACGCAAATGGCGGATCGGTTGGTTGTTCCGCATGCCCACTGTACACATCGTCAGGAATTAATAGCAATACAATTACAAATTGCACATGCAACCGTGGTTATAGTGGACCGAACTCAGGTCCGTGTGCAATATGTGCAGCGGGAAAGTACAAAGATACACAGGGAGATAATCTGTGCTCGGATTGTCCTGAGGGTACGTACTCAAACTTCACTGGTGCTACTACACCGAACACTTGTCGCAATTGCACAAGTCAATCAACAGCGCCCGCAGGAAGCAATAATCAATCTGCTTGTGCCTGCGCACCAGGATGGTATGGCATGCACGGCCAGAATTGTTCGAAATGTGGAACAGACACGTTTAGCAGCAATCCTGGCAGCTCGTCGTGCACACAATGTCCATTTGGACGAAGTGCTCCGCTGGGAGGCGATAGTATTGACGCTTGTATCTGCATGAAGGGAAATGATGCACAATGTGAGTGTGCCGCAGGAAGCACAAACGTTTACCAATTCGAATTCTCCGTTTCGACTTTCGCGTGCAATCTTCAAGAGGTGGGACGTGGTGTCTTTATTGACACAGGACTCCAGCATGAAAGTTCGCTCGTGTACTACTCAACAACTCCTGCGCCGAAATTTCTCTACCGCAATGACGAGGAGTGGTGGATTTCGACTCTATTCAACGCTCTGACATATGATATTAAATTTTCAGCATGCGCGTCCACTCCCGAAAGTGTAGATCACTTGGCATCGAGTACGTGGAATTGTGGAAACGCGCTGTCATGTGGTGGTAACATCCAATGGAATTCAGGCGGGCAAACTAGTGTTACCAATGTCTCACGGTGTGTATGTAAGGCCAACTTTGTAAGATCGCCTTTTGGGATTTGTACACAATGTCCTCCAGGGTTTTTTAAATATGTCTCCTTGACTGGTTCGAGCGAATGTAGGCCATGTTCTGCCCATTCGAGTACACTGGATCCTGCAGAAGGAGTCAACGGCTGTGGGTGCAACGTAGGATTCTCCGGTCCCAACAATGGTGTATGCATTCAATGTGATCCTGGGACACATAAATTTGGTATT